>Ga0187893_10003262_pt1 | contig 33330 bp, 28 predicted proteins | sample MA1701074metaG_FD_139574 | JGI IMG/M metagenome (GOLD analysis project Ga0187893, IMG submission 139574) | White microbial mat communities from a basaltic lava cave in the Kipuka Kanohina Cave System on the Island of Hawaii, USA - MA170107-4 metaG ...
CTCATGTCCGACCCGGCATTTTCCACCGCCGACCGCCCTCATCCAAACGGGGGCGCGTCGGGGGTGGAAAATGCGGCCGAAGTCTCTCACGACCAGATTCCAAGGAACTGCGAACGATACAACTTGCTCGGCGGCGACGTCGACGTAGAACCGATCTCCGATGCAAAGGCAGAACTCAGAATCGTGTTCACGCGGAAGACAATGGCCTGGCGTAATCTGCTTTGTTTATGCGGCGGCGGCACGAGTCGTGGTAGGTTTCAGTTGCCGAAGGCGTTCTTCTCCATGCCACCGATTTACCGTACGGAATTTGTGAGGGGCTTTGCGGACGCAGCCGTGACGCCAAATCAAGGTGACAGGCTGCCCAGGGGCGGCCGGCATCGGCTCGCTTTCCCCGTCGTTTACCGAAACACGAGATTTGCCAAGCAACTCCATCAGATCCTCGAAGAGTTAAATGTAACCGACCAGAACGTCGGGTTTCTGTCCGGCTCACCCAAGGTTCGCGGCGGAACCGCGAGAGAGCACCGGATCCGTGTTTATCCAGAACGATTCGAGAGCATCGGGTTCGGATTCGATCACAAGCAGGCAATGTTGCGGCAGATGGTAAGAGAAAATCGACAAGTCTTGAATAATGCGAACAGACGTTGAGCGACGCTTGTATTCGCCTTGTCGGAAGTGGCTCGCGGGCGCCCTCCAAACTCAGCATCCGCGCGCGAGGGTGGTCATTCTGCCAGACACCGATCGGCGGAAACTTGGCAATGTGCTTGATGACCAGCAATATACCGACCGTTTCATCGAAGCCAGCGCGTGGGACGTGCGCGTAGATGTGGTCGGTTTGATAGAGCATCGGGGTCGATGTTCGCTTGCGTTTGTTGAACTGAAGGCGAAACCGATCACCCTTGTCGACGTCGGCCAATTGCTTGGGTATTGTCGCGTGTGCCGACCCGAAGTGGCCTTGTTGTTGTCGCCGAATGGTCTTTCGGACGAACTGTCCCGTTTACTGCGGGCTTTCGGCCGTACTGATATCCTCACATTCGGTCATGGAACGATGACCGTGGGTGTGTGGGATACCCGTCGGGCTCAGCCTGACTTTCGACAGTTAACGCCGCCGGGACTGTTCCCGCGACTCTCGGTTCGCCCCAACGGAAAGTGCTGAATGGCAAGTAAGGATCGGCGGTTCGATCCTTGGCCGGCTTCGACCTGGGCGATCACATCACCGGCGGGACGCCGGTGCCACCGGTCGGCCCGGCTCCGCGGCCTGAAGCACATCCGCGAGACCATCCATTACCCGCGAATGATGGGGAAGATTTATCCGTAGCGGAACAGAAAAATCCTGCGGCCGACGGAAACAACCGGACCGCACGCCCCGAATCTCGCTGATCGCCTGACGCATGTGCATCCGGCCCCTGATGGTTTGGCGCGCCCTCATCCCGCCGGCGGTTTCGCCTCAAGCCGCTCCAGCAGGGCGTGGATCACCAGCAGGTGCAGTTCCTGGATGCGGGCCGGGTTGTCGAGCGGCAGCGTGAGCGCCGCGTCGCAGAGCGGCTCGGCGGGCGAGCCGGGCGGCCCGAGCAGCCCGAGCGTCGTCACCCCGCGGGCGCGGGCCCGCTCCAGGGCGCGGACGATGTTGGCGCTTCGGCCGCTGGTGGACAGGACGAGCAGGGAATCGCCCGCGGCCGCCAGGCCGTCGACCTGCCGGGCGAAGACCTCCTCGAAGCCGTAGTCGTTGGCGATGCAGGTCAGCGCGGTGGGGTCGCCGTTGAGGCAGACTGCGGCCAGCGGGGCGCGGCGGGCGGCGTACCGGCCCATCAGTTCCTCCGCGAGGTGCAGCGCCTCGGCGGCGCTGCCGCCGTTCCCGCAGGTGAGCAACTTCCCGCCGCGGGCGAACATCTCCGCGAGGCGGTCGCCGATCGAGTTGACGACGCTGATGCGTTCGGCGAGGACGTCGAGGGCCGCGCGGGCCGCGGCGATCGCGGCGGAGGATGAAACCGAAGCAGCGGCGCGGGCAGTCATGCGGGACTCCGCGGGGCGCGGACGCGGCCGGGCGTCATCGACCCCTCGGCAGCGGCAGGCCCTGCCGCGGCCAGTTCGCGGCCGCAAAGGGCGCGGGCTTCCGATCCCCGGCCCGGTCGCGGTCGGCCCACGACAGCAGCCGCGCCAGCAGAATCTTCGCCCGGGCCCGCAGCCGCGAAGCGCCGTAGGACTCGGCGCGGCGGGCCAGATCAACCGCGCGGGCGAAGAATCGCTCACGCAGCGCGGCCCGCGCCGCCGCGAGCAGGACGCGCGCCAGCCGTCGCCGCGCCGCCGCTGGATCGAGCAGGCCGTCGCCGCCATACCGCGCATAGAACCGTTCGAGCACGGCGGCCTTGACCGCCAGGTTCCGCGCCATGCAGGACTTGCTGAGCCGGCCGGGATGCAGGCCGCGCAGCGCCAGCGGCTCGGGGACCAGCCCGAACTCGTGGACGGCGCTGAGGCGCAGCCAGAGGTCGTAGTCCTCGCAGACGGGCAGTTGCTCGTCGAAGCCGCCGAACTCCTCGAGCAGCGAACGGCGGCAGACGACGGTCGGCACATGGACGAAACTGCTTTCGAACAGCCACGGCGTGATGCGGCCCGCGCGGCAGTCCTTGGTCCGGCCCGGCACCTCCCGCCCGGCGGAGTCGACCGGCCGCATGGGGCCGTACCAGATGGGGACCTCGGCCGCCTCCCGCGCGGCGGCGAGGAAACGGGAGAGTTTGTCGGGCAGCCAGGCGTCGTCGCTGTCAAGGAAGGCGACGGTTTCGGCGGAGGCCTCGGCGACCCCGCGGTTGCGCGCGGCCGCCGGTCCGCGACGTTCCTGGCGGACGATCCTCGGCCGGGCGGGGTGATCGGTGACGGCCGCGGCGACGTCTTCCGTCGATCCGTCGTCGACCACGATGGCCTCAAAATCGCGGAAGGTCTGCCGCGCCACCGAGTCGAGCGCGGCGCGGAGCAGGGCGGTCCGATCGTGGGTGGGGATGACGACGGAGACGAACGGACGGCTCATGCGAGACTTCTCGTGGCACGCGCGACGTGCGAGCCGGCGCGCCCCAGCGCGTCGTAGTATGAGGCCGGCTCGATGGCCGGGCAAGCACAGGAATGATTCACAGTATCGTGACCCGTTTGGGGGCCTGGGGTGCACCGGCGGGACGCCGGTGCCACAATCGAGGTTTATTGGGCGCTCCGGCGGACTGCCGGCGGGAACGCCGTAGAGGCGCGGTTCGAACGCCGTCCAGCCGCCGCCGGAAGGAGCGAGACGCACGCGCCTCGGCGGGCCTGGTGCGTATAATCCAGCCCGCTCGAACGGATCGTTCTGGCGCGGCCCCGACGACGAGACCGACAAATGACCGCTGTTCTGACGGCGTTGCGACCCGGCCAGCGCGTTCGCTGTACGCAGGTGATCTGCGACCGCGCCCGGACGCAATCCGGGTCGGTGGAGGGGGTCATCGAACGGATCGAATCGCTCCCGACGGGCAGTTGGTTTGCGCACGGCCGGAATGACCGGCTCTGGCTGAGGCGCGTCCGCCTGCGGAAGGACGACGGCGAGGTCACGCTGCTGATCGTCGATCCCGGGACGCGCTTTGAGGTGCTCGGATGAATCGGGGGGCCGTCCTGCCGGCGGCGGTCGCCGTTCTCGCCGCGGCGTACTGGCTGTTCGCCGATACCGTCCGCTTCTGGACCGGAGCGGGCGCGGAGGCGGCGGCGATACGTTTCTCATTCTGGGGCGGGTTTGACGACCTGCGGATGTGGGAGCGGATCATCGCGGGCTTTGAGCGCGGCCGAGCCGGCCCGCGGGTTCGGCCGGAGTTCCTGCCGATCTCGGGTTACGCGACGAAGATGCAGCAGCAACTGGCGGCCGGCGGCGCGCCCGACGTCATGCTGTACCAGGACGAGCCGTTCGCCGTCGTTGCGTCGCAGGCGTTCGTCGATCTCTCCCCGGCCGAGCGCGATCCTGAATTGGCCGCCGCGCTGGCGGATTGCTACGACTCGGCCGTAACGTCCTTCCGCGCCGCCGGTGTCCTGCGCGGCGCGCCGTTCTCGGGCGGAAACCTGCTCGTCTACTGCAACCGCCGGGCGTTCGAGCGCGCGGGCCGTTTCCACGGACGCCCGGTGACGCTTCCGGCGGACGACTGGACGCTTGACGAATTCATCGCCCGGTGCCGCGCGCTGACGTTCGACGAGGACGGCGACGGCGAGATCGACCAGTTCGGGTTCCTGCAACCCAGTTGGGTGTATTACCAGCCGCTGCTCTGGGCGCACGGGGCGGAGTTGCTCGACGCCGGACGATCCGGCTGGCGCTTCGTCGGGCCGGCGGCGGAGGCCGCGCTGGAGTTCTACCAGCGGCTGCGGATCGACTGGCGGGTTACGCCGGCCCCGGCGGAGTTCGCGGGTCAGAACGCGGATACGGCGTTCCTTGCGGGGCGCGTGGCGATGTGTTTGAACGGGCCGTGGCTGCTGCCGTTCCTGCGCGAAACGCGGCTGCGGGACGGCTTCTTCGTCGCGCCGATTCCGCGCGGTCCGGGCGGACGCGACACCCGCGCGACGTGGGACGGACTCTGCATCGCGCGGACCTGCACGGGGCCGCGGCGCGACCGTGCACTGGAGTTCGTGAAGTATTGCCTGACGCCCGACGCGCAGCGCGTAGTGGCGGAGCATGAGCGCGCGATCCCCGCCCGGCGAAGCGTGGCCGACGTTTGGGCCGCCGCCGCGCCGCAGCCGGCCGTACGCCGGTTTTGCGGGGCGATGCAGACGGCCCGGCTCCAGCCGATCACGCCCTGCTGGTCGGCCATGGACCGCGCGCTGAAGCGGACGTTCGCCGATGTGATCGCGGACGTTCCCCCGCGGCCGACCGCCGCTCAGGCCGCGCGCGATCTAGCCGCCTCGCCGGAGATCGCCGGATGTTTCGTTCCCGGTCGCTGACGGCCCGGTCGTCGCCCCCTCGCGGATCGGCCTTCGCCGCGCCCTGGCTGGCGGGCGCGGCGCTGCTCTACGTCCTTCCGATGATCTCGGCGGGCGGGCTGGCGACGCTGCACTGGAACGGCGTGGCGATCGAAGACGCCCGGTTCGTCGGGCTCGCTAACTTTCGGCGGCTGCTGACCGCGGACCCGGCCGCCGGCCGGGCGCTGGCGCGTTCGGCGATGTACACGGCGATGAGCGTGCCGGCGCAGTTGGCCGTGGGGCTTGGGCTGGCCCTGCTGATCCGCGGGGCGCGGCGGCGGCAGTGGTGGGCCACGCTGTTCTACCTCCCGCATGTGCTGGCGGGTGTGGCGACGATCCTGGTCTGGGCGTGGCTGCTGAACCCGAGGGTAGGTCCGATCAACGCCCTGCTGGCGGGGTTGATGCGTCCGCTTGGGTTTTCGGCGTCGTCGCTTCCTTTGTGGCTCTACTCGGCCGACGCGGCCCGGCCCGCGCTGGTCCTGATGAGTTGCTGGCACGCAGGCGGCGCGATGCTGATCTTCCTCGCCGCCCTGCTCCGGGTTCCGCCCGCGCAGTATGAGTCCGCCGCGCTCGACGGGGCGGGGGCGTGGGCGCGCTTCCGGCACGTCACGCTGCCGATGATCGCGCCGGCGCTGCTGTTCAACGTGCTGACCGGAATCGTAGCGGCGATGCAGGCCTTCAACGCGCCCTTCCTGCTGCAAACGCCGCCCCAGCGCGACGCGCTGCTGTTCGTCGCGCCCTACCTGTACCGCTGCGCGTTTGAACAATCGGACCTCGGCTACGCTGCGGCCGTGGCATGGCTTCTGTTCGCCGTGCTGCTTCTCTTTTCCGGCCTGCTGGTCGCGGCGACGCGGCGGTGGATGCGCGTCGAGTATTCGGAGGCGGGGACATGAAGGAACGGTGGGCCGGCCTGCGTGTGGCGGGGCGGATCCTGGCCGCGTTGCTGTTTGTCGCGCCGATCGGCTGGGCCGTCTGGGCCTCGCTCCAGCCGCTCGACCGGCTGTATCACGCGGGCGAGGCGGAGCCACCGCGCTGGGAGAATTATGAACGGGCCGTGACGCGCCTGCCGTTTCTGCGGTTCATGGGAAACTCGCTGCTGATCGCCACCGCCGGCACGCTGGGGGTCGTCTGGAGCGCGTCGCTGGCGGGCTACGCGTTCGCGCGGCTTCGCTGGCGCGGGCGGGACGCGTGTTTCGTGCTGCTGCTGGCATGCCTGGTGATGCCGGAGACGGTGTTGCTCGTGCCGCGCTTCATCGTGTTCCGCGCGCTGGGCTGGGTGAACACGTACAAGCCGCTGATCGTCCCGGCGTGGCTGGGCGGCGGGGCGTTCTACGTGCTGCTGTTCCGCCAGTTCTTCCGCGCCGTCCCGCGCGAACTGGAGGACGCGGCGCGGATCGACGGGGCATCGACGTGGCAGGTCTACCGGCGGATCATGATGCCGATCGCCCGCCCCGTGGTTGCGGCGGCGGCGTGCATCGCGTTCGTCGCGCATTGGCACGCGTTCCTCGATCCGCTGGTCTATCTCTCCGATTTCCGCACGTTCCCGGTCTCGGTCGGGCTTCGGATGTATCACGCGCTGGAGGGCAGTTGGGCCAACCTCGTCCTCGCGGCGAGTCTCCTCGCCATGATCCCGCCCGTGCTGGTTGTTCTCCTGTGTCAGAAGTACCTGATGCGCGGACTGCACCTGGGAGGCGGCGCGGGCCGTTTCGGCGGAGGGTGACGGCCCGGTCGGATGCACCGGCGGCCTCCGAACCGACGCCGCGTTGACCCGGCGTGAGCGGCGCTTCATACTGACGGCCCCGTCGTTGGGCCGCTCGCCGGCGCCGCGACAGGAGCCAACGGGTCGGCGGCCGTCACCGAATAAGGCGGACGGTCGCAGGACGCGGGATCGAGCCGGAAGGCGGCCGAATCATGAACTTCGCATTGCCCGACGAACTGATCGCCTTCCGCGACTTGGCGCGGGACTTTGCCGCCCGCGAGATCGCCCCGCACGCCCGCAAATGGGACGCGGAGAAGTGGATCTCTGAGGACGCCGTCCGCCGCGCGGGGGAGGTCGGCCTGCTGGGCGTGACCGCGCCGGAGGGGTTCGGCGGGGCCGGTCAGGGCATGCTGGCGATGACCGTCGTGGTCGAGGAGATCGCCCGGCACTGCGGGGCGTTCGCCCTGCTGATCGCGGCGCACAGCGGGCTCTGCTCCGGCCACATCAAACTCGCCGGCAGCGACGAACAGAAGCGGAAATACCTCCCGCGCCTCGCCCGCGGAGAACTCATTGGCTCCTGGTGCCTGTCGGAACCGCACTGCGGGACCGACGCGGCCGCCCTGACGACGCGCGCAGAAAAGTCCGGGCGGGGGTGGGTCCTGAACGGACAGAAGATGTGGGTGACGAACGGCCGGCGGGCGGGTGTGTACGTGGTGATGGCCAAGACGAAGCCCGAGGCCGGCCCGCGGACGATCTCGGCCTTCATCGTCGAGCGCGAAGCGAAGGGCCTGGAGGTCGGTGAGCCGGAAGACAAGATGGGCATGCGCGGCAGCGACACGACGCCCCTGGCGCTCGAAAACGTGCAGGTCGGCGAGGACGCGCTGTGCGGCGCGCTTCACGACGGCTACGTGGACGCCTTGCGCGTGCTCGACCGCGGGCGGGTGACGATCGGGGCGCTCTCCGTCGGCCTGGCTCGCGGCTGTCTCGAGGAGGCCGTCAAGTACGCCGCCGAACGCCGTAGTTTCGGCGTCCCGCTCCACGCGCACCAGGCCATCCAGATGAAACTGGCCGACATGGACACGCAGGTGGAGGCCGCGCGGCTGCTGGTGCGGCAGGCGGCCTACGGGTTCGACGCCGGCCGGCCGGACAAGCAGGCCGCGAGCATCGCCAAGTTGTTCGCGTCCGAAATGGCGAGCCGCGTGGGCTGGGACTCGATCCAGATACACGGCGGCGCGGGCTACACGAAGGATGTGTGCGTCGAAAGGCTGGTCCGCGACAACAAGTTGTGCGAGATCGGCGAGGGCTCGAGCGAGGTGCAGCGGATGCTGATCGCGCGAGCGGAGTTCGCGAAGCGGGCAGCGTCGTGACCGGATGACTGGCCGATTCCCCGCGCGGGCGGTTTCAGAATGAGCACGATCCCCACCACGACGACCGACGCCGCGGCCGACTTCGGCTGGGACCTCGGCGAGGACCATCGCCTGCTGCGCGACAGCGTGCGCGAGTTCGCCGAGAACGAGGTGCTGAACGGCGCGGGCGAGCGCGATGTCCGCGGCGAGTTCCCGCGCGAGATCATCCGCCGCCTGTCCGAGATGGGCTACCTGGGGATCTGCGTGCCGGAGCAGTACGGCGGCGCGGGGCTGGATTCGTTGGCCGCCTGCCTGGTGGTCGAGGAGTTGTCGCGGGCGGACGCCTCCGTGGGCGTTATTGTCTCGGTGCAGAACTCGCTGGTCATCGACCCGATCCTGCGGCACGGCTCCGAGGCCCAGAAGCAGCGCTGGCTGCCGCGCATGGCCCGCGGCGAATTGCTCAACTGCTTCTCGCTCTCCGAACCGAACAGCGGCTCCGACGCCGGGGCGATGCTCTGCCGCGCGACGTTCAAGGGCGACCACTGGCTGATTCACGGAACCAAGTGCTGGGTGACGACCGGCGCCGAGGCGGACATGATTCTGCTCTTCGCCCGCAGCGAGGACGCGCCGCGCCGCAACGCCAGCGCCTTCGTCATCGAAAAGAGCACCCCCGGGATCACCGTCGGCAAGCACGAGGAAAAGATGGGCATCCGCGCCTCCAGCACCACGGAACTCATCTTCGACAACGTAAAGGTCCCGGCCGACGCCCTGCTCGGCGAGCGCGGCCGCGGGCTGTCGATTGCCCTGTCGGCCATCAGCGGCGGGCGTCTGGGCATCGCGGCCCAGGCGATCGGCATCGCCCAGATGGCCCTCGACAAGGCGGCAAAGTACGCCCTGGCCCGCAAACAGTTTGGCAAGCCCATCGCCGAGTTTCAGGCGATCCAGTGGAAGATCGCGGATATGGCCACGCGCCTCGCCGCGTCCCGGGCGCTGACGTACAAGGGGGCTTGGCATAAGGACCGCGGCGAGTTCAAGGGCCTGCGGCGCGTCGGGGCCATGGCCAAGGTGTTCGCCGGCGAGACCGCCCGATTCTGCGCCAACGAGGCGGTGCAGGTCCTCGGCGGCATGGGCTACTGCCGCGAGGAGGGCGTCGAGCGCCTGTACCGCGATGCAAAGATCACCGAAATCTACGAGGGAACCAGCGAGATGAACCGCCTCGCCATCGCCGAGACGCTCAGCGCCGACCCCGGCCCGCTTACGGACGTCTGAGCGCCGCTCGGCGCCCTCTCCCGGCGGGGAACCCATCCAAACCCCCGGGGCCGGCGAAGGACCGACAACGCCGCGTGCAACTGAGTTGTTCCGACTGCGACCGCGTCCGATGCGCGGCGCTCTCGCCGTGCTAAAATGCGGTCGTAGAAGGGAGACGCAGCATGGCCGATACCCTGGAACGCTCCGCCATTCAGCACGGACCGATCGGACCGCAGACCACCATCTCCGGCCGGCCCCTGAAGGTCTGCTACGAACCGACCGACCTGTCCGGCATCGACTCCGCCGCCGACATCAGCCGGCCCGGGCAATACCCCTTCACGCGCGGCGTACACCCGGACATGTACCGCGGCCGGCTCTGGACCATGCGGCAGTTCGCCGGGTTCGGCTCGGCCCGCCAGACCAACGAGCGGTTCAAGTTCCTGCTTTCGCGCGGGCAGACGGGCCTGTCCACCGCCTTTGACCTGCCCACGCTCATGGGCCGCGACAGCGACGACCCGCTCTCGCAGGGCGAGGTCGGGCGCTGCGGCGTCGCCATCGACACGCTCGCCGACTTCGAGACGCTCTTCGACGGCATCGACCTGGGGGCGGTCAGCGTGTCCATGACGATCAACGCCCCGGCCGCGATCCTGCTGGCGTTCTACATCGCGACCGGCGACAAGCAGGGCGTCCGCCGTGACCGGCTCCGCGGCACGTGCCAGAACGACATCCTCAAGGAGTTCCACGCCCAGAACGAGTTCCGCTTTCCTCCCGCCGAGTCGGTGCGGCTGGTCGTCGACACGATCGAATTTTGCGGGGCCGAACTGCCGCAGTACAACCCGGTCAGCATCAGCGGCTACCACATCCGCGAGGCCGGCAGCACGGCCGGACAGGAACTCGCCTTCACCCTCGGCGACGGATTGCATTACGTCGAGGCCTGCCTCGCCCGGGGCATGGACGTGGATGCCTTCGCCCCGCGCCTGAGTTTCTTTTTCAACAGCCACAACGACTTCTTCGAGGAAATCGCCAAGTTCCGCGCCGCGCGGCGGCTGTGGGCCCGGATCATGCGCGACCGCTTCGGCGCCCGAAGCGACCGCTCCTGCTGGCTGCGATTCCACGCCCAGACGGCCGGGTGCAGTCTCTACGGCCGGCAGGTGCACAACAACATCGTCCGCACGGCCTACCAGGCGCTCGCCGCCGTGCTCGGCGGCTGCCAGTCGCTGCACACCAACAGCATGGACGAGACCCTCGCCCTGCCCAGTGAGCACGCCGTCACCGTCGCCCTGCGCACACAGCAGATCCTCGCGCAGGAAACCGGCGTCAGGAGCGTGGTCGATCCGCTCGGCGGCGGGTACCTGGTCGAGAAACTCACCTGCGAACTGGAGGAGGAGGCCGCCGACTACATCCGCCGCATCGACGAAATGGGCGGGATGCCGGCGGCGATCGAGTCGGGCTTCATCCGCCGCGAGATCGCCGACGCCGCGGTCCGCTACAGCCAGGCCGTCGAGCGCGGCGACAAGGTGATCGTCGGCGTTACGGAATACACCGACGACGACGGACCGCCGGTCGAGGTGCTGCGAATCGACCACCAGGTTGAGGTCGATCACGTGGCGGCGCTGCGGGCGTTGAAGTCTCGCCGTAATGACGACACGGTGCGCCTGGCGCTCGACCGGATCGCGTCCCGCGCCGCGGCCGGCAAGAACGTCATGCCTTCACTGGTGGATGGGGCCAAGGCCTACTGCTCGGTGGGCGAGATGGTGTCGGCCCTGGAAACCGCCCTCGGCCGATACGACGGCGGGGCGTTGTGGTAAACGGCCAAGATTCCGGGTGAAGCGCGCAGCGCAACGCCGGTCGTGCGCGACCGGCGCGCACGCCCGGCGTCGTATGGCCCCTGATCAGACTGCTCCAGGCCGGCTGGTTAGAGGCCCAGGCTCTGGAGGAACTGCACGAGGGTGGTACAGGCCTGGGCAAAGATCTGCCCGAAAAACGGGATGGCGCCCAGACTGGTGCAAAGCGGGCTGATGAGACTGCTCAACATTGACTTCATCTCCTTGGTCAGACGAGACGTCTCGTCTTGGTTCGCTCGGCGTGGTCCGTCCGCGCCGAGTCGGGGTTTTACCTGATCGGCCTCTCCGACGCAAGGGGTTTACCTTCAAATCGGCGTGGCTGCAAGTCCTAGAAAAACGCCACATTCAGGCCCAATACCTCGATTGATCGTTTGAGACGGGATCGAACCCTGGTACCCGCCCACGGCACACGGATCACGGCCCAAAGGGGCCGGGCCGTCCCCGGCCGCTCCCCTGTCAGGGGGTTGGGCGACTGGAGGCCGGGTGCTGAGCCGCGGGCCAGATCGTCCGCAGGGCGGTCAGGATCGTCCGCGTCGCGGCGGACTTGTTCAGGGTGTAGAAGTGGATGCCCGGCGCGCCGCGTTCCAGGAGTTCCAGGCATTGGGCCGTCGCGTAGGCCACGCCCAGCGACAGCACCGCATCGTCGTCCCCCTTGAGGCGTTCCAGTTCGTCCAGCAGCAACGGCGGGATCGACGCCCCGCACATCGACGTGAACCGCCGCACCTGCTCGACGTTGGTGATCGGCATGATCCCCGGCAGGATCGGCACGCCGATCCGGGCGCGCCGCGCGCGGGAGACGAACTCCCAGTACGCGTTGTTGTCGAAGAAGAGTTGCGTAATGAGGAACTCGACCCCGGCGTCGATCTTCCGTTTAACGTTCTCCAGGTCGCGGGCGGCGTCGCGCCGGCCGTCGCCGTCGACGCACTCCACGTGCACCTCCGGGTAACACGCGCCGCCGAGACAGAAGCCGTAGTGCCCCCGGATGAACGCCGCCAGTTCGCTGGCGTACGAAAACCCGCCGGGCGTGGGCTGAAACGACGTGCTGCCGCGCGGCGGGTCGCCGCGCAGGGCGAGGACGTTCTCGATGCCGGCCTCCCGTAGCCGGTCGAGGACCGCGCCGAGTTCCTCCCGCGTCGCCCCGACGCAGGTCAGGTGCGCCATGGCCTCGAAGCCGTGTTCGCGCTGGATTTCGGCGACCAGTTCGATCGTCCGGTCGCGCGTGCTGCCGCCCGCGCCGTAGGTCACCGAAACGTAGGTCGGGCTGAGTTCCTTCAGCGCCCCCACGGCGCGGCGCAGCGCGCTCAGCCCCTCCTCCGTCTTCGGCGGAAAGAACTCGAACGAAAAGCACGGCCGTCCCGTGCCGAGTAACTCGCGGATTCGCATCGGGTCGCATCCGGCGGACGGCGCCCGCCGGGCGGACCGTCGCGGCGACGGCCCGGCCGCGCGGAACGCACGGACCGGCCTTCAGCCGCGCTCCTGCTCCAGCGCCTTCTCCACGGCGGCGGCGATCGTCTCGCTGCGGCCGGGGTCTTCGCGGGACTCGAACCGGCCGACGATGCGGCCCTTGCGATCGACGAGGAACTTGGTGAAGTTCCAGCGGATGTCGCCCGCGAACTTCGGGTTCGTCTCCTTCGACGTCAGGAATCGGTAAAGCGGGCAGCAGTCTTCGCCCTTGACCGACACCTTGCTGAACATCGGAAACGTCACCCCGTAGTGCTGCGCGCAGAACGCCTTGATCTGCGCCTCGGTGCCCGGCTCCTGGTTGCCGAAGTTGTTGGCCGGGACGCCGAGCACGACCAGCCCGCGGTCCTTGTGCTGACGATAGAGCCGCTCCAGGCCGACGTACTGCGGCGTGTACCCGCATTTGGACGCGACATTGACGACCAGCAGCACCTTGCCGCGATACGCGCCGAGATTCACTTCCTTCCCGTCGATGTCCTTCAGGGTGAATTCGTACACGCTTTTGGGCTCCGCGCTGGTCTCCTTCCCGGCGGCGTCTTTCCGCACCCCGCCGGCCTCGCCGCCGCCTGCCGCGGGGATCCAGACCGCCGCCAGCCCGCAGGTCGCCAGGGCCGCCGTCAGGCCGCGTCGAAAGAGGAGGCCGTTCATGGGATTCTCCTTCCAGTTCCGGTCCCGCTCCCCCGCGGACCGGACGGGCATGATATCGTCGCCCGCTCTCGCTTTCCAGCGACGGCGTCGGCCCGCGCGCCCATCCGTCCGGCCGTGCCGGGGCGCGCGGGTTGAAACCGCCGGCGATCCGCCGCAACATTCGAGCGACATGACCGAATACGTGGTCGGCCGTACCGAGGGACGCTGCAAGGGCTGCGAGCGCGCGCTCGCGGCGGGCGAGACGTTCTACACGGCCCTGTTTGAGCGGCCCGACGGATTCGAGCGGCGCGACTTCTGCGAGGCGTGCTGGCCCGAGCCGCCGCAGGGCGTTTACTGCTTCTTCCGCACCAAGGTTCCCGCGGCGCGGGAGGGGAAGCGGCGGCAGTTCGTCGACGACGAGGTGATGCTCGGTTTCTTTGAACGCCTTGCGGAGCAGGAGCAGGACGCGGTGAAGGCCGGGTTCCGTTTCGCGCTGATGCTGATCCTGATGCGCCGCCGGCTTCTGAAATACGAGGGGACGCAACAGGCGCAGGGGCGGGAATACTGGCAGGTGCGGCAGGTACGGGATGGGCGCGTGCACCGGGTGCTCGACCCGCAGTTGGACGAGGCGCGGATGCAGTTGCTTGCCGGTGAGATCGGCGTCATTCTTGCCGCTCATGCGGGCGAGGACGACGGTTCGACCGACGCGGAATCGGCCGACAGCGCCGGCGAGGCGTAGCACAGGGCGCCGCGCGGCCGCGCTGGCGTACGCGCTGCTCTGCGGATGCCCGCCGCCGGCCGGGCCGCGGGTCGCGCCGCCGCGGCCCATCGCCGAGATCGTCCGAACAATCGAGGACAATAACAGTCGAATCGACCGGCCGATGTACGCCTCCCCGATCCGGGTATCTGCGCGATTCCGGGACGAGGCGGGTCGAACGCACCGCTATGTGCTGGACGGGCTCGTGCTGCTGCGCAAGCCGCGCGCGTTACGCCTGGACGTACATCATGTGCTCGGCGGCGAGCGGGTCATGGGGGCCGGGTCGAACGACGAATCCTACTGGGCCTGGATCGGACCGGAGTTGTCGACCCTCTGGTGGGGACGCCAGCGCCACGCGGGGCGCGCGTGCGTCGACCCCATGCCGCTGCGGCCCGAACACCTGGCCGAGATGCTGGGAATGCACCCGCTTCCGGCCGGGAGCGGGTCGTTGATCGGGCCGGCCGTTGTGGGAGACGGCCCGTTTGATCGCGTGATTTACCTCGGGCGGCAGGCGGACGGACTGTTCGCGGTCGAGCGGGAGTACTTCATCGATCGGGACCCGCCGTACCTGATTCGCGAGATCGTGTTTCATCCGTCGCGTGCGCGGCCGGTCGACCGGTTCGTCGAGACGACCGACGCAGCGACGACGGGGTCCGTACGCACGGCGCTCAACGGCTATCGGCCGGCGTGGCCGGACGGGCCGTGGGTGGCGCATCGGATCACGGTCTCGTGGCCGCGGGAAGAGGGGCTGCTGGAACTGAAGATCGACGCTTGGCGCGCCGAGTCGGTGCTGTCCGAACGGGCATTCGAACGCCCCGATCCGTCCCGCCTGGGTTTGCGACGGGAGATTCAGGTCGACCGCCGTTGCGACGACGCGCGAGCCGGGCCGTCCCCGGTCGCGGACGATTAGCGAGCCGGGCCGTCCCCGGTCGCGGACGATTAGCGAGCCGGGCCGTCCCCGGCCGCGGACGACTAGCGAGCCGGGCCGTCCCCGGTCGCGGACGACTAGCGAGCCGGGCCGTCCCCGGCCGCGGACGATTAGCGAGCCGGGCCGTCCCCGGTCGCGGACGACTAGCGAGCCGGGCCGTCCCCGGTCGCGGACGACGCGCGAGCCGGGCCGTCCCCGGTCGCGGACGACTAGCGAGCCGGGCCGTCCCCGGTCGCGGACGACTAGCGAGCCGGGCCGTCCCCGGTCGCGGACGACTAGCGAGCCGGGCCGTCCCCGGCCCCGGACATTCTGAACAACGAGCAGCCAGTGCCAGGAACTGCGTGGCGAGTGATGGTTTGCGCGTTTGCCGCGGCGGCGGCCCCTGCGAAGGCGGCGAACGAAACCGCGGCCGAGGTCCGGCTCGCGGCGGCCGGGAACGATCAAACGCTGTGGGTCGTGCTGGCGGACGAGCGGGCCGAAGACGGTGAGCCGCTTCTTCGCTTCTGCTTCGGCGACCGACAGCGCGGCGGGTTGATCCGCTCGCCCGTGCTGCTGCCCGACCGCCTGGGCGGAATGGCCGCCCTGGGGGCCAACCGCGACGGCCTGCTGGTCATCTACGACGACGGAACGAGCGGGCAGTTCCGAACGGGCGATGCGCGGGCGGGTCCGCGGTGGCCGTCGTCGCGCCCGCCGCTGGCGTTCGCCGGCGACGCGGCCGGGCCGCTCTTCTTCGCGGTGGCGGAGGGATCGAGCGTCATCCTCCCCGCGACGCGGCCGACCGCGACCGCCGACCGATGGCGGCCCGGTTCATCGTCCGCGGGCCTTGAAGGCGGGTCGCGCGGGACGGATTCAAGCCGCGAGCGCAAGCGACCGGACGGTCTCGCGGTCGGCGATGCGCCCGCGCTTCCGACGACGACGATCGAACCGGGTGTGGTCCTGCTGCGGCTCCGCCACCGCCTCTGGGATGTCGTGTCGCGGCTGCCCGCGGAGGCGGCGGGCGAATTCTGGCTTTCCGCGCGGGACGGACGGGCGCACTTGTTCTGGCAAAAGGCCCGCGGAAAGCCAATCGAGTCGTGCACGTTGGCCGCCGGGCAATGGTCCGGGCCGGAAAGAATCGAGAATTCGGCGGGCGCGGTGGCGTTCTGGGCCTGCGCGGACGAGGTCGGGCCGCTGCTGGTACTGGCGGAGGCGCCGAATGCTGAAACCGGATCGTGCACGCTGCGCGTCGCCTGGCGCAAGGACGGACGGTGGTATTCCGGCTCGCGTTTGCGCGACGAGACGGGAACGGTGCAGGTTGATCCGCGGAAAACGGCCGTCACCCTCGCCCGCACGAAGTTGGCCGTCGTGGAACGGATTGAATCCGACGGTTTGCGGCTGGGCGAGTGCGCGCTGGAAGGCGACCGTACCGTCCGCTGGAGCCGTGTGGTTGCCACCGGCGCCGGCCCGGAACTGTCGAGCCCGCCCGAATGGGCCGGATGGCTCGAGGCGTTGGCGGTGATCGCGGCCGTAACGGCGATCGTGTGGTACCGCCAGTCGGCGCTGGCCCAGCCGGCGATTCTGCCGGCCGATCTGGCGCCAGCCGCGCCGGGCCGCCGCCTCGCGGGACTGGCCCTCGACCTCGCGCCGGCGCTGCTGGTCACGCTTCCGATGTGGCGCGAGCGACTGGCGGACGTCACCATCATCGTCCCGCGAGTGACCGACCCGGCCGCCGGCCAGCGCTGGCTCGCGGCCCAGACCATGATGCCGGTCTATGTGACGCTGCTGATCCATGCGGCCTACTGCGTCCTGTTCGAAGGGCTGACCGGCACCACGCCGGGCAAGGGCCTCGTCGGGTGTCGCGTGGTCGCGGACGGCGGCGGGCGTCCCTCGGCGGGCCAGGTGCTCGTGCGCAACGCCTTGCGCGTGCCCGAACTGGCCATGATCCTGATGACCATCGCCACGCTGTTCATGGTGCTGGTGCTGTCGCGTCGGCGGCAGCGGCTCGGCGACCTGCTGGCGGGCACCCTCGTCGTCTGCCGTCAGCCGCCGATGGCCCGGCCGGTCGGAACGCGGTCGGAGCCGACGGGCGAGGAAGCGGAGTCCGACTCGGGGTCTAAACGGGATTCGGAATCCAATGAGAGCGGCTGACGATTGACTGTGGCCGCGCCGTCCCACGGTTGTCGGCACAGGCGAGACGCCAGGGCCACACTTTCAGGCACCTGTGCCACACGCTCAATCGTGAATTGCTCTCGTCGCGGGAGCAGGCGGACGCCAGGCCTCGAATCGCAGCAGGTGTTGCGTGCGGAGCAACTTCGCCGCGGCGTGGAGGAGGCGGTGCCGCTTCGAGTCGTAGCGAACCAGCGTGGGTTGCAGGCCGGCCGCGCGAAGCGTGCGGCGCAGCGCCGCGTCATCCAGTCCGCGGTTCATGGCCCAGTAGTCGGCCAGGCAGTTCGGATCGTAATACGGGTCGCGGCGGGCGACGCGGCCGCCAAGGCCGGTGCGGGCCTCGAAGCGCTGCCAGCGGAAATCGAGCCATTCGAGGGCCCGGCCGGGCAGGTCGCAGCGGCCGGACGCCAGCGGTTCGTGCGCGACGTAGAGGCATCCGCCGGGAGCGACGAGCGCGGCGGCCGCCGAGACGGTGGCGAGGTAGTCGGGCAGATGGTGCAGGAAACTGCACGCGCAGACCAGATCGAACCGGATTGAACAACCGCGCAGATAGTCGTCCACGTCGGCGGCCAACAACGTGCACGCGGGCCGATCGTCGCTGGAATCCCCCGATGCGCCGCGCCGCCCGGCCGGCAGCGGGCCGATGCGCAGTTTGCGTCGCAGGCGATCGAGCATGGCCGCCGAAAGATCGACGCCCGTGACGGCCGCGCCGAGGTCGAGCAGTTTCAGCGTCAGATTTCCCGTGCCGCAGCCGAGGTCCAGCGCCGCAAAGCCGGGCGCCAGGCGGGCGGCGATCCGCGCGAGATCGTCGCGGAACACCCGTTGCTCCCACGGATTGCGGATCAGCGCCAGTTGGTCGTCATAGAAATCGGCGTAACCGGGCGCGTCGTGGAGCCGGACATTGTCGTCGCGAATGCGCTGGGCCAGGGCGGGGTCCATCACAGGAGATCATCGGCCAATCGGGCGCCGAAGATGCGCCGCGGCGTTATCGCGGCAGACCGAGCGTCACGGTCGCGCCGGGCCGATGCGGGCAGCGCTCGGTATTGACGCACCCGTCGGGCAGACGGAGCCGTTCCACCGGCCGCCCGCCGACGAGATGCTGCTCGACCAGGTCCGGCACGTCCTCGACGCGCACGAAGCCGTACCAGACGGCCTCGGGATAGACGACGATCGTGACGCCGTGTTCGCACTGGTCGAGACAGCCCGACTGGTTGATGCGGATGCGTCGCTTCAGGCCCCGCTTTTCAATCTCGGCCTTGAGCATCTCGCGGATCACGCCGGACTGCTTGGCGCTGCAACAGCCGCGCGGGTGACCCGGCTCGCGGGTGTTCGTGCAGACGAAGACGTGGCGCTCGAAGGCCGGCATGTCGCGCTGGCTCGCACGAGTCGCGGGCGGCGAAGGCGTCGCCCGCCCGCAGGCCGCGGGAAACGATCTGCGATCGTAGCCGCGTGAGGCGGCTCCGCAAGCGCGGTGGTCGGAATGGCCCGCACGACGCGGCCCGGGCGCGCTCGGACGGCTCATCGTCGCCGAGTCGCCTCCGACGCCCCGCTGTGCTGACGATCTTGAAGTTTGCGGACGCTGAGCGGCGCGAGATGAAGGTGTACACCACTACCGGTAGCGTTGTCGGTTATCAGACCTCGTCCTCGCCCGGTATTTGTTCGCGCAATAATTGCCTGCACATCAGGACTGGGAGGAGTCTCAGCGGCGCGGAAGCCGCGTTATCTCCTTTCAGGCCAACACGTTCGTGCAACCCGGCACGAATCAGGCGGTCCACTATATGCGGTGGTTCAACCGCGCGCGCTCAAGATGCCGAGACACCGAAGCCGATATCCAGAATGAGGAGAGCGGGCAGTCCGGTTCGTCTGAATCGATCGGGGCCGCCGCCGCATCGGCCCGATGCACGTCCGGGGCTCCGCAGGTCGGCTGCCTGACCGCGACTGAGCGGTCGGGGCGAATCGGCAGCAAGAGGGCATGTTTGGCGCGAGCGGCGACGAACGGACCGGCAGAGGGCGAGGTGAGACACTCATGCACGACGCACTGATGGAGCCGGTCGGATGGGGTGTGATGTTCGCCGGAGAGCGGGTCCTGGCCCGTCCGGCCGTGGCGGGCGGCGACGAGCCGTTCACCGACGCCGAGGCCTTTCCGACTTCAAACCGCCTGACGTTCGGTCGCGCGGTCGATCGGGCCGCCGGGCGGGCGCTGCGCGTCGCGGCGGTGAAGGCCGCGATCGTCCGCGGCGAATACGATACCGACGAGAAACTCGACGTCGCCATCGAGGCGATCCTTCGCGAACTGGAAACTCCGGCGATCGCGGTGTGACGGCCCAGCCGTTCCTCGTACCGTGGACGACTCCCGGCGGCGATCCGCAACCGGGTTGATCCTGTCTGACGGGGGCGCCTCCGGCCCCGGCGATGTTCGCCAGGCGGAGTTGCCGGCCGCGCAGGCATGTCGTTGACTTACCCCGCTTCCGTCTTCGATTTACGAGCGACGCCGCGGCTCCGCTTCCCCGCGATCCGCTCGCCGGGCGGGAACCCCCGGGGTCGGCCCCGCCCCCGGCCGGACCGGCCCTGCGGCTTTGCGGCGAGAACAAGGCAATCGTTCCCCCGCGGCACAACGACCCCCTGCGTGATTACAATCCCCGCAATGACGCCGCCGTAGCTCAGTCGGTAGAGCAGCGGTTTTGTAAACCGCAGGTCATCGGTTCAAGTCCGATCGGCGGCTGTGCGGAGCGCAGGGCCTCTTTGCGGACGACCAGTCGTGTGCTGAAAACCCTGTCGGGGGGGGGCGAGTCGATCAGGGACGTCGGCTGAACCGATCGAAACATTCCAGGACGGCGCGGCGTGTGGGGCCTTCGCCGTCATGGGCCGTGTCCTCGTCCCGCACGCCCTGAAACGTGGAAAGAATGTATTCCACGTCGCCGCGTTCGAGGCCGTAGAGGATGAAATAGGCAGCGTCGAGTTCGGCCCGCAGCGCGTGCCGCTCCTGCTCGTTCCAGCGGTGGATGCGCTCGGCGAACCCCGCCGCCTCGGCCAGGGGGACCATGTCCTCGGCGGTGCAGGTCAGTTTCAGGACGCGGTCGCTGATCCAGCGCTCGAGCGTGAACCGCGGCGACCACGGGCACTTCTCCACATACGCCTCCGGCGGCAGCGTCGGCAACTGCTCGACGATGAAGAAGTTCAGATGGACGCCTCCGACCTTCTGGCGGGCGACAAAGTCATAGGCGAACGAGTTCAGGTTGGCCAGCAGACAACACATCGCGCGGGCGCCGATTTCGTCGCAGGTCTCGAAGTAGGGCGCGGAATTCATCAGGCCGACCGCAGGCACCATTGCGGCGATCATCGTTCGCTGGTTCGTGGCGCTGGTCACGTCCTTGTACGCCAGAAGCCAATCGCGGGCGGGCGCGAGGTCGCCGACGGCCTCCGCCGGAATCCAGAAGCGCGGGAGGACGAGGAACTCCGGGTTCTGGTGTTCAACAAGCGACGTGTCCTCCGGCTGACCCTGCCGCATCCAGTTGTCTCGTTCGACGCGGACGCTGGCCGCTCGATGGTCATAGGCCTGGATCATCTTGGCCTCGTAGAGCGGCAGATAGACTTTACTGCGTTTGACCCACCGATTGCCGACGAGGCGGTAGCCGGACTTCTTGAGTACGTCGCCGGTCTTGAACAACTCCGCGTCGTTAGTCTGGTGAAACATCGTGCAGAATTTGACGCCCCACGGGTTGCCGCCTTCGCGGCGATTGCGGTCCCAGAGGATCGGCACGCGGCGGAAGAGGGCCTTGGTCAATTCCGCATCTTTTCGGCTGCGGAAGATGGGGCAGGTCCGTGTGTTGGGGTTGAAGAGCGTGAGGTCCTTGGCGGTCAGCGGGATGTGGCGTTTTCCGTCGTCGAGGTCTTCCACGCGGTGGGCGAAGAAGACGAAGTCCGCCGTCTCCGTGCGGTGCTCGGTTCCGCCCATCAGCAACACGCAGAACTTGAACGAGCGGTGCACGTCGGGGAACAGACCGACTTTGTTCTCAAAGTCGTACAGCGCGATGAGGGCCTGCTTCTCGATCAGGTCGCCGAAGAAGTCCTTGGTCGTGTCATCCGTCGCGATGCCGCTGGGCACGAGCAGGCTGACGCGGCCGCGCGGGACGACGATCTTGCGGGCCAGTTCGGCGAACACCATGTAGGTGTTCACGTCGCCGCGGCCGGTCAGCGGGAACTCGCCGCTGTTGCGGACGTAGTCGAGGACGCGGGACGCGGATGCCTGCGCGGACTGATACCGCGCCCACAGGGCCGCGTCGGTCTTTTCGATTCTGGCCACGAGTCTTCGCCGCTCCGCGGCGCTGACGGCGCTGGCAATGTCCGGCGCGGCGAGGGCGAAGAACTCGCGCTCCTGGAGCTTCATCCGCTCCCACGGGGGATTGCCGATGACCACGTCGAAGCCCGGACCGCCCCCCGGCTGCCGCGGCTCTGAAAAGACCACCGGGAACGCGGCGCGCCAATCGAGAGCGCGCGGGTCCACCGCCGGGTCGCGGACCAGACTGTTGCCGCAGACGATGTTGTGTGACAAATCGGCCAGCGTGCGGCCCTTCTGGGCGGAGCGGAGCCACAACGCCAGTTGGGTGATCTCCACGGCCTCGCGCGAGAGGTCCACGCCGTGCAGGTTGTCGGCCAGGATCCAGTTCGGCACCTCGGGCAGGAGCCGATCGGCATCATCCGCGCCGACCGCGCGCATCTCCCGCAGGATGTCGAAATACTCCTGTTCCAGCCGATCGTACGCGGCGATGAGAAAGGCCCCGCTGCCGCAGGCCGGGTCGCAGACCCTGACGCGGCGCAAGGCGGCGATTTGCGCGTCCGGCGGTCCGGCCGGTCGCACGCGCTCGTCGATGAGTGCGCCCAGGGTTTTTTCGACGATCAGCCGCGTGAAGTCGGGCGGCGTGTAGTAGATGCCGAACCTTTTGCGCTGGGCGCTCCTGGGCATCTCCGGGGCGCCGTCGGCGCCCGTTTGGCGGCCGAAGAGCCCGACGACGCGCAGCTTTTCAAGTTCGGTGACGCTCTGCTCGAACAGGTGACCGAGCACGTCCACGTTGACTTCGTCGCGGAAATCGTATTTTCCGATGCGATGGAAAAACTCCGTCCATTTGTCCTCAAGTTCAAGGTTGTCGACGGCATCGTCCGGCGCGAACAGTCCGCCGTTGTAGCCCGGGATGCCCTGCTCCGAATCGCCCTTGTCCAACAGACCGAACAGCGTCTTGAAGTTCTGCCAACGCGGGTTGGTCACCTTGCGAAACGGCGGCAACCGGTCGTAGGCGTTCTTGATCACCTCTTCAGGAAGCAGGTGACGGTCTTCGCAGAAGGCGACGAAGATGATCCGGTCGAGGAGTAACTGGGCGATGCGGATGGCCTCGTCCTGCGGCTTCTTGTGCGCGGTCATAAGGTGCTTGATCAGGGCCAGCCGCTGCGTGCTGTAGTCGTTGTAGAGTTCCGGGCCGACCTCCTGTTGCCGCTCCCGCGTCCGCGTGAGCAGTTCGAGAGTGCGAGAGGGCTTGAGGAGGTTTCCCAGCAGGCCGGTGCGTTCGAACAGGTAATAGAACTGGCGGAACCGGGACCGGTCGCGCAACTCCGAGAAGAAGAACTCCTCATAGGCGCGTTGCGGCAAGGCGCGGTGATACAGACGGATCGAGATGTAGTTGCTAAGAATCCCCCAAGGACAGTCCGGAAGTTGATTCAGGTAGTCCCAGAGTTGCTGGACCGGGGTACGGCCGCTCGATTTGTCGCGGTCGAGATCGGTGCCCGCCCCCTTTAGTTCAATGATGGCCAGCGGCTTCTTCTCGGCGTTCGACGAGAACTTGCCAAGCGCGCCATCGGAAGTGCCCGCACCCGGGACGCTGAACTGACGCTCGCGGTGGTAATCCGCGGGCCTCTCGGTGACTGAGCGGTAGCCCAGCGCTTCGCCGAAGATCTTCTGAAGAAAATCGGCATCGAGGGCGGTCTCCCTGAGAACCAGTGCGCCTCGACGGGCCAGGTCCGCCCACTGCTTCACGATGACCCACGCGCGGGCCTCATCGGATTGCTCCGCCCAGGGTGCGCCCCGCGCCTCCGATTCAAGCATCCGCCGGATGAAGAGGCGCGGATGACGTTCCCGCTCCCGCTCCAAGTCGGGCTCTGCGAACCAATCAGGCGTGCGGTCCTCCGGTGCCGTCTTGCCCTTGGCCATGTCGGGCATTCTCGCGCACCGGCCGACATTCGCAATGCCCCGCCTGCGGCGATGCGGAACCGTGGATGTGTCCGACCGCGCCGGCGCTGTTATCCCCTGAGGTTAATGTGCCTGCGCGCCGGGGCGTCAACCGGGCGACCGCGGAAACTCAAATGAAAGGGGGGCGTGCGCGAGCCGCGCGCCCGTGCGCGGGGGTTACTGGAGGACCGCGTCGGTCTCGAGGGCCTTGCGGAGTTTGTTCAGGGCCGAGAGTTGAATCTGCCGGACGCGCTCCTTGCTCACGCGCATCTGGCGGCCGATCCGCTCCAAGGTCGCCCGCTCGGCGTCCTCGTCGTCCGGGAAGCGCCGCGCGAGGACCGAGCGCTCCACGCCGGTCAGGTCGGCCTGGTTGTCGTCGAGGATCGAGTTGAGCCGCTCGACGTAGAGTTTTTCCTCGTCCACCCGGCGCACCTCCGGGTAGTCGCTCTTCTCGAACTCGGGGTCGTACGGACCGGCGATCAGTGCGCGCCGCCGGCTGTCGCGGGCCGCGGCCCGCGAGAAGGCCCGCAGGATCGCGTTGCACGCGTAGGTGCTGAAGCGGTAGCCCCGCCACGGGTCGAACGTATCGACCGCGCGCAGCAGCGCCATCATGCCCTCGCTGGCCATCTCGTCGCGGTCCAGCATCTTGAACCGGCTGCGTCCGATCAGGTCATAGACCAGGCCCAGGTTGGCATCGATCAGCCGCTGGCGCAGGGCGTGGTACCGCCCGACCCAGACCGCGTACTGAGTGTTGATCGAGGGCCGGTGCGACTTGACCGCACGCTGGTAGAGCCGGCTCAACTTGTAGGCGCAATAGTGCAACTGCTTGAACCGGCGCACCTCCTCCGTGTGGCTGATCCGCCCGCCTTCCCAGGGCGGGTCGATCCAGTCATCGAAGAGCGCGGCCTCCGTCCCGGGCCGGGCTAACTCGGCGTTCATGATGTACGGCGGCGGATGAAGCCAGCCGACAATACGCCGGGACTTGGAGGTTTTGGTGACGACACGCCGCATGACATCACTCGGAATCGGTCCGCCGGCGCGACGAGCGCGCCCGCGACCAGTCCAAAAACCGGGTGGAAACCGAACGCCGCTCTGCCTATTTCCCGGCGCCCTTCTCTTACCTTGTACGTTCGTCGCCCGAATCCGTTCGGGGGATCGGCCGGGTGTCGGCTGCACCCCTCTATTTATAACGTACCCGATCGAGCGCCTTGGCGGAAAGACGTTTATCTTCAAATTCCGAAAAAGGTTACGTTTTCCGACCCGTTTGCCCGCGCCACGGGTACCCAGGTGTACCCAGGAAGTCAAACCCCGCCGTTCGCACCGGTCGGCCGAATTGATCACAACTCTTTAACGAAACTGGAGATACGACGCGATACCCAAGGGAATCCGTTCGAAACGCCCGATTCTGCGGCCGCCGCCCCTGATTATCGGCGGTACACCGATTTCGCGCGCCGTCTACGGGCGGCGGTTCCGAGTTTGAGAGCCGCCGACGCGCAACGATTGCCTTCGTCAGACAGAACCTAGACCCTTTGATACCGGCGTCGGGCCAGATTCCGCTGCGCTGGATCAGGGGCGCCGCAGGTTGATCGGATGGCTCGCTGGTACGTCGGTCGGTCGATCCGCATCCGCAGGAACATCTCGGTCCGGCGGCTGTTGTCGAAGTACCGGTGCTCAAAACGCTCGGCAACGAAACCCGCCCGCTCATAGCACCGGATCGCACGGCGATTGTCGGGAAAAACGAGCAGGACGACCTCGCCGGCATCCTGGCGCGCGAAGGCGACGTCGAGAAGCGAGAAGACGAACCGCGTGGCCAGGCCGCGCCCGCGCACCGCGGGGGCAAGGATGAAATGTCCGATCCACATCTGGCGCCGCGTCGCGCCCATCTGGTTCAACTCGGAGTAGCCGACGGGCCGGGCGGTTTCTTCCTCCACGAGGACGAAGCGCTGGTCGGTCGGGCCGAGCCACCCGATGACCTTTTCCGCGGTCAGCGGCGCCAGCGTTCCCGGCGCGAGCCAAAGCAACTCGCGGAGATCGCGGACCCACGCCGCCACCGCCGGCGCGTATTCCGGGCGGAACGGCGCGAGGGCGTACGACGGAACGCTCAGGATGCCCGGGGCGGCCGCCATCGAATCGCGTCTCAAACCTCCCGCAGCGTGTGGCCGAGTTTCGCGCGCTTCGCCGCGAGATAGCGGCGGTTGATCTCGTTTGCCCCTACCTCGAGCGGTCGCTGCTCGACGACTTCCAGGCCGTACACCTCCAGCCGGCTGACCTTCTTGGGATTGTTGGTCAGGATGCGAATTCGCCGGACGCCGAGATCGCGGAGAATCTGGGCCCCGATGCCGTAGTCGCGCTTGTCGGGCGGAAAGCCGAGCCGCTCGTTCGCCTCGACGGTGTCCAGTCCTTGGTCCTGAAGGCGATAGGCGTGCAGTTTGTTGAGCAGCCCGATGCCGCGCCCCTCCTGCCGCAGATAGACGAGCACGCCGCGGCCGGCCTCCGCCAGGATGCGCAGGGCGAGGTCCAGTTGTTGGCCGCACTCGCAGCGCAGCGAGCCGAAGGCGTCGCCCGTCAGGCACTCGCTATGGACGCGCACCAGGACCGGATCGTCCTGCGGGGAGACGTTACCGTGCGGGTCGCGCCGGCCGATGCCGCCCAGCGTGAGAGCCAGGTGCGGCTCGCGCTCCCCGACCGCGCGATAGGCGATCAGGTGAAAGTCGCCGTGCCGCGTGCGAAGGTCCAGTTCCTCGACGCGCTGGACGCCGGCCTCGCGAGCCAGGCGGTATTCAATGAGCGAGGCGATCGTGCACATCTTCAGCCCGAAGCGCCGGCACATCTCGGCCAGTTGCGGCGTGCGGGCCATCGTGCCGTCCGGGTTCAACACCTCAATCAGCGCCGCGGCCGGGGCGAGTCGCGCCAGTTGGGCCAGGTCCACCGATCCCTCCGTCTGTCCCGCGCGGACCAGCACGCCGCCGTCCCGCGCGGTCAGCGGGCTGATGTGGCCGGGACGCACCAGGTCGGCGGGCCGCGCGTCGTCGCGGATGGCGGCGAGGATGGTCGCGGCGCGGTCGGCGGCCGAAACGCCGGTCGTGACGCCGAAGCGCGGGTGGGCGTCGATCGTGACGGTGAAGGCCGTCTCGTACTTGGTCGTGTTCTGGGCGGACTGCGGGTGCAGGTGCAGCCGTTCGCAGCGCTCCTTCGTCAGCGCCAGACACAGCACCCCCCGCCCGTGCGAGAGCATGAAGTTGATCAGTTCGGGCGTGATCTTTTCGGCCGCACAGACGAGGTCACCTTCGTTCTCGCGGTCTTCGTCGTCGACCAGCACGATCAACCGCCCGGCCCGCAGTTCGTCCAGGATTTCGGGGATCGGGCTGAACGGCGACCCCGCCGTCGCGGTCCTACTCATGCGATGCCCCTTTTGTCGTCGGCGCGGCGGCGAACGCCAGCCGGTAGCCGCTTTGAAGATAATCCAGGAGCGATGCCGCCGCCAGCACGCCCGCCGTCCACCACAGGACGCGCGGCGCTCCGCGCAGCGCCGGCGGCAAATCCGGCCACAGCAGCATCGACAGCGACATCACGAACTGCACCGTCGTGCACCATTTGCCGAGCCGCCGCACGGAGATCGCCGTTCGCCCTGTCGCCATCCGGATGATCCCGACCCCCAGCAGCACGCTCAGGTCCTTGCTGATCGCGGACACGACGACCCAACTCGGCAGCCGCAGCCGCGCACCCTGCGCCGCGTGGTCGGTAACGCCCGCCGTCGCCAGCAGGATCACCGCGGCCGTGATCAGCAACTTGTCGCCGAGGGGATCGAGGAACGCGCCCAGCGGCGACACGTCGCCCAGTCGGCGTGCCAGCCAGCCGTCAAGCCAGTCGCTCGCGGCCATCAGGGCGAAGATCACCACCGCCACGTGTCGGACCCACGGCCGCTGCGGGTCGTCCAGGTTCAACATGCAAACGACGAACGGCGCCACGAGCAGCGCGCGGGCGATGGAGATGCGGTTCGGCCAGCCGAGCGATGGCGCTCGCGACATGAGCCGGTTCAGGGTACGCCCGGTTGGCGCTTCCCGCAAATCCGGTCTGGAACCCCAATCCCCCCACGCGACCCATTTAATCCGCCCCGCGACCGTGAGGGAAAGGGTTATCTGCGTTCCGCCGAACCCGCTTGCTGACCCTGTGACATCCGCTGCGCGGACGTCAAGGGCGGGCGCGCGCGGCTCGGTTTGCTTTTCCGAGCCGCGACCGTCAGCGAGCGGGTACCAGCACCGTCAACGGACCGACTCCGCGGAAACCGCCCGCCCGGACCGCGCGCACCGACTACCCTTGCGCCCAGTCGTTCGCGTGATCCGCCTGCCATTGTGCCGCTCCGATTCCACTCGCGGCGCTGATACGATGCCTTCCTCCGCGCGACGGGGTTGGTCGCCGGGAGCCGCAGGAGAATATCCATGATACCGAGATGTCTCTGCCTGACCGTTTGTTTCTGTCTGACCGCAACGGCCCTCGCCGCGCCCCGCCCGCCAGCGACTTATTCGATCGTTGCCCGCGACGCCCGCACGGGGGAACTGGGCATCGCGGTGCAAAGCCACTGGTTCAGCGTCGGCCCCGTTGTCCCCTGGGCCGAGTCCGGAGTCGGCGCGGTCGCCACGCAGAGTCTGGTCGACATTCGGTACGGCCCCATGGCCTTGGCGCTGATGAAGGGTGGTCGCTCGCCGGAGGAAGCGCTGCGGGCGCTCACCGCCTCGGACGCCGGACAGGCCCTGCGGCAGGTCGGCATCATCGACGCCGACGGACGCAAGGCCACGCACACGGGCGCGAAGTGCATCGCGGTCGCGGGCCACAAGGCGGGCAAGGCCTCCGACGGCTCCGCCTTCACCGCGCAGGCCAACATGATGCTGCGGTCCGGCGTGCCGGAGGCGATGGCCCGCGCGTTTGAGGAACACGCCGCCCGTCCGCTCGCCGAGCGTTTGCTCGCGGCGCTGATCGCCGCGGAAGAATCCGGCGGCGACATTCGGGGTCGACAGTCAGCCGCCCTGCTGGTCGTCCGCGGGCAGTCCACCGGCCGGCCGTGGGAGGACCGGCTGGTCGACCTGCGCGTGGAGGACCACGCCGAACCGCTGGCCGAGATGACGCGCCTGCTGCGGCTGCACCGCGCCTACGAGCACATGAACGCGGGCGACCTTGCAATCGAGAAGGGAGACACCGATGCCGCGCTTCGTGAATACGCCGCCGCACGCGACCTCGCGCCCGAGCAGCCGGAGATGACCTTCTGGACAGCCGTCTCGCTGGTGAACGCCGGCCGCGTCGAGGACGCCTTCCCGCTGTTCGGCCGAACGTTTGCCGACCGCGCCGAATGGCGGGAACTCGTTCGGCGGCTGCCGGCGTCCGGGCTGATGCCGGACGACCCGGCCCTGATCCGCCGCATCACGCAGACGCCGACCACCCGGCCCGCGCGGTGAGATCGCCCGCGGGAGCAGTATCATCCGACTGAGAAGAAAGGATTCGACGCATGGCCAAGTCCCGGACCCGGCAGAACGGCTCGACCGCCGCGCGGAAGATCGAGCAACTGGTGGACGAGATCGTCGCCTCCGCCGCCCGCAGGCGCGACCCGGCGCTGGACATCCCGCTCCGCACGCTCTCCAACGCCCGGTTCAACAAGGCCAAGCGAATCATCGAGATGGGCGGGGCACGCCAGAGCCGCGCCTTTTTCAACCTCGGCACGGCCAAGAGTTTCATGCAGACCGTGCTCGTCGCCTCGGGCTGCAAGCGGCTGATCGACGAGGGCAAGACGGCCAGCATCCGTCAGGTTTATTATCTGCTGAAGCACACCATTCCCGACACCCGCGAGAAGACCTTCAACGAACAATCCGAGAGCGACCCGATCCTCGAGGACCTCGAGGTCGCCATCGACGCCCTGCGCGAGGAACTTCACATCTTCGCCGACAGCAAGGGCGCGATGGTCGGCGAGATCACGCTCTCCGACGCCGGCGACACGATCGACTGCACCCGGCTGGGCACCGGCGGATACGCCATCCCCAGCATCGTCGAGCCGGACGTCATCCGGTTCAAAAAGTGCAGCGCCAAGTTCGTCCTGCACGTCGAAAAGGGCACGGTCTGGCGGCGCTTCGTGGAGGACCGCTTCTGGAAGACCCACCGCTGCATCCTGACCCACGGCGGCGGCCAGCCCCCGCGCGGCGTCCGCCGCCTGCTCTACCGGCTGCACAACGAACTGAAACTGCCCGTCTTTGTCCTGCTCGATAACGATCCGTGGGGGTACTACATCTACAGCGTCATCAAGCAGGGGTCGATCAACCTGGCGTTCGAGAGCCGGCGGATGGCCGTGCCCGAGGCGAAGTTCATCGGCGTCCGCAGCGGCGACTTCGAGCGCTTCAGACTCAGCGACGACGTGAAGATCGGCGTCGACGACAAGGACGTCAAGCGCGCGAAGCAGATCCTCGATTACCCCTGGTTCGAGGGAAAAAAAGAGTGGAAGAAGGAGATCGACCTGATGCTGAAGCACGGCTTCAAGATGGAGGTCGAGTCCATGATGACCAAGAGCATCAGTTTCGTGACCGAGACCTACGTGCCGTACAAACTGAAACACCGCGACGAGTGGCTGGATTGAATGATCCCGCCCTTCCGTGAATCAGGCGTGCTTCCGCCCGGCATCCACACGGCCACGCTTGCCGAGGTCGAAGTGCGCTTCGGCCGCGGGTCGGCGATGTGGCCTATCCGGACGGGCGCGATTCGGTCGATGGCCGCCTGAACCGCGCGGGCCCGCACGGCGGACGGTCACGACGCTCCTGTGTGCGTTAGGGCGACGTCGGTAAGTTCGGCCGGGTCGGTCCGGCCGTTCAGCCCTTCTTGCGCGTCGACGTCAGTACCATGCCCAGAAACTCCTTGCCGTCGGGGCCGGGCTGGTGCCACTCCATCACGTACTTGTCGTTGCTCTCGATCTTGATGACCATCCGAACCGTGATTTCCCTCTGGGTCATGCAGTCGAGCATGTCGAAGACGTAGGTGATGTCCTTGCCCCCCTGGCTGCACGTGCCCTCGGCGTAGATGAGCATCGTGCCCATGTTGTCCGCCCACGTCGTCACGTACTTCTTCTTCGCGTTGTCGTAGCCGGTCATCCCCAGCCCCTCAAACGGCGTCGGCATGCCCGGCATCGGCTCGCCCCTGACCCGCTGAAGCAGGAACCGCCCGCCCAGCACCCATTCCGTCTCCGATTCGCTCTGGCTCGTCTCCCACGACTGGTCCGGCGACATCCGGAACCGGCCCGCCACCGCCCACTTCCCGGCCAGCGGCGCGAGGTGCCGGTGATGTTCGCCGGGCGCGGCCAGTTTCATCATCTGCTCCATCGCCTTGGCCATCTCGGAATCCTGCGGCCCGCCCGGCTGCTTCTTGTCGCCGCCGCCCATCTCCTGCGCCACCAGCGGCAGCCCGATGGCCAGCCCCACAACGCAACACGCCGCGATCAGACTCTTTTTCAGCATGGCTCTTCCCTTTCTGTACCTGGAAACCGTGTCCCGCAATGATCCGATCGGTCGGCCGAATCATAACCCAATCGCTCTTTGCGATGCAAGCAGGCGGGCCCGGCAGCGCCGGTCGTACCGATCACCTTCCTGCTTTCAACTTATCTCGGGCAACAATCGGTTACTGCGCCGCCCAGTTCGGGAGTCGGGCCGGGCGGGCGTGGTTGCGAAGCAGCCGCTCAGTCGAGCAGCGCCGCGACGAACGGCTCGACGTCCGACGGACCGACCGCGTCGTCGCCGTCCATGTCGCCGCAGCCGCAGCCCAGGCCGGTCAGCAGACAGCGGACAAACCCCTGCACGTCGCCGCCGTCGCGGCGCCCATCGTTGTTGAAATCGCCCGGCGCGACGCAGCCGATGTGCGCCAGCCACGCCTCGCGTCGGCCGGCTGGGTTCCGGCCGGTGCCGGCGATCGTCAGCCCGTCGGCCGATACGCCGTTGGCCTCGTGGAGTTGCCAGCCGGTCAGATCGAGATTGAAGTCCTCTACCAGCACGTCGCGGACGGGGCGGATCCCTCCCGCCGGCGTCCAGATGAACGCCTGTCCGCCGCTCGGCGTGTTCGTCGTACCCACGACCACGTTCCCGTCGGCCGATACGTCCTCCGCGCCGTTGGCCAGTGCGTTGCCGCGCAGGTCGCCCAGGATCGTCAACACGCCTTTGCGCCACAGGTACGCCCGCTTCGTCGTTGCTCCGCCGCCCGCATCAAACGTGATCGTTCCCACCACAATCTGGCCGTCCGGTGAGACCGCCGCCGCGCCGCCAAACAGCGAGCCGGGCGGCAACTTGAACAGTTCCATCATGCCGTGATCCCAGCGAAATGGCCGCCCCGCCGCCTGGCCGACGACCACCTCGCCGTCGTGCGACGCGGCCGTCGCAATCCCTCCGGGCGGCGTGCCGTCGAACCCCTCCGACAGGTTGATCATCACGCCGTCCTTCCAGCGGAAGGGGTAATCCGTCACTTCGGTCCGGCTGAGGCCGACAACGGACGACCCGTCGCCCGAGACGTCGAACGCGTGGCTGTAGAAGACTCCGCCCGGAAGATCGCCGACGCCGGTCATGACGCCCCCCTCCCAGCGGAACGCCTCCGTGCCGTTGAAGGAAAAACTCATGCCGGCGGCGACTGACCCATCCGCGGAAATCCCGCCCGACTCAGCAAAGTTTGCCCCGCCGGGAAGGTCTCCCAGCGGAATCATCGCTCCCGCCTGCCAGCGATAAGCCATGAACGTGGAGCCGCCGAGGTCGGCCTGGTCGGAATTGCCGGTCACCGCCGTCCCGTCATCCGAGATCGCGCGGGCAAAACTGCCGAACCGCGAACCGGGCAGCACCCCCAGCCCCTGGAACGCCGGCGGTCCGGCGGCGAGGAGTTCGGCCCCGACCGCCGCCCACGCGAGAATTGCGGCGGCCGCAACCCAACAACGCGAAGCGCATGGGATGAACGCCACAAGAGTATCATAACCTGTTGTCCCGTCCCGCCTGGCGTATTCTTCGAGGTCAGGGTGCCCCCGCGAGCGGATTGATTTTCGGCCGGAGCGCGAGGTCGAGGAGCAAATCGGGCGATCCTGGTGCTGGTCATCTCGCGCCAAGGCCGCGGCCGGCCAGCGGCGCAGGGGGCAGTGCCCGTGACGCTCGTCGCGTTGCCGGGCGACTCGACTGGGACCCGCTTAGCGTCGCTGGACGCGGTCGCGCGGCGGGCGGCGCGGGATTCTGAAGCCCTCTTGACGGGGCTCGCTGGGACCGCTATAACCCCGCGGACCTGATTGCGGGGTAGAGCAGTCGGTAGCTCGTCGGGCTCATAACCCGGAGGTCGCAGGTTCGAGTCCTGCCCCCGCTAGTTGACGGGTCATAGCGAAATCCGCCGACCCACGGGGCGGAATACCACAGGTCGTACGCTTAGCTCAAGAACTCAAGAGCTATGTATTCCTTGAAATCGTCGGTATGCCCCTGTTTGTTTTCGATCACGACGATGCGGGCCTGAAGGCACAGCAGGACATTCAGAGCCTCGGTTACGAGCCAGGTCGAAATCTGATTACGCTCGATCCGAGGTCCCACCCCGGCGCGTGTGCGACGAAGCAGGTCGTAATAGAAGATTTGCTGTCCCTGCGCATTCAGCAGTCGTTTTTCGATCAGGGACACGCGTTTTGTTCGATCGACTACGCGGACGGTCAAGTCGTTCGTTTTCGCTGGGGGCACGAGTCAAAGCACCTTTTGCGGGACTACGTTTGCGGCCACGCGACTTGGGACGACGTTCGCGAGGTGGGGCGCATTCTTGCAAGGGCGCGATCGGTATTCGGGTTCCCCGTGAACAACGACATTGTCGGGGAGCGGGGATCTGCTCGCGCGTGACTCGGGCGGCGATATTACGCATACGTACTGTAACAGTCTTCGTAACTCTTTACCGCCCTGACGGTGCGGGAAGCGGCAGCGGGACCGAGTCGGGGTAGCGGAAGGGCGGGAGTCGCAGGAGGCGGGAGAGATAATCGAGGGCGTCGCGGCCGTGCTGGCGACCGGTGGCGATGATGCTGGCGAGGACCTCGAGGGCGTGGGCGCCGGCGGTCGTGCGGTTGCCGCCGAAGCTGAGGCCGACC
>Ga0187893_10003263_pt1 | contig 33329 bp, 30 predicted proteins | sample MA1701074metaG_FD_139574 | JGI IMG/M metagenome (GOLD analysis project Ga0187893, IMG submission 139574) | White microbial mat communities from a basaltic lava cave in the Kipuka Kanohina Cave System on the Island of Hawaii, USA - MA170107-4 metaG ...
GATCGTGCAGCTCCACGCCAATGGTGTTCGTCCCGTCGTTATGCTGACCGGCGACGCGCCGGCGGCCGCTGACGCAGTCGGCGCCGAGGTGGGCGTCGACGAAGTCCGCGCGCGGCTCTTGCCGGAAGAGAAAGTGGACGTCGTTAGGTCCTTGCGCGAGCGGCACTGCGTCGTTGCAATGCTAGGCGACGGCGTCAACGATGCGCCGGCGCTGGCCGAGGCGTCGGTCGGCATCGCCATGTGCGCCGCCGGCTCTCCGGCTGCGATCGAGGCTGCCGATATCGCGCTTATGAGCGACGACTTGGCGAAGCTGCCGTACGCGATTGGCCTCGCGCGAAGGGCCCGGCGCACCATTCGCTTCAACATCGCGTTCGCGATCGGAGTAAAGCTCGTGCTGGCAGTCGGCGCGGTGCTGGGTGTGGTGTCGCTTGCGGTTGCCGTGCTGGTGGGAGACATGGGTGGATCGCTCTTCGTCACTTTCAATGCGCTGCGCCTCGCCGCATTCAGGTCGAGGACTGTCGTACAGAATCCGTGAGCGTTAGGTCGCGTGCTGCTGCGCCAACGACTGGCCTCGTGGTTACGCTCCCGACCCTGGTCGCATTCAGCTGCTCCGGGGATCCCGGATATGGCGGCCGGACCAGCGCGGACTGGATTCATCAGCTCTCGGCTACTGACGAGACGAGTCGCGCGGCGGCGGCCCAGGCGCTTGAGCGAGTCCTGCAACTGCAGCCCAGGATGCCTAACGTTGTCAGGGCGCTCGTCCGGGCCCTGGCTGACAGCTCCGATCTCGTGCGAACTGCCGCTGGAACTGCGCTTGCGGCTCAGGGTGTGAATTCGCCGGAGGCGGCACCGGGACTGGCGGCGATGCTCGCCGATTCCGCACATCCGAATGTGCGCGTGACCGCAGCGAGGTTGCTCGGTATGGTAGAGACGAATACGGATACGGCTGTTGGCGCGCTCATTGCCGCGCTGCGCGACGGCGAGCCCTCCGTACGTGCGGCTGCCGCCGAATCGCTTGGGCTGATCGGGCCGTCCGCGTCGAGCGCGGTGCCTAACGTGGTGGACCTGTTCGATGATCCGCAGCCAGCGGTCCGCGTCAAGGTGCTCGAGGCTCTGGTCAGTACGAGGGCTGCGACGGCAATCACTCTGCCGGTATTCGTGCGGGCGCTCAATGACTCCTCGAGGAGCGTCCGCGCCACAGCGGCGTACGCGCTCGGAGCTTTGGACCACTGGCAGTGTCGGCACTTGACGCGCTGGTCGGGCGCCTGTCCGATGCTGATGCCTGCGTACGCGGCACTGCGGCGTTCGGCATTGGCCGCATCGGTCCGGCCGCTGCCGACGCAATACCGGCGCTGGTAGCACTTCAGCGCCGTGACAGCAGTAGTGCGGTTGCCGGGGCTGTCGAAGACGCGTTGGCGGCCGTCCGCGGGCAAGCGCGACCAATGCGGCCATTCCACGAACCTAATGTTCCCCCGCGATAACTTGGTGTGACTGTGCGCGAGCGCTATGGGACAGAGGATCGCCTTATCCGTTAATCCGCTCGGTTTTGCACGAGCCTGTGCATGCAGGCCACCGATCGCCGGAGCGAACTTCGTGAGCGTTAGGTTGCGCGCACTCGAACGCGTCGGTTGTGTTGCACATGCGCAGAAACGGTGATGCAGGCAAATCCAAGCTTGCTACCTTGCCAGAGTTGCCGATCGGCATCGCCGAGGCCCATGCTAAACGCGCGCCGAACATGGCTGTGTCATCGATGAAGCAGACGGAGAACCTGATGACGGCTGAGGAACTCGAGCGGCTCGATATTCCCGGCAAGTCGACCGAGCTGATTCGCGGGCATCTCGTCGTGCGCGAACCACCGGGTACGCGGCACGGGATCATCGCGGCGACCCTCTGCTATTTCATAACCGACTTCGTGCGCCGGAACCAGCTTGGCGTAGTCTCCGCCCAAGACACCGGATTCAAGATCGAGACGAACCCTGACACCGTGCGCGCGCCTGACGTTGCATACCTCTCCAAGGATCGAATGGGTGCAGTTGCGCGCCGTGGTTACGCTGCCGTCACGCCCGATCTTGTTGCCGAGATTGTGTCGCCGGATGATCGGCCCGGTGAGCTGCTCGCCAAAGTCGCTGCATGGCTCGAAGCGGGAGCCACACTCGCTTGGGTCATCGATCCTGACCGCGCGGAAGCGCGCGTCTACAGGCCTGACGGCAGCATAGCGACTATCGGTATTGAAGGCTCGATCGAGGGCGAGGATGTGCTGCCGGGTTTCTCGTGCCCCCTCCGTGAGATTCTCAGTTAACCGAGCGCGACTTAACCACTCGCGGAAGCTCGCCGTCCCAATGCCTACGTCGGGCGGCTGATTCCTGACGTCGCGAATTTGTCGGCCTGTTGGATTCGCCATGGGATACCCGGGCCCCGTGGCTCGTAGTAGGTTGGGCGTGTGCCTCGGTCATCGATCGCGCGCGCGTTTGCTCTCCTCGCCGCCCTCGCGGGCGGGCTCGCAGTGCCGCTGTCGGCACTGGCGCATGGCCACGCGCATCAACATGAGGCCATCGACCACGAAACGCGGGGCCGGGCCGGCCTGGTGGCGGATGCCTCTGTTGTCGCGGAAGAAGAGGATCATGGTGCCGGCGACCACCCGCATCCGGGCATTGGCGCTGCACTGACTTCGAAGGTCGCCACGCCGCTCGTCGCGCTTCCTGCGCCGCGGGTGACCGTGCCCCCGGCAGCAGCCGTTGGCTACGCGCCGGCCGCAGTGGACCCAACCGTCGAGCGTTTCGCACCCCTGGCCCACGCTCCACCGCCGCGCCTGCGCGCTCCCCCGGCCTAACGCGACAGCCCCGGCTGCCGCGCGATCCGCGCGGCAGCGCCGTTCCGACAATCGCCGTCACTCGTGGCCTCGCCTGGTCCCCAGGCGGACCATGGCCTGCTCACTCGCGCACCGGTCAGGGCGATCGATCATGACTCTTGTCCCAAGGCATAGCCTTGCGCTGCTCGTCGCGTTAGGCGCTTCTCCTGTCGTCGTGGCACTGCCCTCGCAGCCAGCCGCAGCTCGTCAGCTCACCCTCGCCCAGGCTCTCGAAGCCGCACAGCGCGCGAGCCCGGACGTTCGCTCAGCGCGAGAAGCGCTCGATGCTGCCGCAGCGCGAGTACGCCAGGCAGGCGCGTACGCGAACCCGACATTCATTTATGGGCGCGAGCAGACCTCCGCGTCAGGCCAGTCGAATTCGCAGAACACCGCGGCGATCGAGCAGCGGCTCGAGCTTGGCGGCGTCCGCGCAGCCCGGATCGACGCTGCGCGGCTGCGCCGCGACGCCGCGGAGGACAGGCTCGCGGCTGCTGAGGCGCACCTCGCGTACGAGACGACACGCGCCTATGCACTTGCCGCCGCGTCCGATCGTCGGGCACAGCTCGCCGAGCAGGCAGCGGCGGCGTTCGGTCAGGCGACCGGGATCAGCGAGCGCCGGCTCGCCGCGGGCGACGTCTCAGGGTACGCGCATCGCCGCATCCGGCTCGAAGCGGCGAGGTACGCAACCGTTCGGGCGGAAGCCCTACTCGCACGCCGCAGCGCGCGCCTAACGCTTGCCGCACTGGTGAGCCCGACGCCCGATTCCATGTCGCTCGACCTCGAGCTAAGCGACTCTTTGCCTCTCGCGGTGGCAGCGCTCGCCAGAACCATGGGTGCGATACCTAACGACTCTGCGGTCAAGCCGTTGCTCGATTCGCTCGCGCGCGTGGCGCTGCGCCTGCGTCCCGACCTGCACGCCGCCGACCGTGAAGCGGCTGCCGCGCACGCCGATGCGCGAATGGCAGTACGCGAGCGAATCCCGGTGCCGGCCCTGCTGTTGGGCTTTAAGAACGAAAACGTGGCGAGCTCGCCCGGTCAGGCAACCGGGTTCATCGCGGGCCTTTCGGTTCCGCTCCCACTCTGGGACCACCGCGCAGGTGCAATAGCAGCAGGCGATGCCGAGTCGCGGCGGCGCGTGGCGGAGGTGGACGCGCTGCAGCGCCGTGTCGTGCGCGAAGTGGCCGAAGCATACGACGCCTATCGCGCGCTCGCGCTTCAGCTGGAAACGTTAGGCCCACAGCTCGGCCCCGAGGCGCGCGCCGCCATGCACGCGGCACAGATCGCGTACGCCGAAGGAGAGATAACTCTGGTCGAGTGGCTCGACGCGGTGCGCGCCTATCAGGAAGTGGAGTCCAGCTTCGCGTCGCTCCGTGCGGAAGCACTGATCCGCCGCGCGGCGCTGGAGCGCGCGGTCGGAGCTCCCATCTTTTCGCTAACAATCCCCCGGGGCGGCGCAAGCGCGCCCGCCAAGGACTGATCGATGCGCACCTCACGATACGTTGCACCCCTCGCCTTCCCACTGGTGTGCGTCGCACTCGCCGCGTGCCGCAACGGCGAGACCGCCGCCGCGCAATCTCAGGAGCCGGCCGGCGGAGTCGTCACGCTGTGGACGGATTCGACAGAGCTCTTTATGGAGCACGCGGCGCTCGTTGTCGGGGAGCCCGCGACGTTCGCGGTGCATCTGACGGACCTGAGCGACTTCACGCCGCTGCGCTCGGGGCCGATCACGCTCCGTTTCCAGCCGCGTGACGGCGGCCAGCCGCTGCTCGTTAGGCAGGATGCACCGCGAGCGCCGGGGATCTATGGTCCGAGACCCCAATTCACGAAACCCGGCGTCTACGATCTCACGCTCATCGTCGAGAGCCCGCAGGCGCGCGACAGCATCATGGTGCGCGAGCTCCGTGTGTACGCGAAGGCCGAGGACGCTCCACGCGACGAGGGTGGCGCGGCGAGCGGAATCAGTTTCCTGAAAGAGCAGCAGTGGAAAACGCCCGGTTTTGCAACAGTCTTCGCCACGACGGGAAGCGTCTCGGCGGCGTTCGACGCGTCGGGGACGATCGACGCCGCCGCGGGACGCTTCGCGGAGGTGAGCGCGCCAATCGGCGGGCTGATCGACGCCAGCGGCGTCGCGCAGTCGCCAGCTCCGGGGCAGGCGGTGCGGCGCGGGCAGGTGCTGGCGCTCATCACCCCCTCGTTAGGCGAAGCCGGGAGCGCCTTCGCCGACGCACGCGCCAGGTTGCGTGAGGCGGAAGACGAGCACGCGCGCGCCAAACGGCTCGTCGAGGCGGAAGCCGCGCCCGCGCGGCGGCTGCACGAGGCGGAGATCCGCTTGCAAGCCGCGCGCGAGGCCCTGGCAGGCGTCGCAGGCGGTGCGCTCACGCCGGGCGGTCGCCTGGCCGTGACGTCGCCGATCGCGGGAGTCGTCGCGCAGCGATCGATAGCACCGGGGGGCCGCGTCGAAGCTGGTGCTCCACTGTTCATTGTCGTCGACCCATCCGTCGTGTGGCTGCGCGTCAACGTCCCAGCCGCACAGGCCTCGCTCGTCAGTCGCTCCGCGGCCGCGACCTTCGAGGTGGAGGGAAGCCCACGGCGTTACGAGACACGACGCGTCATCTCGATCGGCAGCGTCATCGATTCGCTCTCGCGAACACTGCCGCTCATCTACGACGTGCCTAACGGAGACCGTTCGCTCAAAGTGGGCGCGGTGGCCCGCGTGCAGGTGCGCACCGGCCAGCGGCTCAGCGGCGTGGTCATACCCGCGTCGGCGGTGCTGGACGAGGACGGACGCCCGATCGCTTACGTGCAGGTGGAAGGGGAGACGTTCGACAAACGCACGCTGCGGCTCGGTGGTGAGGAAGGCGGCAAGGTGCTGGTGCTCGACGGCATCAAGGCCGGCGAGCGCGTGGCGAGCGGCGCCGCGTACCAGGTGCGCCTGGCGTCGTTGTCAACAGCGGTACCGGCCGAAGGCCACGCTCACTGATCGGAGAATCGCGTCATGCTGAACCAGCTCATCGCGTGGTCGCTCCGCAACCGGGTCTTCGTCGTCGCCGCAGCGGCGCTAACGCTGTTAGGCGGCGCGTGGACCGCCTTTCGCATGCCGGTGGACGTGTTCCCGGACCTCACCGCGCCCACGGTCACGGTATTGACCGAGGCCCATGGGATGGCTCCCGAGGAAGTCGAGGCGCTCGTGGCCTTTCCGGTGGAGACCGCCGTCAACGGCGCCACCGGCGTTAGGCGTGTGCGCTCCTCGACGGCGCAAGGCATATCCGTGGTGTGGGTGGAGTTCGACTGGGGGACCGATATTTACCGCGCGCGCCAGATCGTCTCCGAGAAGTTGCAGACGGTGGCGAGTGCGCTCCCCGGCGGTGTGTCAGCCCCGGTCCTGGCCCCGATCTCCAGCGTGATGGGGGAGATCATGATGATCGGCCTTACGGGCCCGCAAGCGCCCGAGGATCTCCGGACAGTCGCCGACTGGATTATCCGACGGCGATTGCTCGCCGTCTCCGGCGTGGCGCAGGTCATCCCGATCGGAGGTGCGGTTAAGCAGTACCAGGTGCTGGCCGATCCGGCGCGCATGCTGGCCACCGGTGTGACGCTCGATCAAGTGCTGCGCGCGGCCAAAGGATCGAACGCCAACGCGTCGGGCGGCGTCTATATGGATAAGGGCCAGGAGTATGTGATCCGCGGCATCGGCCGCGCGCAAAACGTCGACGACATCGCACAGAGTGTGGTCGCGGTGCGCGGTGGCGTCCCGGTCCTGTTGTCGCAAGTGGCCGACGTGCGCGTTGGCAGCGCGCCCAAGTATGGCGACGGAAGTGTGAACGCGAATCCCGGCGTCGTGCTGGCGGTACAGAAGCAGCCGGGCGCGAATACGCTCGAGCTGACCGAACGCATTCAACGGGAGCTGAGAGATATTCAGCGCACGCTGCCTAACGGGATGACGATCCAGTCGGAGCTCTTCCGGCAATCCGACTTTATCTCCGTAGCCATTCGCAATGTGCTCGCCGCGCTGCGCGATGGCGCGATCTTTGTCGTCATCATCCTCTTCCTCTTCCTGTGGAATGTGCGCGCGACAGCGATCTCCGTCGTCGCCATTCCGTTATCGCTCGTCGTGGCGATCTTCGCGATGAAGCTCTTCGGGGCCACCGTCAATACCATGACGTTAGGCGGCATGGCCATCGCCATCGGCGCGCTGGTGGACGATGCGATTATCGACGTGGAGAATGTCTTCCGACGGCTCAAGGAGAACCATCACCTCAGCGAGGGGCAGCGCCGTTCGCTAATGCGGGTGATCTACGACGCCTCACGGGAGATCCGGTCGTCGATCGTGAATGCGACGCTCATCATCATGATCGCGTTTCTGCCGCTCTTCTTCCTGAGCGGCGTCGAGGGACGGCTCCTGCGCCCGCTCGGCTTCGCCTACGTCGTGGCAATCCTCGCCTCGCTGCTCGTCGCCGTCACCGTGACGCCGGTCCTGTGTGCCTACTGGCTGCCTAACGCCAAAGCCGTGCTCACTGAACACGAGAGCCGGCTGGTGCGCTGGCTCAAGGCGCGCTATGCCCGGACGCTGGAGACTGTGCTGGCCCACCCTCGGCGCGTGCTTGGCGGTGCAGCGGCCGCGCTCGCACTCACCGTGGCCGTCGCGCCGTTGCTCGGCTCTTCGTTCCTTCCCGAGTTCAACGAGGGAGCGCTTACGGTGTCGGTCGTCACGGTGCCGGGCACGTCGCTCGACGAAGCCAGTGCGATCGGCCAGCGAGTGGAGCAGATCCTTCTCGCCAACCCCGCGGTGAAGAACACCGATCGCCGGCAGGGGCGCGCGGAGTTGGACGAGCACGCACAAGGGGTGAATGCCGCCGAGATCGATGTCACGCTCAGGGAGGACATCGACAAGGCGCAGCTGTTCGAACAGCTTCGCAGAGAGTTCGCGGCGATTCCAGGGACGAACGTGACGATCGGTCAGCCAATCGGCCATCGCATCGATCACATGCTTTCGGGGACGCGCGCGAACATTGCCGTCAAGATCTTTGGCCCCGATCTCTACGAGCTGCGTCAGGTCGGCGCCCGTGTGCGCGACGTTATGCAGGAAATCCCGGGCGTGGCGGACTTGCAGCTCGAGCAGCAGACGGACGTGCCGCAGTTACGCGTCCGCGCTGACCGCGGTGCCCTGGCGCGCTACGGGATGACTGTTGGACAGCTCGCCGAGGCCATCGACGTCGCCTTCAACGGCGAAGAGGTGTCGCAGGTGCTCGAGGAGGGCAAGAGCTTCGACCTCGTCGTGCGTTTTCCGCCAGAGCTGCGAGAGAATGCGGCCGCGATCTCGGCGGTGATGTTCGACACGCCCACCGGACAGCGCGTGCCGCTGTCACAACTCGCTCAGATCACAGTCGATCGCGGGCCGAACACGATCTCGCGTGAGAACGTGCAACGGAAGATCGTCGTGCAGGCCAACGTGGCCGGGCGTGATCTCGGGAGCACCGTGGCCGAGATCGAGCGAACGGTGCGCGAGCAAGTGCATCTGCCCAGCGGATATCACGTGGAGTACGGGGGGCAGTTCGAGAGCCAGGAAGACGCCACGCGCACGCTTTCGCTGCTCTCGGCTCTCGCCGTGGCGACGATCTTTCTCATCCTGTACGCGGAGTTTCGCTCCACCCGGGCGGCGACGCTCGTTATGGTCAACCTCCCGCTCGCGCTCATCGGTGGCATTGCGGCCGTCCTCCTCACGAGTCGTGTCGTGAGCATCGCTTCGCTTGTTGGTTTCGTGACGCTCTTCGGCATTGCGACGCGGAACGGGATCCTGCTCGTAGCGCATTACCGCCAGCTGCTAGCTGAAGGAGTGCCGTTCCGCGAGGCGATTATGCGTGGCTCTCTGGAACGACTCTCGCCGATTCTCATGACGGCGCTGTGCGCCGGTCTCGCGCTCATACCATTGGCGTTAGGCGGCGGCGAGCCGGGGAAGGAGCTGCAGACGCCGATGGCGATCGTGATTCTCGGCGGACTGCTATCGTCCACGGCGCTCAACATGGTGATCTTGCCGGCGTTGTACTGGCTCTACGGTGAACGCGTAGCCGCGGCCGACGCGGCCTGGGAGCGCAACGCAAATGCGCTCGTCCATCACGAGGTTCTGCCAGCGGTCTGAGCGATAGGAGGGGCAGTGCATATGTCGTCGGGCATTCCTACGGGAGCTTTGCTGGCTGTGGGTGTTCTCGTGCGTAGCGAAAGCGAGGTCCCTCCGGGCGCACGCGCTACGGGAGATGGCGCGCGTCTATAGGCCTGACGGCAGCATACTATCGGTATCGAGGCTCGATCGAAGGCGAGGACGTGCTGCCCGGCTTGTCGTGCCCCTGCGTGAGATTCTCAGTTAAGCGGAGCTGCTGGTCGAAGCGAGAGCTCGCGATCTCAGGGCCTACGCCGTGTAGCTGTTTCCCTGACGTCTCGAATTCGTCGACCTGTTAGATTTGCACTAGTCATGACCGTCGTCCGCCGCGTCGCGGCCCTCCTCACGCTGGCCCTGTCACTCGAGACCTCGCTGCTCGGGAGGGTGGTCGCCTGCGCAATGCCAGGTGACGATGATGCTTCGGCGACGGCTGCTATGGACATGGCGGGCATGGACATGACGCCGGAGTCGCAGCCACGCGACGACACGTCTCGCTCCGAGAGGGAGTCGTGCTCCCTCCCGTGGAGTCCTCCGCGTGACTGCCACGATATGGAAGCGTGCGCCCCGGTGGCAATCGCGACTCCAGCCGTCAGCGTGACGGTGACTGCCCCAATGGTGAGCGCGGTCCTGCCGCGTCTGTTGCCGGGGCCCCGTTCCCTCCCCCATACGCCGGACCCACCCCCTCCTCGGGCGTAGCCAGGACAATACTCGTTAGGTCTTTCGCGCCGCGATACCGTCGTGGCGCTGCCTAACGCTTCCATCGACGACTTCCTCAAGCACGGCGTCGGTCGATGGCGAACCCTGGCCGATCCGAGGATTTATGTCTCTTTTCTTGCATACGCGTAGCGGCAGCGTCGCGATCATCGCGGCGACCGCTTCGCTGATGTTCCCCATCCGCACGCGCGCCCAAGACCGGCCGCTCGATTCGCTAGTAGCCCGCGCCGTGGCTGTAAACCCGCGTTTGCGCGCGGCGCAACACCGCGTCGAAGTGGCCCGAGCGCGCATCGGTCCCGCCGGCGCGCGTCCGGATCCGATGCTCATGGCCGGCATTCAGAACCTGCCGCTCGGGAGCGAGAAGACAACCACGCCTAACGCGCACGGAACGCCCGTAACAACCGACGGCGGGCCGGATCCGATGACGATGCGGATGCTCGGCGTCGGCCAGACGTTTCCCTACCCTGGCAAGCTCTCGCTGCGGCGCCGTTCCGCCGTGTACGAGCTCGACGCCGCGCGTGCTGAAGCAGACGCCGCTCGGCTGCAAGTCGGCCGCGACGTTAGGCGCGCGTACTACGATATTGCGTACGCCGGTCGCGCCCTCGAGATCATCGAACGCAACCGGCTTGTGCTGCTGGACGTGATCAAAGCTGCTGAGGTGCGTTATGCCGTCGGCAACGGCGCTCAGTCCGACGTCCTGCGCGCGCGCGTCGAAGCAGCGCGCTTGGGCGAGGAAGCAGTGGCTCTGCTGGAGGAGCGCCGGGCAGCCGTCGCAGGGCTCAACGTCTTGCTCGACGTGCCAACGGAGACACCGCTCCAGCGCGCCTCCGTACCGGATCGCGTCGCTCGAACCGCTGTCTCCGACTCGGCGGCGAAGATCCGCTTTGAATCGGCCAGCCTCGGAAGCCGAGCCGCCGACTCACCGCTTCCACCTCTCGCCTTGCTGCAAGCGCGCGCCGTGGAGCGGAGCCCCGTACTGCGTGCCCAGGAGGCGATGATCTCGGCGCAAACGGCGCGCGTCGAGCTGGCACGCAAAGACCACCTCCCCGATTTCGACCTCTCGCTCCAGTACGGCCAGCGTTCGGGCCGGCCGGACATGATCACGGCGGTCATCTCGTTGCCGATCCCGATTCAACGCGGCAGCAAGCAGAACCAACTCGTCGCCGAGTCGCGAGCAGAATTGTCCGCGTTAGGCGCCGAGCATAGTGCGCTGCTCAACGAGATCCGCGGCGACGTGGTGCGGCTCTACGCCGAGCTCGAGCGCGACCGCGCGCAGCTCGCTCTGTATGTCAAGGCGATCATCCCCCAGGGACGCGCGACGCTCGAATCAGCGGTGGCGAATTATCAGGTGGCGCGCTCCGACTTTTTGTCACTGCTCGACGCGCAAAGCACGCTGTTCAACTACGAGACCGCCTATTTCCGCACTCTGACCAGCTTCGCCAAGACGCTCGCCGAGCTGGAGCAAGTTGTCGGAGAGGAGATCCTGCGATGACTACTACAAATACAACGAGAGGACTCGGCCCACGGACAAAGTGGATCGTCGCAATCAGTCTGGTCGTTGCGGCCGCCGGTGTCATCTGGGCTATCGCGGCCGGGCGCGATGCATCAGATGGAGAGTCGGAGTCACAGGGCATGAGCGATATGCCTGGTATGAGCATGAGCGGTGACAGCTCCGCGCGGCTTACTGCGGCACAGATCGCACAGTTCGGCATCACGTTCGGGACGGTCGAGGAGCGCACACTGAGTGCTGAGACGCGCACGACCGGCGTCGTGACGTACGACGAGACGCGCATCGTCACAGTGGCGCCCAAGTTCGCCGGCTTTGCCGAGCGGCTGCATGTGAACTTCACCGGTCAGACAGTGCGGCGCGGTCAGCCGCTGCTGGACATCTACTCGCCAGAGCTGGTCGCGGCTCAGGAAGAGCTGTTGTTAGCGCGCCGGCTCGAGCGAACCGTCGGCGAGAGCGCGGTGCCGGGAGTTCCGGCGTCCACGACCGACTTGTTAGGCGCCGCGCGACGGCGGCTGCGCCTCTGGGATATCACCGACGCGCAGATCGAGGAGATTCTCCGGGCCGGGACCGTTAGGCGGACACTGACTTTGTACGCGCCGGCGTCCGGCGTCGTGCTGGAGAAAAACGTGATCGCGGGGCAAGCCGTGGATGCCGGCATGACGCTGTACACCGTCGCGGATCTCAGCCGCGTCTGGGTCGACGTGCAGTTGCGCGAGACGGATGTCGCGCTCGTGCGGCAGGGCAGCCCGGCCGCGCTCGAAGTCACGGGGCTCCCCGGGCGGTTGTTCGAGGGGCGCGTGGACTACGTCTATCCTGTGCTCGACTCGGTTTCGCGCAGCGTCCGCGCCCGCATCTCGGTGCCTAACGTGAGCCGAGTGCTCATGCCCGGAATGTACGCCACGGTACGCCTCGTCACCCCCGCGCGGCAGGCGCTCACCGTACCAACGTCAGCAGTCATACAGACGGGTCGGCGCACACTCGTTTTTGTGGACATGGGCGGCGGCCGCCTCATGCCACAGGACATCGAGATCGGCCGTGCGACCAGCGATTACACCGAAGTTTTGGCCGGGGTCGAGCCAGGACGGCGCGTCGTGACATCGGCGCAGTTCCTCCTCGAGTCCGAGTCCAACCTCGGCGAAGTGATGCGTTCGATGATGGGGCAAGGAGTGGATCGCGGCATGGCGGACATGCCCGGCATGGAGATGAAGGGTGCAGATGTGAAGGGGATGCCTGCGGCGCCGCGGCCGAAGTCCCCGGAGAAGTAGCCCATGCTCAAACGGATCATCGAGTGGTCAGTGAGCCACAAGTTCGTCGTGCTGCTCGCGACAACGACAATCTCGTTAGGCGGCGTGTGGGCGATGTTCACCACGCCCGTCGACGCCATACCCGATTTGTCCGACGCACAGGTCATCGTCATGACCGAATGGCCCGGGCAGGCGCCGCAGCTCGTCGAAGACCAGGTGACCTACCCGCTCTCGACCGAAATGCTCAAGGTGCCGCGCACCAAGGTCGTGCGCGGGATGAGCCAGTTCGGCCTCTCGGCTGTCTTCGTGGTCTTCGAGGATGGCACGGACCTGTACTGGGCGCGCAGCCGCGTCCTCGAGTACTTGAACGGGGTGCGCGAGCGCCTGCCTAACGGCGCCATGCCGGTGCTGGGCCCGGACGCGACTGGCGTAGGTTGGGTAATGCAATACATCCTTGCGGACACGAGCGGCCGGCTCAATCTCGCTGAGCTACGGAGCCTGCAGGACTGGACCGTGCGGTCGGCCTTGACTGCGGTTCCAGGTGTCGCCGAGATCGCGTCGCTCGGGGGATTCGAGAAGCAGTATCAGATCGAGGTCGATCCTGCCAAGCTCCTCGCGTACAACGTGTCCATCGAAAAGGTGGTCGCGGTGCTCGAGGCATCGAATCGCGACGTGGGCGGACGCGTGCTGGAGGCCGGCGGCAGTGAGTATGTCGTGCGCGGGCGCGGCCGTTTCGGTAGTCTCGACGACATGCGAGCTGCCTCGTTAGGTACTGGCCCTGGCGGCGCACCGATAACCGTCGGCGATGTAGCCAACGTGCAGATCGGACCGGAGATCCGGCGCGGCATCGCGGAGCTCAGCGGACGCGGCGAAGTCGTCACCGGGTTCGTCGTTATGCGCTACGGTGAAAACCCGCTCGCCGTCATCGAGCGTGTGAAGGCGAAGATGCTCGAGCTCGAAGGCTCGCTGCCGCAGGGCGTGACCTTCGTGGAGGGGTACGATCGGTCTGGGCTCATCCGGCGCGCGATCGCGACGTTGCGAGAGAAGCTCGTGGAGGAATCGATCATTGTCGCCGCGGTAGCAGTGCTCTTCTTGCTACACGCGCAGAGCGCGCTCGTGGCCGTGCTGACGTTGCCGCTCGGCATCTTGATGGCGTTCATCGGCATGCGCATCCTCGGGCTCAACGCCAACATCATGTCGTTAGGCGGCATAGCCATCGCGATTGGTGCCATGATCGACGCCGCGATTGTGATGGTGGAGAATCTGCATAAACACATTGAACGCGAAATAGCAGGCCAGAGGCAAGAGGCCAGAGGCCAGAGCATTCCCGCCGCGCGGCGGTGGCAGCTTGTCGTAGCTTCCGCGAAGGAAGTCGGGCCTGCGCTTTTCGTATCGCTCCTCATCATCACACTGTCGTTCCTCCCGGTGTTCGCGCTGGAGGCGCAGGAGGGCCGTCTCTTCAAGCCGCTCGCCTGGACGAAGACACTGGCGATGGGTGCTGCTTCCTTGCTCTCGATCACCCTCGTCCCCGTGATGATGGGACTCTTCATCCGCGGACGCATACGGCCGGAAGCGGCGAATCCGGTGAATCGCTTCCTCATCCGCGTCTATCGTCCTGTCATCGCCTTTGTACTGCGGCATCGCTGGCCGACGATTCTGTCGGCGACGGCAATTCTCGTTGTGACCGTTCTGCCGTGGTTACGGTTAGGCAGCGAGTTCATGCCGCCGCTCAACGAAGGGAGCGTGATGGACATGCCGTCGCTCTTCCCGGGCGTCGGGAGTCAGCAGGCCAAGGAGATCCTGCAGCAGCGTGATCGGGCGCTGGCGCGCATACCGGAAGTCAGCGCAGTGCTCGGGAAGATCGGTCGCGCGGAGACGGCGACCGACATGGCTCCGATGTCGATGATCGAGACGATCGCGATTCTGAAGCCGGAGGCGGAATGGCGTAGCGGCGTAACATACGATTCGCTGGTTGCCGAGATGCACGCGCTCGTTAGGACACCGGGCGTCGCGAACATGTGGAGCATGCCGATCAAGAACCGGCTGGACATGCTCGCCACGGGGATCAAGACGCCTGTGGGGATCAAGATCTTCGGTCCCGAGCTTGCCACGCTCGACCGCATCGGCAAGGAAATCGAAGCCCTCCTGCCGCAGGTTGCGGGAACGAGCTCCGTCTTCGCCGAGCGAGCTGTGGGGGGCCGCTATCTGGACGTAGATGTGGACCGCGCCGCCGCGGCACGGCATGGCCTAACGATTGACGCGGTGCAGATGGCGGTGATGGGCGCCGTCGGCGGAATGCCAGCCGGGCAAGTCATCGAAGGGCGCGAGCGCTACAGCGTCCTCGTGCGCTATCCGCGCGAGCTGCGCGACGACCCGCAGATGATCCGCAGTGTTCTCGTCAAGACACCGTCCGGCGCGCAGGTGGCGCTGGGCGAACTGGCGCGTATCGCCGTGCACGCCGGCTCGACACTCATCAAGTCCGAAGACGCGTATCTCAGCAACAGCGTGTACGTCGATGTGCGCGGCCGCGACGTGGGCGGCTATGTCGCCGCAGCCCGGGAGTTGCTCGACGAGCGCCTAACGCTTCCGCCGGGTTATCGTCTGGAGTGGTCGGGGCAGTTCGAGGCCATCGAGCGGTCGGGGCGCCGTCTGCGCGTTGTCGTTCCGATCACGCTGGCGATCATCTTCCTGCTGTTGTACTTCAATTTCCGGAGCGTGAGCGAGAGCGCGCTCGTTATGCTCTCGCTGCCGTTCGCGCTGGTCGGCGGCATCTGGCTCATGTGGCTGCTCGATTACAACATGAGCGTGGCGGCCGCGATGGGCTTCATCGCCTTGGCCGGCGTGGCGGCGGAGACCGGCGTCGTCATGCTGATTTATCTCGACCACGCCTATCGCGACCGCGCTAGTAGTGGCCCCATGCGTTCGCGCAGTGACGTTGATGCCGCAGTCGAGCACGGCGCGGTGGAGCGCGTGCGACCGAAGATGATGACTGTCACCGCGATCATGGCGGGACTCTTGCCAATCTTGTGGAGTCAGGGAACCGGTGCCGATGTAATGAAACGCATCGCGACACCAATGGTGGGCGGGATGGTCACCTCAACTGTTCTCACCCTCGTTGTGATCCCTGCGATCTACTCGCTGTGGCGAGAGAGACAGCTGCACACAATTACGGAGCAAACAACATGACTACGCGAGCGATTCAATCATTACTTCTTTGCGTTACGGTAAGCGCCGCGGCATGCGCGAAGTCAGGTGAGATGCCGAAGTCGGACGAGAGCGCTGCCGATACCGGCGCTATGCCAGGGATGCCGGGAAAGGGATGGGAGACACGTCCATGATGAATCAGATGCAGTCGCACCTGCGCATGATGGAAGGCGTGCGGACAGCATGATGAAGATGCTTCCGATGCATCGCATGATGCTCGCGAACATGATCTCGCAGTTCAACACGGACATGCGCGCGATGAACATGCAACCTGACGCGCGCTGGCAGGTGACGGTCGATTCGCTGCGCAGCGACCTAACGCGGATGCCGGAGCTGAGCGCCAACGAGGTCAGTCAGATGATGCCGGGTCATCATGCCCGCGTGACGCGCGTGATGGACATGCATCGGCGATGATGGGCGGCATGAAGGATTGAAGAAGCTGCCGGCTTCACGAGTCGGTCACGGCTGCGGCGGCCGCGGGCACGGATGCGAGTAGTGTATGTGAACAACCTGCCACTCCCCACCGCGCCGCGCCCAACCCATCGTCTCGTTGCCGCGTGCGTCGATGGGGCGGCCGTTCATCACGGCTTGAATGGAGTATTGCCGCGTCACCAACGCAACGTCCCCGGAGACCCACACTCGTTCGTCGGTGAACGCCGCCTTCGTTTCCTGAAAGGCCTCTACTTCGGGCCGCAAGTGGTGGTCCCACACGTCATCGAGACCGATGTTGCGCACGCTGTGTTCGTACAGCACGATGTCAGGCGCGAGCAGCGCTTTGAGCGCCGTCAGCTCCTTCTGAACGAACGCGCGATTGTAGCGCGCCACAGCGGCACGCACGTCCGCTTCTGTATTTTGCGCCGCCACGTTCTGTGCCGGCATCGTTAGGGTGCACAACAAAAGGCTAAATGCGAGTCTCATTTCGCTTCCTCCAGCGGTGAGCGGCAGACCTGCGATTCGCACGGCAAGACAACTCCTACAACGGCTCCTAAACGTGAGCGCTCATTTCGACGGAGCCGCGAGCGCAGCGACCGGACCTTCCGCTAGCTCCAGCTCTGAGCCTTTGCCCACTCGCGGAAACGAGTAGGCGGAACACCGAACTCAGCGCTCGTTTGCGCAATGTCCGCGTTGTATCCGACGGCGTCGAACCACTCGAGCATTAGCGCGACATCCTCGCTATAGCTGCGGATTCGTTCGATCGGAATCTGCTGGAAGCGGACCGTGCGGCCCGTAACATCGCTTAAGATACTGGCCATTTCCGGACCCGTGAGCTCATCGCCCGCGATGTCGATCTCGCGGCCGTTCAGTGACTCGGCTCGTTCGAACGTGAGACGGCCATACGCGCCGATGTCGCGCACCGCGATGGATTGCAGCTTCGTGTCGGGATGGATTCCGAAGGCGAATGTGCCGTTCACGATCCCCTGCCTTGTGTCCGGCATGAGCAGGTTCTCCATGAAGAAAACAGGGCGAATGATCACGTGAGACGGGAATCCCAGTGAGCGCACAGTCTCCTCGACCCGCCACTTATTCTCGAAGTGAGGAATGCCGGTGCGTCTATGCGCGGAGGCGACAGAGTGGTAGACGAGATGCTGGACTCTCGCCTCCTTTGCGACGTGCGCGAATCGTTTCCCCTGTTGCTCTTCGCGTTCTACTCCAGCCTCCCATGTGTTCTGGATTGCCAATGCGCCCCACGCGGCCGCGAGCGCGCGGCGCAGTGACGCTTCATCATCCAGATCCGCTTCAACTACATCGGCACCCTTCGTCGCAAGGGCGCGCGCTGCATCGCTCGTTGGTTTACGCGTCATCGCCCGCACCTTCCACTCATGCGTCAACAGCTCGCGAGCCACGGCGCCACCCTGTTTGCCGGTAGCACCGCTCACGAGCACGAGTTTGTCATTGGCCGGCATCGCGTCTCCTTCAGCGTGCTGATTAGTAATGATCTGGACGCGTTCTGAAAGACGCGAGGAGAGAGATTCGTTCCGTGCGCGAGTACCTACAGCCCGACCCCTCTCGGCTCAGCGGCTCGCCCCGAGCCGCTGTTCCTGCTGCCTGCGCCAGCCGTACGGCGTCATCCCGCGCGGCTTGAAGATGGCCAGCACCGTGGCGATGAGCAACAGTAACAGCGCAAGCGTGGCGTGGAGCATTGGAGATTCACTCCGGACCATGACCAGATCGGCTGCAGGATCCGCCGCAGCGCTGGCCATGAAGCGAAAAGTCTCCATGTACATCAGCAAGACGAGGGTGCCGAAGACGTTGATCACGAGCTTGAAGACGACCCAGTAGTGCCGAAAGAGGCCCCAGGTGCTGCCTAACGACTGGATCAGCCCGCTGAGCAGCGACGCGAAGGCGAACGGAAGGAGGGCAAACCGCGCCGCCGGCTCCATGACCAGATAGGCGCCACGCGCCGTTTGGGCATTCTGGCTCGTTAGGCCCACGACGGAGAGCGCGAGAAAGACAATGACAGCGCCGAGCCAGCCGACCGAAGCAGTCACGTGCACCGTCAGCGCGAATTTGCGCACGCGCGGTGGCATGAGCATCAGTTGCTACTCTGGCGAGTCGTGTCACCGCGCGGCATGTGGCGACTGGGACCGTGGCGACCACTACCCGCGAACATGAGGATGACAAACAGGAGAACGACGACCAGGGCAATCACCCCGAACACCTTCACCCAGCGTGGTGTGCCGGGGATCGATTCGGGCCCACGCCCCGTGCTGGGTGGGTCATCCATTGTGAACCTCCTGCGGCTGCGCCGTTGCGCGAGTGTAGAGCCTAACGCGCTGCTCTCGGATGCCTAGCCTCCACCATTGTGCGGAACTTCGCTGCCTGGTCCGGCCTGAGCACTCGAACTATCTCCTGATGCGCCGAATCCAGCATCTCACGCACGTGAGGCCGCAGCGCATGCCACGTCGAATCAACCGCGCCCTGACGCCGAGCAAACACTGCAGCGATCGCCCACTGTTGCGCCGAGTCCAGCCCCAGCTCGCGCGTGAAATGGTGCAGCACGTCGTGCGAAGAGATTTCGGGCGCTTCATGCGACGCCGCGCGCTGCCGTTCGTAGCTCACGCCGATTACTACCCCGGCGGTCAACGTTGCAGCGAGCAGTAACGCTCCCTTTACCCAAGCCATCGCGTTAACCACCGACCTGGACGCGGAGGAGCAGCGCGCCGATCGCGGGCGGAGCGTCGCGCAGGACAATTGCTTGTCCTACGTCGTCCGCGGGAGCAAGCGCCTGATCCCAGTCCGCTCTAGGTCTCCCTGCAGATGAGCTCTCGGTTGGCAGAACGAGGAAAGCCAGCGCGGCAACCAACAGAAGCGACGCAGCGAGCCAGCTGCTTGCGCGCGACTGCGCCAACCAATCAAAGCCGCTCGCTTTTGACTCGCGTGCCGCATTTGCCGCAACGCGCTTAGCGAGCACATCCCAATACTCGGCGTCGTCACGGATCGTCGTTGTATCGAAGAGATTGGACATGGTCGCGACCATCATCTCGTCGGTTCAAGCAATGTCATGATTCGCTCCGCTCGACTCCCTTTCCATCGAGCACACTGCGAAGCGCGGCACGTGCCCGGAACACATGCTGCCGCACCGTGGACTCACTGATCCCGTGCATGAACGCCACTTCCTCGATTGAGAGACTTCGAACGGCCACAAGCTCGAAACACGCACGCTGCATGGGTGAAAGATCTTCCATCGCGCGTCTCGCGGCTGCCGCATCCAATCTCGCGAGCGGCGCATCGTCTGCTGGCGGAGACTCTCGTTCAGTAACGATTCCCCTTCCCCACAAGCGCAACAGTCGCGCGCGTCGCAACTCGCGTGATCTTCTGTTCGCCGCGAGTCGCCTAACGATTGCAAAGAACCAGGGAGCAAAGGGACGTTGGGTATCGAACGCGCGCGCGTTCTTGTGCACCACGGTAAACGCATCCTGCACAATGTCCTCCGCGTCGTCTCGGTCTCCCAACAGCTGTGCGGCGAGCAACACTGCCGCTCGGATGTGACGCCTAACGAGTACTGCGAATGCAGTACCGTCGTTGCGCGCTGTGGCCGCGAGCAACTCCGCATCGGTGCGTGCATCATCGGTCACGCTTTGGCTGCGGGAGAGGTGCTACGGCAGCGCGTGACAGCGCTTGTGGCGCAACCGCGGGCCTCATCCCGCCTTTTTGTGCAGGGTGAATGTGACTTCGCCAAGTTCACACTGCATTCTCCCCTTCATCTCGGGGATGGACGCCGCGGCATGGCTCACGACCGCGGCCGCCTTGCACGATGCGCCGGACAGATCCTGCGTCCACTGAAGTTCGTCGCCATCCATCACGAAGTCACTGGCCTCTCCGGCGCGCATTGGCTGATCCGTGCTCATCCTGAGCGTCACTTGCAGCAGGCTGTCGTGCGCCACTGACATGTGCATTGCGCTGGAATCGCCTCGCGCGGACCAGAAGGTGCCCGTCCAGCTTCCATGCAGCATGGCGTGCATCGCGGCATGTGCGGCAGAATCGGGCCGAGTGTGTCCTGGACCATGCAGATGTACTTGGGGGTGCGGGCGTGAGTGCGCCTGAGCCAACGCCGGCGCGGCGCCTAGCAGGATGAAGGAACTGGCCAGAGCGAAGCCGCGGATCATTTGGCACTCCTGTGAATCTGGTTTGGTGGCGAACGCGCGGCCGCAGGGCGAAGTCGCGCGCTTTACACATACAATTCGCGCGAGTGACGCGCCTGTTTACGTGCGCGACGGGCTCAGGCGCGTGTGCCCGAGGGCGCACGTGCTCGCACTGGCAGTGCCGGGCTAGCACAGGCCCACATCCGGAACTCCGTTGCACGCGTGGACGTTAGCAGCAGACGATGGGCGTGATGTTCCTTCTGGCAGCAGGGTCGCTCGCCGGTCTGCTCGGTTTACGCGTGGCGTTCGTGCGCTACATCGGCGCGTTTCTGATCCCGTTCGCGGCAGCGTTGCTGTGAATCGCCAGCCGCACGCCCGCCGCGGCGGCGCTCGTCAGGGTGATCGTGGTCGGCAACGTCCTTTGGGTCGCCGCCAGCGTGCTGCTGCTCGTGAGCGGCGTCGTCAATCCGACCTTGCTCGGCGAGGCAGTCGTGCTCGCGCAGGCCGCTGCTGTCCTGCTGTTCGCGTACCTGGAATATTCAGGCCTAACGAAACATGAGCGTGTGGTTCGTAGCGCGTAGTTGCAGGCTCGCGGCCTGATCACCGCCACGGCACCCAGTAGCTCACCTTGATCGCGACGAACTGGGTGCCGTCTGCGTTCAGTGCGTCCCACATGCCGCCCGGACGTACAGCGACGCCGTTCGGAGCCGAGCTGGAGCGATCCTGCTGCCACACCAGGAAGATCGTGCTGCCGGGTCGCCACTCCCATCGGACCACCGCATTGCTTCGGAACGAGCGCACGTTGAAGTCGCTATTGGACAGCGTGAACGATGTGGTGCCATCTGTGACGGTTCGGCGGCCTAACGAATCTCGAGCGCTGATGGTGGTGCCGTCCGTACCGTACGTTCGCAGATCGCGACTGCGTGCGGTCGGCAGCTCGCCATAGTCATAGAACCGTCCGCTGGCGGCAAACGGCTCGGCGTACGTTTCGAACGTGAGGTTTGGTGTGACTGCGTAGTTGAACCGCAAACGCATCGAGTACTGATCGCGATCGACGTACGCGAAGACGTAGCGCCGTCCGAAAATGACGCTGCGACCGCCGCTGAGCGAGGTGACGTACTGCCTAGCGGTGATGCCGCCATTGTACGCGGGACTCAGCGTCAGCTCCCACTGTGGACCAGGGCGCAGGGTGAGCGATCCATTGATGTTGGTGCCGCGCCCGCCGTCGTCGCCTTGCGATCGGTTGAAACTGGCCGACCAACCGGTCCGCGCACCCGAGCGGCTCGATAGACCGCCGTACACGTAGTGCCCTTGACGCGTCCCCATGAGCGGACCGCCGCGCGTTAGGTTGTCGTTGATAGCAGGCGCGTTGTATCCCACGCCCCAGTAGCCTCGCCAAAAGTTCTTCAACGTTAGGTTGCTGTAGAGCTCCGAGTACGTGTACTGCCGCACGGAGCCAAAATTCCAGCCAATTCCGTTGAAGAGGCCCACATCCCAGTTGTGGAGGAACCGACCGCGCTTGGTCTCGCGATATCGGAGGTTCGCAGACAGGTCGCGATCGTCCGCGCCGCCTAGCCGGCCGACATCGTTGATCTCATAACCAGGAGATTCGGCTACGAGATCGATGTCCCAGAGCCAATGCGCTCCGCTCAGCTTGCTGTGGTTGATGCCGACGAAATACCCTGGCAACGACGTCCGACTCGGATCGAGCTCGACGTAGTCCGCGTCGGGACGCTGGAAATAGCGGCGACTCGACGTCTGTTGCGCGGCGATCGCGAGTGAATCGCCGGCCACGTAACTGAAACCAGCGAACGCGCTCATGTCGTACTTTCCGCCTGCCCAACGAATTCTCGTATCGAGAATTCCGGAGTACGCGCGGCGCGCGAGCACACGTTCGGCGAGACTGCCAGACTCGATATCGCGCTCGACCGCTGTGAGCATACCGTACACTGTCGATGCGTCGCGTCCGAATTCCTGCTGGATGACGCCGACGCCATAAAACGTTCTCGGCGCGACTTCCGCATCGGAGAACGAATTATTAATGGCGTCGAAGGTGCGTGCCTCTTCGCGATCGGTGACCGCCGTTAGGCCGGCGAAGGAAAGCTTCGAAGGAAGACGACCTGACAGTTTGGCCGCGCCGATGATCGTCGAATTGCGCGGCATGTCGGTGTAGGTGGCTCCCGGCCGGAGCGGCGGGGGCGCCCCGATGCGCCGCGAATAGAAGTTGCCGCGCCCGCCTAACAACTGCGTCCCTTCCGTGAAGAAGGGACGCCGTTCGGCGAAGAATGTCTCATACGCTGAGAGGTTGACTTCAGCGGGATCGGCTTCGACCTGGCCGAAATCGGGATTGAACGTCGCTTCGAGCGTCGCGTTCGGCCCAAGACCCAGCTTGAGGTCGCCGCCGCCACGGAATTCGCTGCGACGGCGTGCGTCGAACGGGTTATTCGCGTTCACGTTGCTCGAGAAACGCGTATCGGTCGCCACATACGGAAGGAGCTCGATGCGGCGGCTCGGCCGCACTCCGCGGATGCCGACCAGCTCTCCCATGCGGGACGACCAGCCCGTGTCGTTGCGCCTAACGAGCATCCAGTATGCTGACTCCTGGCGCTCGGGGACCAGGCGCACGACGTTCACCCCCCAGAGCTGCTCGTCGGCGGCGCTGAAGCGCAGCTGGCTGAAGGGAATGCGCATCTCGGCCGTCCAGCCCGTAGAATCCACTTGCGTGCTCGCTTCCCAGACTGGATCGAAGGCGTAGTCCCGAGACCCTTCGAAGTCAGAGCCGTGGAAGTAATCGACGCGCACACCCGCTGCGGTTACTGCGAACGTGTATGCGGTGCGGCGATCGCGGAACGTGTCCAGTGAAACGATGAGCTGTTCGGAGCTCCCTTCGCGATCGCGCCGCGTGACGAGTGCTCGGATCGCGTCGGGATTGCTGCTGCGCATACGGGCACCGATGTAGAGCGCGTCGTCGTCATAGATGAACGCCACGCTCGTGGAATCGGTCGACGGAGCTCCCTCGTTCGGTTCGCGCTGTGTGAAGCCGGAGATGAACTGCGCATCTGTCCATGCGCTCTCGTCGAGCTTGCCGTCGAAACGGATCGCGCCTGCCCGCGATGTGCGCGCCGCCTGCGCGCGCTTGGTGGCTGAGACTGGTGTCGCCGTCGATGGCGATGGTTGCTGCGCCGTGCTCGCTGTGCTCGTTAGGCTCAAAACTCCAAGGGCGGCGAGGACGCCAGCCGCTGATCGCGCGATGCTTGCCATGGTTGCGTTTTACGAGAATTGTAGACCGGCCATATCGGCCCAGCGCACGTCGGCTCGCCGGGAGGCAACACTCCCTCTGACAGTGCTAATGGATAAACAGTTGGACTTGTGACGTTACTGATGCGCGCGGACGCGTGTAGTTGCTGGCGCAACATCGCGCTCAGCTTTATGGGCGATCCGTGCCTCGCGATGCTCCAGTCCGGCAAATGCGCCTAACGAACGACAAGCGTCCGCGTGGCGTTTGCTCTACGGCTTTCGGTCCTCTGGGGGAGGATATGGGACCAGTGTCGTCTGCACCGCGCCGTCTGCGTACACGACCGTGAGCCCGGTGTACGCGATCCTCCCGTCGAAGTCGGCGATCTCGAAGAGCGCGCTCGGTGTGTCATTGTCCACGCGTGCGCTGCGCAACGACTTCCGTGAAGAATCTGCGATGAACAAGCGAGCCTCACGGATTGGACGCACCGAACCGCGCCATGTGAGACGCAGCGTGTTGTTCCCTAGCCGCTCGATGCGCATGACTCCACCGCCGCCATCGGCGCCTTCACCGATTGTGAGCATGCGCGACTTGGTCGGGTCATACGGTTGCCAGGGTTTCTGAGGCGCAGGCGCCCACTGTGGCTGGACCGCCATTGGCACCGGGACATAGAGCGGCACGGCGTACGGCACAACGGTCTCTGTCACGTACGGGATGCCCACAACACCCGTGCGAAAACCACCAAAGAAACAGCCCGACCAACGGTGGCTACACGAGCCGATGGGCGAGAAACCATGCCGCGTACCACTCCACCGGCCGAAGCCACTATCGAGGCGGTCCAAGCTGCGCGGCTGCAGCGAGCCCATTTGCACTGGCGGGAGCGACGAAGGACGCGGCGCGCTCAGCGTACCTGAGGGACTCCCCGACGAGCGGGTGATCATCTGCGCATGGGCCGCGATGGGTAGAACGGCCACGAGCGCGATGCCTAACGTGTGGATTCGGCTGCTAAGCATTCTAAAGACTCCTGCGACAATCTGGACTGCGGGCCGGGCGCCTAGTCCATTTGCATACCCCAACGAAACGGTACGTTCCGGCGCGACTGGCGCCAAGCCCGCCAAGCTGGGACCTTTGCAAACGATGCAGTCAAAACTTCCTATCCCCTCGCGTCCTCGACCTTCAAACTCCTGACGTGAACGGCAGCGCGAGACAGGACTATGACGTTGTGATAGTCGGCGCGGGCGTGGCCGGGTTAGCCGCAATGCGCGAGGCCGAGCGTAAGGGGCTGCGCGCGTGCATCGTCGAAGCGCGCGATCGTATCGGGGGACGCATCTATACTGTACGCGACGCGCGCTCCGCGCATCCAATCGAGCTGGGCGCTGAGTTCATCCACGGATGCCCGCCCGAGCTGCTCGACATCGTTCGCGAAGCGCGACTACTCGCTTACTCAGCGGCAGGCCAGCGCTGGAGGTCGCGCAATGGCCGCCTAACGCAGATTCATCAATTCTGGCGCCAGTTGCACAGCGTCATGCGCTATATCGACGCGAAGAAGGAGGATCGGTCGTTCGCTGAAGTCCTGGAGGACGATCCCGGCGGTCGCGGTGCTGCAGGCGCGCGCCGCCTCGCGCACGCGTTCGTCGAAGGATTCCACGCCGCCGACGCCACGCGCATCAGCGCGCGATGGGTCGCAACGGGCGGAAATCCGAGCGAAGAGCCCGAAGAGCGCAGCATGATGCGCATCGCCGACGGATACGATCTCGTGCCTGACTGGCTGGCTCGAGGTTTCCGCGACCGGATCATGACTGAGTCGGTCGTCGAGCGCATCGAATGGGAGCCGAACCGGGTGCAATTGACGCTGCGCCGTGCAGGACCTGAAGATCGTGAAACGATCACAGGGCGCGCCGCGATAATCACCGTGCCGTTAGGCGTTCTGCTGGCTGGCGCCGACGAGCCGGGAGCGATCACGTTCTCTCCGCCGCTGGCACTCTTGGAGCAAACACGCACGCGCCTCGCGATAGGCTCGGTCACACGCGTCACTATGCTTTTTCGCGAGCGCTGGTGGACCGAGAAGCTGCGCTCCGCGCCGCGCGATGCATCGCTCGAGTCGCTCACCTTCCTGCATGGTGAAAGCGGGGACATTCCGACGTGGTGGTCTTTGCATCCAATGCATGCGACTGCCTTGGTCGGGTGGGCCGGCGGGCCGGCGGCACTGCGACTGTCCCGGCGCGACGATGTGGAGGAACGCGCGATCTCCTCAGTCGCCGCGAACTTTGGCGTGACTCGGCGTCGCGTAGCCGCGCAGCTCGTGCAGGTCTTTATGCATGACTGGCAACATGATCCTTTCTCGCGCGGCGCGTACAGCTACGGACTTGTCGGCGGGGCCGATTGGGCGAAACGTTTTGCCCGCCCAATCGACGGAACCCTATGGTTTGCCGGCGAAGCGGCTTCGCGTGAGGGAAACACAGGGACCGTACACGGAGCGATGGCGAGCGGTGTTCGGGCGGCGGAGTCGGTTGTGCGCACGCTCGAGTAGGTGTTCTCGTTAGGCCGGAAACCACATTCGCACGAGAGAATCATGCTACAAGAAGCCGCACTGTCACCGCTCGCCGCGTGGGAGAGTTTCTACGTCATCGTCGGCTCCTCGGCCGCGGCCCTCACTGGGCTGCAGTTCGTCGTCATTGTACTCGGCGCCGACATGAACGTGCTCGGGGCCGGTCAGGCGGTCCGAGCCTTCGGTACGCCGACGATCGTGCACTTCGGCGCGGTGCTGCTGGTGTCGGCCGTCCTGAGTGCTCCCTGGCATTCGCCGACGAATGCCGGCCTCGTACTCGCCGCCTCCGGCTTGGGAGGGACCGCATACACAATAAGCATCGTTAGGCACGCTCGACGCCAGAAAGACTACAAGCCTGTGCTGGAGGACTGGCTCTGGCACTTCGCCTTTCCACTCATCGCGTATGCCATGCTGTTCATCGCCGCTCTGTTTCTTCGAAACCGCCCTGTCGCCGCGCTTTTCTGGGTCGGCGCGATAACTGTCTTCCTGTTGTTCATCGGCATTCATAACGCCTGGGATTCGGTTACCTACATCGCGCAGAAATCACGCCAGAGCTCCGAAGAATCCGCGCCGCCGAGCTAGTCGCATGCACATCGCGATTCTGGGATCCGGAAACATGGGTGCTGCCCTCGGTCGCCTCTTCGCCAAAGCCGGCCACGCGGTGTCCTTCAGTTATTCTCGGGACCCCAAGAAGCTCGAACGGCTGGCGCGCTCGAGCGGCGAGCGGGCAAGCGCCGCCACACCCGCTGATGCTGTGCGCCATGCCAACGTGGTGCTACTCGCCGTGCATTGGAGCCAAGTGCCAAAGGTACTGCGGGCGGCGGGAAGCCTGCGCGGCAAAGTGCTGATCGATTGCACGAACCTGATGAACGCCTCTGATGATGCGCTGTCGGCCATCGCGTGTCTGGTGGCGAGCTCATCGCGCGACGCGCACGCGCACGCGGAGCGCGCGTCGTAAAGGCGTTCAACACAGTTCCGGCTGAACTGCTGCGCGCGGGTACGGGCATCTTGACTGAAAAGCCGGCTGTCTGCTATTGGACGAACGACAGGATAGCGAGGCGAGTTGTTAGGCGATTGATTCGCGAAATCGGATTCGAGCCGGTAGACTGCGGTGCGTTATCGAACGCGCGATATCTCGAACCGCTCGCGCTCGTCGTCGCTGAGCTGGCGTACAACCAGGGCCACCGGCCGGAGGTCGGCGTGCGCTTTCTATCACCTGGCGCGCGGCGGGCCCGTTAGGCTGGCTACGCTCGCACCAGCTTTTTGTACTTGATTCTGTGCGGCTGGTCGGCGTCGGGCCCTTTGCGGCGCTTGAGGTCTTCGATATACCCTCCGTAGTTCCCTTCGTACCACACCACCTCGGACTCGCCTTCGAACGCGAGGATGTGCGTCGCGATGCGATCGAGGAACCAGCGGTCGTGCGTGATGATCACCGCGCAGCCGGCGAAGTCGAGCAATGCCTCTTCGAGTGCTCGCAACGTGTCGACGTCGAGGTCGTTCGTGGGCTCGTCCAGCATGAGCAGGTTGCCGCCGGCCATCAGCGTTTTCGCGAGGTGCAGCCGATTGCGCTCGCCGCCTGACAAGTTGGCGACGAGCTTTTGCTGATCGGCGCCTTTGAAGCCAAAGCTGGAAGCGTACGCGCGCGAGTTGATTTCGCGTTTACCGACGGCGATGGACTCGTTGCCGCCGGAGATCTCTTCCCATACTGTGCGTTTGCCGTCGAGCGTGCGCGACTGGTCGGCGTACGCGATCTCGACAGTCTCGCCGAGCTTGAGCGTGCCTCCGTCCGCTTGCTCGGTGCCGTTGATGATGCGGAATAGTGTCGTCTTCCCTGCCCCGTTAGGCCCTATGATGCCAACGAGCCCACCGCGCGGCAGCGAAAAAGTCATGCCGCCGAATAGCAGCCGCTCGCCGTAGCCCTTTTTGAGTTTGTTGGAAATGACGACGTCGTTGCCTAACCGCGGCGCGGGAGGAATGACGATCTCGTTCTGCACGATCTTTTCGACTTGCCCTTCGCTCGCCAACTCTTCGTACTTCTGAATGCGCGCCCTGCTCTTGGTTTGCCGCGCGCGTGGCGACATGCGCACCCAGTCGAGCTCGCGCTCGAGCGTGCGTTGGCGCGCTGACGCCTGTTTCTCCTCCGTCTCCAGCCGCTTCTTCTTTTGCTCGAGCCAGCTGGAGTAGTTCCCTTCGTAGGGAAAGCCAGAGCCACGATCGAGCTCCAGGATCCACTTCGCGACGTTGTCGAGGAAATAGCGATCGTGCGTGATCGCAACGACAGTCCCGGGAAACTCGGCGAGATGGTGCTCGAGCCAGGCGACGCTTTCTGCGTCGAGGTGGTTCGTCGGTTCGTCGAGTAGCAAGAGATCCGGTTGCTCCAGCAGGATCCTGCATAACGCGACGCGGCGTTTCTCACCGCCGGAGAGACGCGAGACATCGGCGTCGCCCGGCGGCAGGCGCAGCGCGTCCATCGCGACTTCGATCTTGTTGTCGAGGTTCCAGAGATCCAACGCGTCGATGCGTTCCTGCACGCGCGCCTGCTCGTCAAGGAGCTTTTGCATCGCGGCGTCGTCCATCGGCTCGGCGAACGCGAGGTTGATCTCCTCGAAACGCTTGAGAAGATCGCGTTGCGGTTTGACGGCTAGCTCGACGTTGCCGCGCACGTCCAGCGACGAATCGAGTTGCGGTTCCTGAGGGAGGAAACCGACTTTCGTTCCTTCCGCGGCCCAGGCTTCGCCGTTGAAGTCCTTGTCGATGCCGGCCATGATGCGCAGCAGCGACGATTTCCCCGCCCCGTTAGGTCCGACGACGCCGATCTTTGCGCCGTGATAGAACGAGAGCCAGATGTCGCTGAGGATGACGCGAGAAGGCGGGACGACCTTCGTCAGCGCCTTCATTACATATATGAAAGTGGGCACTACGAACTAGAGGTCAAAGGTCAGAGGTCAAAGGCCAAAGCGACCTTTACTTCACTCGACGCGTGGTATCGACTCGCACGCGGCCGCGATCGTCGAGTTTGGCGAAGTTTTGCTCGATGCGCCGAACGTAATCGAAGGTCTCCGTATGGCGCCACCGTCTCATGCGAGGGGCGACGGTCTCGATGTTCTTCCAGGTGCGATGATCGAGTGCGTGGGTGCGCGCGGTGTCCTGGGCGCGGAGGATCGTCAGTCGCCCGGCGTTGTAGCTCGCGAACGTGAACGGCATGCGGTCGCTCTCAATGGAGTCCGTTGCCCAAAGGCGCCAGAGCTGGCGATCATAATAGATGCCGGCGGCGATGTTCCACTCGGGGTCGTCGATCTGCTTCATCGTCGGGTTCTTGGTGCGCACTTCGTTGTAAGTCGACGGCATGAGCTGCATGATGCCGCGGGCACCAACCCAGCTCGTGGCATTGGGATCGAGGTTGCTCTCGGCCAGACCTTGTGCTTTGAACTGGCGCCAATCGAACGTCGGCCCGAAGTAGCGTTTGCTGTACTTGCGGAAAGTATCGTCATATCGATCGACAGCCAGCGGCTTGCGCTGCGCTTGCAGCGTGCTCGTTAGGCACGCGGCGAGTATCGCTGCGACGACCAACCGATGCCCGAACCCCGATTCCCGACTCCCGAACACCGTCAATTCAGCGCTCCCCCGATGACGATCGCGATCGCGATGAACAGCGCCGCGATGAACACGCCCACCGCGAGGTTCCCTTTCCGCAACTCCTCGGCGAAGTCGATCTTCGGTGACAGAATATCGATCACGCGATACGCCACGAACATCAGGACCACACCGAGTGCTGCGTACAGAAAGTTCATGCCGATGATGGACCATTCCATAGTTCTGGGGGATAGGGGTTGGGGGATCAAAGGGGTCAGACCCCATTGAAACACACAGCGGGCACCGTGAATCTCAATGCCAAACTTTCAATGGGGTCTGACCCCTTTGATCCGGTCGCGAGCGTGCTGCAAGATTATCCGATGCTCAACGACTCTTCGCCTCTTTCGCGGCGCGAGTTCTCCAGGCTCGTCGCGCTCGCAGCCGGCGGGTCGGCGGTTACAGGCGAGACACTACGAAGCTTGGCGGCAGCTGTGTCAGTGCCTGACGCGTCGCCCCCGTGGCCCGGCTACGACCGCGCCATCGTCATCGACCTGCTAGCCACAGCCGGGCCGTTCAACGTGCCCGGGATGTTCGACAATTCGCTCACACCCGCTATGGTCGAGAACGCGGCGCGCTCCGGCATAACGGCGGTCAACTCCACCGTCAGTGAGATCACCACCGCCGATAGAGCATTCGAGCTGACCGTCAAGAACATCGCGGCGTGGGACTACGAGCTGGAGCATCACCCTAACGTCTTCACGCTGGTGCGCCGGCTCGAGGACATCCGCGCGGCGAAGAGGGAGCGCAAGGTGGGCGTCATCCTCGGTTTTCAGGACACGCTCTCGTACGCCGATAAGATCGAACGGGTCGAGATATTCCACCGGTTGGGCGTACGCATCGTCCAGCTCACATATAATGGTAGCAATCTCGTTGGCGACGGCTGCCTCGTTCCTAACGATGCTGGACTCAAGCCGTACGGCCGTGAGGTGCTGGCGAAGCTGAATGATCTGGCGACGTTGATCGACGTGAGCCACGTCGGTTGGGAGACGACGCGCCAGGCAATTGCGGCATCGCGCGCTGCCATCGCCGCGACGCACACCGGCGCCGCAGCCGTGAACAACGTTCCGCGGAATAAGCCAGACGATATTTTGCGAGGGATTGCACAGCGCGGCGGCGTAGTCGGCGTGTATATGATGCCGTTTCTACGAGCCTTCGGTCAGCCTAACGCGGATGACTTTCTACGTCACCTCTCTCACTGCCTCAACGTGTGTGGCGAGGACCACGTCGGCGTCGGCAGCGACCTTTCGATCACGCCGCTGGCTCTCACACCCGAGTTCCGCAAGGTACACGCCGACTTCGTGAAGGTGCGCCGAGCACGAGGAGTATCAGCACCCGGTGAGGACGAAAACGTCTTCAATTACGTGCCTGACTTCAACACGCCGCGGCGCATGGATCAGGTAGCCGATCGCCTCGCGGCAGCTGGGCACGCGAGCGCGCGCATCGAGAAGATTATCGGTGGTAACTGGATGCGCTTGTTAGGCGACGTGTGGAAATAGCAGCGCCGGCTCCCTAACGGCGAGCCGGCGCTTCTGAACGAAGTACTGGACAGCCTAGTGCATCATCGCCGCGCCCGGCGTCGGAATCATGATGTGCGCGTAGGGAGTTCCCTTCCACATTTGATACGGAGCGCCGGTGCGATGATCCGTCGGGATGTCCTTGATCCGGTTTACATCGGCGGGGAAGATCATGATGTGCGGGCCCGAGACGACCCAGTCATTGTCCGCGGTCGGCGTCATTCCGTAGGGATCGGTATTGCTCCCACCGACATCGCCATGAAGCATGTAGCCGATACCTAGGAGGGTGTTCTTGGGCTTCGTTTTGGCGAGGTATCCCTGAGCCCAGAGCATCGTTTGCGCGTCGGCGCACATCGCGGCCGTTTCAACTGGCTTAGTGTAACCTCCGGCTGGTGGAGGCATGAGCGGCATGCATGTCCAGCCATTCGTCCCTTTTCTGAGCTCAGTGCCAGGCGCCTTGAGGGAATCGTTCCAGTCGAGCACCGTCGCGTTGGCGCCGATGGTTGGCGGCGCGGCGCTCGTATACGTTGCAATCTTCCACTCGACTGAACCCACCGCTGGTCCAGTCGTTGCCGACGCGGCGGAATCAGCCTTGCCGGCCTCCGGTGCCTTCGATTGGCAGGCAGCGGCGAGAAGTATGGTGGCTGTCGCGAGTGCGATTCGTTGCATAGCGAGCCTCGTTAGGTGAGAGATTGTCCTCTGGCTGCCTGGGTCGATGTCATGATAGTAGACATCATATTGTACAGGGAAATTCTTACTGCAAGCTAAAAAACAGCAGTCTCAGCCATTCCCTCACGCAAACCCACTACCCTTCCTCACTCACGAGTCTAGATGCTCTGTTCACTGCTGCTTGCGATCCAGGCTGTAACCGTCGGATCGGTCACGGCGCGCCAGGGAGAAAAGGTCTCCGGCTACCTGGATATTCCGGCCGGCGTGGATTCGGCGACGCGCGTGCCGGTCACGCTCCTGCGCGGACGGCAGTCTGGTCCCACGCTGGCGCTGGTCGCTGGCACGCACGGCTCCGAGGTGGCGCCGATCATCGCACTGCAGCGCGTGCGTCAGGCCCTCGATCCGGCTGAGCTGCGCGGCACTGTGATTCTTGTTCACATTGCGAACATGCCCTCCTTCGTGCACCGCACGATCTATCGCAACCCGTGGGATCAGAAGAACCTCAATCGCGTCTACCCGGGCAAGCCTAACGGGACTGTCACCGAACGCATCGCGTACGCCATCACTACGCAAATAATCGAGAAGGCGGATTACCTCGTCGACATGCACGCCGGCGACGGCAATGAGTCGCTGCGTCCGTACACGTACTGGAGCGACCTCAGAGTGGACAGGCGCGTCGATTCACTCGCCAAGCTCATGGCACTCGCTTGGGGGAACGACCACATCATCATCGATACGGGCAGGCCCAAAGACCCAGCGGCGTCTGTTTACACGACGAATACAGCGAACCTTCGCGGCACACCAGCCATCACGACCGAGGTCGGCTACCTGGGCGTGCCTGATGAAGAGATGATCGCCCGCAATTACCGCAGCGTGTTCCGCCTGCTGCGTCATCTCGAGATGCTGCCGGGAACGAAAGAGTACGTGGAACATCCCGTTTGGATCGATCGAAACGAGGTCCTAACGAGTCCGGAGAATGGGACCTGGCACGCACTGGTGCGCCGCGGTGAGACGGTTCAAAAGGGCACGCCGCTCGGGCGAGTCACGGACTACTTCGGCAATGAAATCGCCGTGGTGCGCTCACCAATGACTGGCGTTGTGCTGTATGTCGTCGGTACCCCAGCCATCAGCAAGGGCGAGCCGCTTGGCATGGTCGGGCATCTGCTCGAGCAGTAGTACTCTACATCGCGTCGCGCGATGGACTCCGAGCAACTCGTTCGCCCCTGGCCAACATCTGGTTCTCCTGCTCGCGATCGCGTCTGGCCGGCGGGCTTTGCCGCATCTTCACGGACATCGGATAAGAGGCAGTGTCTTCGCGCCGGCGACACTGGCCCTTCAACGCAACGTGCGATGGACAAGCAGCACCTTTCGCGTCTCCGTGATCGCGACCAACACGCGGGCGCTCGCACGTAATAGGGCTGGACAATTGCCCTAGCGAGTGACAACGAGTTGGAATCCAAGCGTGCACGCGAC
>Ga0187893_10003264_pt1 | contig 33322 bp, 26 predicted proteins | sample MA1701074metaG_FD_139574 | JGI IMG/M metagenome (GOLD analysis project Ga0187893, IMG submission 139574) | White microbial mat communities from a basaltic lava cave in the Kipuka Kanohina Cave System on the Island of Hawaii, USA - MA170107-4 metaG ...
GTTGCCGTCGTCGCAGTCCTCGCCGGAATCCAACACGCCGTCGCCGCAATAGGTGCAATCCATTCGACACGTTTCGCCGGGACTGCCGACCGCGGAACCGGGTGGGTCGCATGTTTCACCGGGGACGTTGAGCGCCCCGTCGCCGCAAACGAACTGGCACAGGCTGTTGCAGCCGTCGCCGTCGATTTCGTTGCCGTCGTCACAATCTTCACCGGCATCGAGCACGCCGTCGCCGCAATAGGTGCAATCCATTCGACACGTTTCGCCGGGACTGCCCACAGGTGAACCGAAGGGATCACACGTTTCGCCGGACGTACTTTGTACGAAGCCGTCTCCGCAACAGGTGCACTCATCCATCGAGCCCATGTCACGGCAGGGCAGCGTGCAATCGACGCCGGGGGCTTCGGCCATGCCGTCGCACGATTCGCCCGTGTTCACGATGTCGTTGCCGCAGCCCATCGTGCAGTTGTTGCTGCAGTCGTCGTTGTCGTTGGCGTTGCCGTCGTCGCACTCTTCGGTGGCATCGTTGACGATGCCGTCCCCGCAGAACGTGACCACGGTGCAGGTCGGATCAAGCGGAGCGGGCGTATCCGGATCATCGGTCGAGATCGTTCCCGCGAAGCCCTGGTTGCAAACCAGCGGGTCTTCGGCCGTGACCGTCACTTCGAACATGATGGTGACGCTGGCGCCGTCGGCGATGTTGCCCACGTTCACGGAGACCGTCGTGTCTCCCGCCGTATTGCCGATTGTGACGGACCCCTGGGAGGTCATTACCGAGCCGACGAACAAACTCGTCGAGGGATCAGGCGTGTCATTGAAGATCACGCCCGGAGCGTCGAGGTTTCCATCGTCGTCGGGGTTGGTGATCGTGATGGTGTACTTGATCCGATCGCCCACGTCGACGTTGCCGTCGAGGTCCACGTCGACGAACAAAGCGTCGGTCTTGCTCGCGGTGAGCTGGGGGGTGGTCTCGATCCTCGCGAGCACCACGTCGAGGGCGGACACGGTGGAGCCGTCGACGAGCATGGTAATCGCCCCGACATTGGCGAAGTTCGCCCCCGCGCCGAGGTTGGTCACGAAGCTCGCGTAGGGGATCACAACCATGTCATTGAAAGCGCCGGCAGCGAGGCCCAGGGCGTACCTTGAGGAGTTGAGGGCGTCGGTAAAGACCTCGAACACGATCGTGGACATCAGGTCGGCCGACGCGATGTCGACCAATAGCGCGGTGTGCGTTCCCCCGACGGTCAGATCCACACCGCCGAGTCCGGTGTGGTCAATTCCTAACGAGGAGCCGTCGCCGTCGATGCCGTCCCAGGCCGTCAGGGAGGTTCCTCGAATTCCGCCGTCCTGGGAGTGATTGAAGGACGAGGGCACAACCACAATGCTTATGCCGTTTCCGACCGGTGTCGAGGAGAGCAAATTGACCTCGATGTCGCGTTCGCCGCCCAAGACCCCACCCCCCAAAGCCACCGACGAGATCGGGATTCCGGTATCGCCCGGGGCGTTCCGGTTCAACGGGCCTTGTGCCGTGGAAAAATCGTCGATCGTGATGCCTGTTGATGTCGCCGAACTAAGGGAAAGAAACAGCCCGCCGAGGACCCAGAATTTCTTACCGCACATCGCTCTACTCCCTCCTCCAGATACGAGTCGGATCGCGCGCCGTCTCGCTCCTGGAGATTGACTTTGTGTGACGCTTCGTCGTGCCGGGGAGGCAAGCGCGGGCTCGCTTGGGAGGAACGCGCTTGAACCGTCCGCGCGCAAATAACGCCAAAGGTTGGCAGTTTACCGAACCCGGTCGGCCTTGTCCATTGAATTTTCGACAAAGTTTTCACTTCCTCTGCTGGGTGCATCCCATTTTTGGGTGGCATTCAGCCGCGCCGGGACTGGAAAACCACGGATTCGCTGGGCGAGACCGCGACACCCCAGTCGGTTTGCCACACCCCTTGGTATGCACCCCGATCTACCTTGGAACCCGCTCCCATTTCGATTCGACAATCCGCCCGGCGCCGCCGAGAATGATCTCTGAGGATTCCTTTTTCCCGGAACCGGCGGTATGACTCCACAGCGGTGGCAACGGATCAGCAAAGTGGTCGCGCAGGCGCTGGCCACCCCGATGGAGCGCCGCGAAGCCTATCTCGAGGATATTTTTCGAGCCGAACCGGGTTTGCGTTCGGAAGTGGCGCGCCTTCTGGCCAACGATGAGGTCAACGCGGACAGCACCTTTCTTCAAGGGTCGCCCATCAACGTGCAGGCCCGGCTGCACCAACTGCTCACTTCGACGGACGCCCTCGTCGGCTCGCGAGTCGGCCCGTACCACATCCTGAAACGTATCGGAGAGGGCGGCATGGGCGTGGTGTACCTGGCCGAACAGGAAGAATCGCTGCATCGCCGGGTGGCGTTCAAGATCATCAAACCCGGAATGGACACGAAACAAACCCTCGCCCGGTTCGAGATGGAACGGGAGGCCCTGGCGCTGATGAACCACGCCAATGTGGCCAAAGTGTTCGACGCCGGAGCCACCGAACAGGGCCGGCCGTATTTCGTCATGGAATACGTCGCCGGGATTCCCATCACCGAATTTTGCGACAAACACCGGCTGGGGACCGAAGAACGATTGCAGCTCTTCATGGCCGTGTGTCATGCGATCCAGCACGCGCATCAAAAAGGAATCATTCATCGTGATGTCAATCCAGGCGCTGCAGGTCTCCACGTTTGGGGTGTACCGCGCATCAAAAAGGAATCATTCATCGTGATGTCAAGCCGTCCAACGTCATGGTCACGTTGTCGGAAGACAAGCCGATCGTGAAGATCATCGACTTCGGCGTGGCCAAGGCTACCCAGCAGCCGATCACGGAGCGAACGCTTTTCACGGAGTTGGGGCAACTCATCGGGACGCCGGGGTACATGAGCCCGGAGCAGGCGGAGATGTCCGCGTTCATCGACGCGCGGACGGATATTTATTCGCTCGGAGTGCTCTTGTATGAATTGCTGGTCGGGGTGCTTCCGTTTGACAACCAGATGTTGCGCCGCGCGGGGCTGGCCGAGATTCAGCGGATCATTTGCGAGGTCGATCCTCCGAAGCCGAGCACCAAGTTCAGCGGGTTGGGGGCGGACTCGAATTCCATCGCCCGGAAACGCGGCACCGAGCCGAAGTCGTTGATTCAGCAACTTCGAGGGGACCTGGATTGGATCACGGTCAAGGCCATGGAAAAGGACCGCCGGCGGCGCTACCTTTCGAACGCAGAGGCCGCCATGACCGGGATACTTTGTGGTGCTCGTGGAGGCGACTATGATCGCGCCCAAACCGGAACGGACATGAGACTGATTGTGGCGGCCGACGCAATTTGAATCGGCGTTGTTTTTGAGGGGAGGCAATGAGCATGGCGAAGTTATTGAGGCTATTCACCCAAGGCAATTCCGGAGCCTGCCGATCCGGCGCGTGTTCTTTCGCGATTTCGTATCGTGGCTGGATCGCGTTCCTTTCGATCACCGTTGCGCTCTCGATGGAGACGGGCGGGCTTGCATCGGAACCTGCGCCGCCAAAACCCGAGCGCATTCCGCATTCGCGCGAGATTCACGGTCGAATGCTGGAGGACGAGTACTTCTGGCTACGGGAGCGTGAGAACCCGAAGGTCATCGAGCACCTGAAGGCGGAAAACGCCTACACGGCCCAGATGACGGCAAACGTGAAGCCGCTGGAAGACAAGCTCTATGCCGAATTTCTTTCGCGGATTCAGCAAACGGACCTGAGCGTGCCTTACCAGGACAACGGCTATTACTATTTCAGCCGGACGGTCGAGGGGAAATCTTACGCCGTCCATTGCCGCAAGAAGGGTTCGCTCGACGCGGCGGAGGAGGTCATGCTCGACGTCAACGCGCTGGCGGAGGGCAAGCCGACGCTGTTTGCCGGCCCACTGGCGGTCTCGCCGGACAATCGCATCCTCGCGTATTCCGAGGATCTCACCGGCGGGCGCCGCTTGACCATCCGATTCAAGAATCTCGAAACGGGAGCGCTTCTGCCGGACACGATTGAGAACGCCGCCGGCCCCTTCGAGTGGTTCAATGACAGCCGTACCTACGTCTATACGCTCCTCGACCATGCGGTTCGCTCGTACCAGTGTATGCGCCGCCGACTCGGCGACGACCCGGCGAAGGCCGAGCTTGTTTTCGACGAAAGGGACGAGCGTTTTTCGCTGGAGGTCAGTCGCTCGCGGAGCGACGCGTTCATCTTTCTCGCCTCCGGCAGTATGAAGAGCGCGGAATGGCATTTCCTTTCCACCGACGAGCCCGCCGGAAAATTCCGCATGGTGGAGCCTCGCCGTCAGGAAGTCGAGTATTCCGTCGAGCACCACGGCGATTCGTTCTACATCCTGCACAACGACGGCGCGACCAACTTCACTCTCGTGCAGGCACCGATTTCCAGTCCCGGCCGACAGAATTGGAAAAACGTCATCCCTCATCGGGACGATAGCTACCTCACCGGCGTCGATGCGTTCAAGAACCACCTCGTGCTTTCGACGCGGGAAAAGGGCCTGCCCATGCTGCGGGTGCGCCGCCTCTCCGACGGCGACGAGCACGCGGTCTCGTTCCCGGAGTCTTCCTACGCCACGGGGGTTTCCATGAACGCGGAGTTCGACACCGACCTTCTGCGGCTGCGCTATACGTCGATGATCACGCCCAGTTCGATCTTCGATTACCACGTCAAGACGCGCGAGCGCACGTTGCTCAAGGAGCAGCCGGTGCTCGGCGGATACGACCGCAAGCTGTACACGACGGAGCGAATTTACGCGAAGGCGAGCGACAAAGCGGAAGTCCCCATCGCCCTTGTTTATCGCACGGATCGCAAGCGACCCGAAGGCAATCCGTTGCTCCTGGCCTCCTACGGATCGTATGGGGCACCCTCCGATGCTTTCTTCAACTCCAACACGATCTCCTTGCTGGATCGCGGCCTGATTTACGCCCAGGCGCAGATTCGCGGCGGCGCGGACAAAGGACGGCTTTGGTACGAACAGGGCCGTCTTCGCAACAAGATGAACACTTTTACGGATTTCATTGCCGCGGCCGATCACCTCGTCGCGCGGGGATTCACCAAGCCCGACCGACTGGCGATTCATGGGGGGTCCGCGGGCGGCCTGCTGATCGGGGCTGTCTTGAACATGAAGCCGGAACTCTTCCGTGCGGCCATCGCCGATGTGCCCTTCGTCGACGTCATCAACACCATGCTGGATGACGATCTTCCGCTGACGGTTACGGAGTTCGAACAATGGGGCAACCCTCGGGAGAAGGGCGACTTCGATTACATGATTCGGTACTCGCCGTATGACAACGTGGCGGCGCTCCGCTATCCGGCCGTTCTCTCGATGACCGGACTGCACGACTCGCAGGTCTGCTACTGGGAACCGACCAAATGGGTAGCTCGGCTGCGAGATAAGACCACGGGTAAGCAACCCATCCTGCTGAAGGTGAACCTCGAATCGGCACACGGCGGGGCCTCCGGTCGTTACGAAAGGCTGCGTCAAAACGCCTTCCGAATGTCGTGGCTTTTGGACCAGCTTGGGATTCAAGAGTAGCCGGGCGGTGTTTTTGTGGAAAATGTGTTTGCCCCACTCGCCTCCGCGACGACTACGTGCCGACGGGTTGGAAGGGGCCGGGCGTGAGAACCCGCGCCGTCCCCGGGCACAAGATCGGGCACGATCTGCCGGACGAGGACCAGAAGGCGTTGATCGCGTTCCTTACGACGCATTGAGATTCGACGCCGAAGTATGGCCCAGCGGACACGACTCCTTGGGCGACAACGAATGAACTCGATACCGAAGTGAATTTGGCCCATTCGCCCTCGCGGACTCCGGCGGCCCCATTCATTGCCTGTTCGTTTCGAAAAGCCGAAGATGCCACGAACGCGAGGGCATCGCGACGATTGAACCGAATGCACGTTTTGATTCTTCATGATTCCTTTGGACCTGAAGCGCGCAGCGACGTGCTGGATGCACTGACGCAGGCGCGGGTGGTGGGCGAAGCGCTGACCGGACTCGGCCACAGGTCTGCGACTCTCGCCTTTGATTGGGACCTTGGCGCTGCAAGCGCCGCCATCCAAGGAGCGTCGCCGGACGTGGTGTTCAATCTGGTCGAATCGGTGCACGGCCTGGGTCGGCTGATCTATCTCGCGCCGGCGCTGCTCGACGCGATTGGGGTTCCTTACGTCGGGGTCTCCACCGAGGCCATGTTCATCACCTCCAACAAACTCCTGACCAAGCGGTTTCTGCGGGCTCACGGGGTCGCCACGCCGGATTGGTTCGACCCAGGCGATGTGACGACGGCTGAGCGATTCGTTCCGGGGCGGTACATCATTAAGTCCGTCTGGGAGGAGGCCAGCGTGGGGTTGGATGAAGATTCGATCGTCGAGGCCGATAGTCCCAAAGCTCTTGAAGACCAGATCTCGCGGCGTCTTGTGTCACTCGGCGGGGCCGCGTTCGCGGAGGCGTTTATTGATGGGCGGGAGTTTAACGTTGCCTTGTTGAGCAAGCACGGAGCGGAAGGGACGCAGGGACTGAGGGACGAAGGGACAAGGCGGCAGGCAATTGGCAATCGGCAATCGGCAATCGGTCCCGGCGCGCCGGGATCTCCGCTTCGCTCCGAAAATTCTCCCGAGGTACTTCCCATCGCGGAGATCGATTTCATCGGGTACGCGGCGGACAAGCCCAAGGTCGTCGGCTATCGCGCCAAGTGGGACGAATCTTCCTATGAGTATCATCACACGCCGCGGCGGTTCGAGTTTCCGCAGGAGGACGCCGCGTTGCTTTCGGAACTGCGCCGCATCGCTCAGGATTGCTGGCGCAATCTTGGACTGCGGGGTTGGGTCCGCGTAGATTTCCGCGTCGATCATGAAGGGCGTTCGTTCGTTTTGGAAGTCAATGCCAATCCGTGTCTCTCGCCCGACGCGGGTTTTTCGGCCGCGCTGGCCCAGGCGGGCATTCCATTCCCCGTGGCAATCGAACGAATCCTGAGTGATGCGTCGGCGAAGCAGCTTGCGGATTGAATCTGTCGACGCAACTCGAAAACGGTTGGATTGGAACCGTCGGATTCGGCGTGTAATCCATCGAGATCCTCGACGCCGTGCAGCGCTTCGGTGGCCGCGAGCCCTTTCGGCAAGATGTCATCGAAGGCGTCGGCCCCGTCTCCGCCGCAAGCCCTTTGATGATTTATCCTCGTGGCCTGACCTTCGCCCCGGATCGATTTTTGAGTGTCCAAGGGCAGGATCATCGCTGTTTATCGATCCGAGCCCCGTGGCGCGAGCCCGCGGTCGGGGTCACCGGGCTCGCGCCAGGTGCTCGGATGCTTTGGTTCGCCATCCATGGAGACTGGTTCGAGGCAATCTGCTATGATGGACCCCGTGACGATGAGGAGGTGAAGATGCGCACGGACCAACCCCACCGACCCCTGTCGATCGCCGCCGTGTTGGCGGTTGTTTTCGCAACAGCGCAGGTCTGTCGATTGGCGTTCGCCGCCTGTGATCCCGATGGCGTGCAGTCCAGTGGCGCCATATTTCGGCTTTGCGTCCCGGAAACGGGCTGGAACGGCGACTTGGTGATCTTCGCACACGGTTACGTGGCATTTCATGAGCCGCCGGGCATTCCCGAAAATCAGCTCTATCTCCCCGACGGAAGTTACCTTCCAGATCTGGTTAACGCCTTGGGATTCGCGTTTGCCACAACGGGCTATAGCCAAAACGGATTGGCCGTCGTGGAAGGATTAGCCGACATCGTGGAACTGCCGGAGCTTTTCGCCGCGGCATATGGTCCGGCCGGGCGCGTTTATCTGGCCGGCGCCTCGGAAGGCGGGTTGATCACCGCTCTGGCCGTAGAGAAGCATCCCGAAATGTTCGCTGGCGGATTGGCCACGTGCGGCCCCATCGGCGACTTCCGGGCCCACGTCAACTACCTCGGCGATGTACGGGTCCTGTTCGATTATTTCTTCGCCGGTGTTCTGCCGGGCAGCCCGGTGACGATTCCGCAGGAGGTCATTGCCGATTGGGACTCGTACGAATCGCAGATCAGGGCGGCGTTGGCGCTCGCGCCCGGCCGCACGCTCGAGTTGCTTCGGGTGGCCCGAGTTCCGGTTGCCAACTTCAGCGAAGATGCTGTTCCCGCCATTGCCGGCGTACTCTGGTACAATGTCCATGGAACCAATGACGCCGCTGCGAAGCTCGGCGGCCGGCCGTATGAGAACTCCCGCCGTCGGTATTCCGGCTCATCGAATGACCTGCTGCTCAATCTACGGGTTCCCCGTTTTGCCGCCGCCGCGCCCTCGCTCGGGGAAATCATGGAACATTACAATACTTCCGGCGCCTTAAAGGTCCCATTGGTGACGTTACACACTTTGCACGACCCGATCGTCCCGGCCTGGCACGAAATCCTCTATTCGATCAAGACAGCCTTGACCGGGTCGTCCGCCAACCGGCTCAACCTCATCGTACCCGGCTCAGGCCACTGCGAATTCACACCGGGCGAAGTCATCCTCGCCTTTGCCGCCCTGGTCCAGCGGGTCACGGGGCAAGAGCCGCAGAACCTCGATTCGGTCCTGGCTGGCGTTGCCGAAGAGTAAGTGGTACATATTGCCGGATTATTGTCAGGCGATACAATTCCCTTCATGCGGGAAATCCATTCGCTGATCGAAAAGCGCGTTCGGGAATCCGTTGGGGAGCGGATTCAGCGTCGTCGGCGGGAACTTCGGCTGTCGCAGATCGAGCTTTCCAAGGCCGCAGGGGTCAATCAGGGGTTCCTTTCCGAGATCGAGCGCGGGCAGGCCAATCCATCCAAGCGGACGATCGATGCCCTGGCCGTGGCGTTGGATTTGCCGCAAGGCGTTTTGATTGGCGGCGGCAGTGAACACGACGCCCCCCAGCCGCTGGAGACGGGCGAACTGCCGCTTTTCGGCACGATCCCGGCGGGCGCACCCGGCGAATCGCAGGAACAGCTCGAAATGTTTCCGGTTTTGCGGCACCAGTGGTCGCCGGATTTTTACTGCCTGCGGCTTTCCTATGACAGCATGGAGCCGACGCTGAAGCCGGGTGATATTGTGCTGGTCCACTATCGTCCGGATGTGGAACCGGAGCACGTTCAAGGGCGGATTTGTGCATGCCTTATCGACGGTCAACCCACGCTGAAGCGGGTCAGCGTCGAGTCTCGGGAAGGCGTCCGGCTGGTGATTCTCCGCGGAGACAACCCCCGCGTAGCTCCGACGCTGGTCGACCCCGCGCATGAGTTCGCGATCCAGGGGATCGTGGTTCGGCTGGTGTGCCGCGATTTGTAGGGTCCGCCGTGCGGACAATTCCTTTTTCGCCGGTAAGGAGGTCAACGGAGCGGACCTTATCGGCTGAGGCGTCCCGGCGCGACGGGATAAGGGAGCGGTTTTCACGCCTCCGCATGGCCGACCCGGCTACTGTTGCCTCACGCGAACCAGGCGACCACGAATCCATTCCGCTAGGCCCGTCTCATCGAGCGTACCGTCGGCGAGCGAAAGGAAGGTCGTGTACTTTTCCTGCTGCGAGGCCTCGGAGTCACGCCCGTTGATGAGCAGGAAGGTGCGAAGCAGCACATAGCCCGTTTGTTTGTTCGCATCGACGAAGGGATGGTTTCTGACGACGCCGAAAGCGTACGAAGCACTGAGGGCAGCCAGGTCGGGCTTGGGGTCAAAGTAGGTCCACAGGTTTTTCGGACGAGCCAAGGCCGACTCCAGCAGCCCGGCGTCGCGGATTCCTTCGGCGCCACCATGTTCGGCCAACTGGCGAAGATGAATCGCCCTGACCACGTCCTCCCTGACCCAGATCGGTTCTCGCATCCCGTGCTTACTCTGCGAGTTTGCGCAGCACGTCGCGGTCCTCGCGCATCACTTGCTCGGCCGCATCCATTTGCTTCGCCAATTCCGGGTTGTACGGCGTAAGCTCGATGCCGTTGGGAGTCTCCAGGACATAGAGCGAATCGCCCTTCTCGACGTGCAGGCGGTCGAGGATCTCTCGCGGTAGAACGATTCCCGCGGAGTTTCCGACCGTGGTGATTCTCAGCGAGTGCATTGGGTTGAGCCTCCTCGACCGTCTAGCCATTATAACATCGGTTATAATGGTTGTCGAGATGCTGGCTGCCGACGCCACGATGAATTCAATCCCCCTCGATACTTCTGCGACCCTGTAAAGCCACAAAGGCATTATCCATAATGTCTTGTGAGATTATTGCCATTTGGCAATTTTTTATTGTTGACTCGGGGCGGCCGGCCGATATACTTGGCGGTGATGTTAGGGTTTTGTTTAGTGTCCGCGGGATGACGGCGAGGTTTGCCACAAGTGAGAACGAAAATGAGTCTTCGAACGGATCCCCGTGCCCGGCCTCAACGAAGCCCGCGGTGGCCGCGGGTTTCGCAGGTTGTGGGCGCTGCGCCGCGGTCCGGGGAACTCCGTGCGAATCCGGGAAATGCGGCCGCCCCTCGGGTCCAAGCGGAACCGCCCGGCAAGGCCGGCGTCGCTCGCATTTCGATCCGCCATGATCCGAGGCGGGTGCCGAACTCGGGCAAGTCCGCGCAGGTTGCGGCGCACTTCGGTCTGCCACACTGCGGAGCGCCGACGCTGCGCCTCGAACGCTTGCAGATTCCGCTGGCTGCAGGTCGCATCGTCCTGCTCACCGGTCCGTCGGGGTCGGGAAAATCCTCGGTGCTCGATGCACTCACGAGGCAATTCCCGTCGGCGGCGATCGTGTCCCGAATCCCGTTTCCATCCGGCGTGCCGATCATCGACGCCGTGGCGCCGTACGGAGACTTCGCGGAGGCGGCGCGGTTCTTGACCGGCGCGGGACTGGGAGAGCCGAGGCTCTGGCTGCACAGCGTGGAGGAGCTTTCCGAAGGGGAGAGATTTCGGGCGCGGCTTGCCCAGGCCATTTCGACTTGCGGGGATCGAAGAGGGGCGATCCCGATACTTTGCGACGAGTTCTGTTCCGTCCTGCACCGTCGGGCGGCCAAGGCAGTCAGCTTCAATCTCCGCAAGCTGGTGACCCGGCTGCGCCTTTGCCTGGTGGTGGCAACGAGCCACGATGATCTCGAGACCGACCTTCAACCCGACACCATCGTACGGATGTCGGGCGCGGGGCGGTTCGGTGTGGAGCACGCCGCCAACCAGCCGAACCGCCCCGTGAGTTTCTTCGAGAATCTGGTCATCGAACCGGGTTGCAAGGCGAACTACGACGAATTTGCGGGGATGCACTATCGGGCGACGGACGAACTGGGGTTTGTGGACAAGGTCTTTGTGTTGCGGGATCGAGGGAATGCCCTCACTCCCGGCGCGCTCCCGACACGGGCAATGCCCTATCGGGACCTTCGCTTCGCTTCGGCTGCGCTTGGCCCCAGCCCATCCCTCTCCCAGGGGGAGAAGGGGACGGTGGGCATAGTGGTTTACGCGCACAGTCCGTTGGAGCTGAGATTGCGAAACGAAGCTACGGAAGGGCGGTTTTGTCGCGATGCGCATCGGCTGAACCGCGAAATGCGGATCGTGCGACGGTTGGTGATTCACCCGGACGTTCGCGGGTGCGGGTTGGGGCATACCTTGGTTCGAAAGACATTGCCACGGGTTGGCACCGAGTTTGTCGAGTGCCTTTCGACGCTGGGTGCATTCAACCCGGTCTTCGAGAAGGCGGGGATGGAGCGCATCGGACGATACGAACGCAGCGCCGCACAGAATGGGGCGTTGATCGAATTGAACTCGATGGACATCGATTGCCACGGTGCAGATTTCGTCGAGCATGTCGCCCGGAATCAGCGGGTGCGGACGCTGGTCATGCGCACGGTCCGGGAATGGTATTCGGGCACGACGGGCGGGGGTAAGGCTCGTGTGGATCGGCAGTCGCCGCAGGTTTTGGCGCAGACGTTTCGGGGTTTGGTGTCTTGTAGGCCGGTGTATTACCTGTGGCAGAATGAAAAGCGACGAAGCGACGAAAGCCACGGAGCGACGAAGGGGAAGAATTGTTGAGAAAGTGCGACGCGATAGTGGAGGATTGAAGTATGGAAATGGGATTGGTGTGCAGGATTCTTCGGCCATTGGCGTCCAGGAAAGTTCGCGTGGCGCTGGCCACGGTGGTGGCGGCGGTCGTCGCGGAGTTCGGAGTTGGGGCCAGCGAAGAATTGATATACACTATTCTCGGCCTCGGAGCCGCGTTGATCCTGGGCATCGCTCACGAAGACGCGGGGCACCGGTCGGGCGAACACGAGAAACCGCGGGGGTGAAAGGGCAGCGGAGCAGCAGGAATCGCACCCGCGTTGGGTGTGGGGACAATGGGAGAGCATTCAAAGGGCGCGGCGCCGGCGGTCGATGCTCGCTCGCCTCCGGCCGCGTGGCACCGTCGCCAAAAAGTCCGGATGGCTGCACCAGATGCCCGCTAAAAAACCGTAGAGCCATCGTACGGGAATTCTGCGCTCTCGGGAGAACGACCTGAAAGAGGTGCTCAACCTCAAGATCGATCAGGATCTCATCGTGGATCTCGGCGGCAACGAGGAGGCAGCTCGGGAATCGTCAGCATTTCTGGGCGCCGGCGTCCCTCTACAAGAGGGCGGCACCGTCGTCGTCTGAACCCGCAAGAATCGTTCGGCGAGGGCGAGTACAAATGGGGCCGCGACGCGATAGTCGCGGAAGATCCGTGGTTTTCATGCTTCGCCCTCGCCGAACGTGATGTTCCCGGGATTCACGTCCAAAACGTAAATCCCGTACTGCCCACGCAGCGTCGCTAACACCAATTGGACCCGATTCCATCGAACCGGACCAAACTGTTCGAGCTTGTCCGTGTGCCACTGCTCAATGACATCCTCAGGAAATTCCGGGGCCGCATCGAGGTAAGTGTCCGCGAAATCCAATAGGTAGGGAGCCACCACGATTTCAATTTCGATGATGCAAAGATCGTGGTCGTAAGAAATCAGCCGCGGTACCGCGTGCCCCCGCACCTCCTCAACCCCGTGCTCGGCAAGACGCTGATAACAGGCCAGTTCCCTCGCATAGGCGTCAGGACGGAGAAAGGCTTTCACCGCGGATTGCCTTTCAAGGGCCCAGACGGTACCATCCTTGCCATCGCCGAGCTTGTGCCCCAACGTGGTGCCGGATCGGCTCGCGTACAAGGAGGCCCGATGTTTCGTGTTTTCTGCTGACGGCAACATCAACGGATCGAACTCCTCCGGAGGCCATTCAGCCGACGTTCGCATCAGCTTGCACGTCAATGGCAAGCAGTTGCGGGTCGCCAAGATGGCGCCGGATCGGATCTATCTCGCCCGCCCACAGGCGCTTGAGGAGACGGTTGGCGAGATCATCATGCATATAGACGGCCACGAGACACGCCGCAGTGTCATCCTTCATCCCGGCGCTCAACCCGGGCGCGTAATTCCAGTCGAGTTCCAGGCGGGTTGACCGCCGCAATCGTGGAGATTCTAACCCCGGGTGAGGGTGGATGAGCTGCGGCCCCATTGAAGCACCGCTGCCTTGCGATCCGATCCCCGACGAAGAAGTCGTCTCCGCGGCTTCCCGATCATCGCCCGTAAGGCTCGGCAACCGCTTCCTCACCCTTGACATCGCTTCGCGACGTAAAGGGCAGGCTGCCGCGGCGCCGAATGCTCAAAACGGCGACTGGGGGCAGGGGTTGATGCACTCGTAGTTGCCGGCGTAGGAGCCCAAAATCGAAATCACGTCGCTGATGTCGACCAGGGAGCACGGCGCAGCGCAAGGGCTCAAATCGGCGCCGGGGAAGTTGGTGCAGGGATCGAGATCGCCGTAGGCGTCGAGCACGTAGAGCACATCGCCGATATCGACCACGCAGGATGGAATCGTCAGGTCGCCGTGAAGCGGGCAGGAAAGCGGGATCGCGCCAGGGTCAGCCGGATCGCTGCAATAATCCAGTTCGTCGCGGTCCAAGTATCCGTCCTCATCGCGATCGACTCCGATTCGCGGCTGGGTCCCATCGGGGACAACCGTGAAGGTGATTTCTTCGCCTGTGCCGACCTGCGATTGGAGAGCGGCCAAAGCGATTTGTTCATTGGCCCGGTCGGATTGCAGCAGATTCATACCGATGTAGGTGTATCCGCGGGGTATTCCATCCTGAACCCCTTTGACGACAACCCCTACGGCCCCGTCGTTGGCCAGATCGATCATGTCGGCGATCAGCAGACTTTGCGAAGACGCGGGAATCGGCGGAGCAGCCAGGGTGGCCTGCCGGCCTACCGCGGCGTGGGCGTCCTGACTCGGCGGACCGGGCGGCTCGAGCGAATTCGTGGGGTCGCCCTCCGGCAGATCCGAGCCGCTGAAGGCGAGCATGAACGCCACGAGGTCGGCCACATCCTGATCGTTGTCGATGTTGAACAGCGGTATCGAAACAAATCGCGCGATGGAGTCCACGCTCCCGTCGTGGAGAAATCCGAACCCGGCGATGTTCTTGGACTGGGTCAGATCGAAGCCGGTTTTCTCATAGAGGTTTCGCAATTGGGCGATCTTCATCGTTCGATTGGTGGAACCGTCAGCGGAAAACAACGCAAGGTGATGTTCGCCGTCGGGGCCTAGCGGAAGCGGTGTGAACTGGTTTCCGAAGAATACGCCGTCCATTCCCATTCCCGTCGGGAGGGTATGACAACTGACGCAGGCGAATACGCCGTCCGTGCCCGGTTCGCGGTATCGGGCCAGACCGTTGAGTGCGTTGCCGTTGGGAAGAGAGGCGCCGGGAGTCAATCCACCGGAAAGCTCAAACCGGCCGGTGGAGAAATGCCCGCTCAGCGGAAGGTCGGCGGGCAAGGAGTTGTCGAAGTTTCGGAAAGGATTCGGCGGGAAGTGAAGCGTGGCGAGGAAGTCTTCAAACTCCTGCATGTCGCCGTCGGGCAGTGGCTGATCGTCGCCGAGGAGGCCCTCGAACGCATCCGCGAATTCCTCGATCCCGGTGCGATCGCCGCGCCAGTGGTGCGGCTCATGGCCGACGATGTCTTGCAGCGTTTGCGTCACCATCGGTCCCTTCATCGGGTGCCAGTCGTTGCAGACCGCTCCCGGAACGCCATTGCAGTTTTGATCGAATGATTTGACTTCGCCCAATGGGTTGCCCAAGTCCCACCCGATGCGGTCTGCGCGGGCGTCAACGTGGCAGGATGCGCACGAGACGTGTCCGAGACCGGAGTTGCGATGCGTGTCGTAGAGGTGCTTGCGCCCTATCTTAATGGCCGGCGGAGACGGATCGTATAGAGGCAAGCGGGGGAGAATCTCCGAATTTGAGCCGAGGTCAAGGATTGAGATCGTGGCCTCGAACTTGTTCAAGACGTAGGCCAGTTCTTGCGGTTCGTTGAGCACGATTCCGGTGGGGCCTTCGCCCACGACGATGGGGTCGGTGAGGATGCGAGCCCCGTTGGAATCGATGACCACGACGTTGTTGGAACCCATCCCGGTGACGTAGCCGCGAGCGCCGTCGGCGGACCAGACGATTCCGCGCGGGTCGCCGACCGAACGATCCCGCGTGGATTGAGGAACGGGCACGAAGGGAATCGTGTTTGAGTATGCGAGGTGCGAATTCAAATCCGCGACCAAGGTGTTCGCCGGTCCGGCGGGGTTGAAGCTGCTGAAGTTCACGCGGAGGAATCGGCCATTGAGTACCGGTTCGAAGCGAACTTCGTTCGTGGCGTCGGTGCCAACGACGGTCACGCGGTCCGTCGCCGGATGAACCGCAAGGGCCATGCAGATGTTCATGAGGTTTCCGGAATACCGTACGCCCAGAGTCGAGACGGTAATCACGGCGACGTCGTGGTCGAGAAGCTCCCACCCTACGGGCCGGCCGGAATGGGCGGCATTGGGACCGCTGACGAGGTCGGTCCAGTTGTGGTCGTTGTCATCCATCCATTGCCCGGCCACGCGCTTGACGATGAGGCCTACGGCAGGCGGGTTGGGAAGGTCGGGGTTGATGGGCGGGTTGAACGCGTTGCCATCGTTGGGCGGCGGATTCGGCGGGTTGTTGCCCGGTGGATCCTGGTCCGGATCGAAATAGGGGCTGAGCGGATCGCTCACCACGTTGGGCGCGAAAACGGTTCCGCCGCTGAGGTCGCCGCCGCCGAGAATCGTGGAACGATTGCCGGATTCGAAAATGGCGACGTAAACCTGGCTGCCGTCTCTGCTGACGGCCAGCATGCGAGGGTCCTCGCCTTCGAGGCGGATTCGACGGGTGATCCCCGCCGGGGCCGGCGGCGGGACGAGGGCGTCGTTGCGGACGACGTGTTGAATCTCGTGGATGTCGGCCTGGGGATTGTCGGCGTCAAAGACCAGAATCGTATTGGCTTGCGAACAACTTACGAAAGCGTCCGCGGGCGATCCGGCAAAAACCACATCGGCGGGTTCGTCGTCCGTGCGGAGGGTCTTCACCACGTTGAGCGTGTTGAGGTTGACGATGCTTACGCTGTCGGAAATGTGGTTTACGACCCAGGCTTCGGTGTTGGATCGTGCCCGGACCGAAACGGGGTCCAATCCGACGGGAATCGAACCGACGTGGATTGGCCTCATTGGACCCATGCGAAACACTTCCAGTCGGTTGTCCGCGGTATTGACCGCGAGAAGGGTCTGTCGATCGGGGGTGAGCTCGAGGGGATGAACATGCGGTGATTCCCAATTAACAAAGGAGTCCGCCGCGAGAGCGGGCAGGCCCTGGTATAGAACGACACCAACCAAGAACCATTGTGCTTTGATTCGGTTCATCACGATCAGTCCCCCTTTGTGAATACGTGAAACCCGAGATTCCGCCTGCCGGCGAAATACCGCGCCTGGAAGCCGCGGTTCTCGAACTTCATCGGTGCGGCAGGCGTATCCCGGTTCGCGGCACGCGAAACCCCCCATTGGCCGCGTGCAGGCTTCTCAACCCTGGAGGAAGAGTGTAACCGGAAGTTCTTCGAAGGGGCAACGATTATTAGAGAAGCTTGAGATTACGAAAGACGCGCAACCGCGAACAGGATCGTCGCGGCGCACAGGGGTGGCTCCGATCGTTTGTTCCGAAGGACTCCTTGCTTGTCCCGGTGCGCCGGGACGGCTCTGAACGGGTTCTCCTTTGTCCGCTTCCTTACGGGCGCGGCTCTGAAGTGCGAAGATTGTTGTGCAGTTGCATTACCCAATTGTCGTTGCGCTTGCCTTGAATGGGCTCGCGGGATTCGCTAGGCTCGTATCTTTCGTGTGGTCCGGCAGCGAGGCGTCCATCGTGATTGCATCGCACGCAGTGCGATCGCGCAACTCGCTTCGCGGGGAGCCATGAGTTCGTCGAAAAACGTGTGCGTGAGGGCGCACACCGGCCGAGGAGGAAGGGTCGCCGTGCGACTCTTCTCAAGAAGTCCAACTGGAGGATCAAACCCGTGACAGCCAAGTATTGTTCGAGGAACCTTTGGAAAAGCCGCAGGGCTTTGGCGATCGGTGCGGCCTTGAGCGTCGCCGCGGCGTTGGGCCACGGCACATCCTGGGCCCAGGCGCAGGTGAACCCCGTGACCCCGGGACATGGAAGTCCGGCGGGCCCGCCCGATCTGGGTCAAGCGGATGTGGGCGTGCCGGCACAGAATGCCGGCCCGTTGCAACCGGTGTTCGAAGCCAAGGGCCAGACCCCGAAGGAGTGGTGCCAGACGCAGGCCGCGTGGGAAGCGAAAGGCCTGGGTACGACGGCGGGGTCCGGTTGTCCGACGGAGGGAACGTGCGACACGCCCTCGGTGCGGAACAGTTGGATTCCGACCGGCTCGACGCCCATTCGCAACATGCGCATCCACTACAACGTGTTTTGCAACAGCGACGGCACAAGCTGCGCGGCGACGCAGGCCGCGGTCGACGCCCAAAATGTGCAGCTCAACAATGATTTTGCCCCGTCCAAGATCCAGTTTTGCTACACGACGGAGTTCATTAACAACACGACCTATCGCCAGTTTGCGGACTCCGAAGAAACGGCGATGAAAAACACGTATGCCGACAGTCCGGGCACACAGTTGAACGTGTACGTGGTCAACATCCAGGCCGGTTATCTCGGTGTGGGGACGTTTCCGTGGGACCCCGCCGCCTTGGGGGTCCAGGGTGGATTGATCATCGACGACAACTGGTTCGGTACCGGCCAGAAGACGTTGACACACGAGGTTGGGCACTGTGTCGGTCTGTGGCACACGCATCACGGTGTATCGGAGGTGACGGCGTGTTCGGCCTGCTATGAGCGGGCCGATCATCTCAATGGCGACACCACCGGCGATTTTGCGGGTGACACCGATCCGACTCCGACGAACTTCAACTGTGCCGGTCCCGGCGGGACGGATTCGTGCAGCGCCACAGCCTGGGGGCCCACCGACCCGCAGAATTACATGGGGTATGCTCCGGATTCGTGCTATACCGAGTTCAGCCCGCACCAGTTCGGGCGGATGCACTGCTGGTCCGATGATGTTCTGACCGCGTGGAGCTGTGCCCCGGTGACGCCGACGGGCGGATGCTGCGTGAGCCAATCGTGCTCGATTCAGACGCAAGCGGACTGCACCACATTGGGCGGCACGTATTTGGGCGACGGAACGAATTGCGCGGGCACGCCGGGAACTCCGACCACCTATTCGGGCTCGCCCAATATCGCTATCCCCGACGGCGGCGGCTCGGGAAACCCGGCCACACACACCATCAACGTGCCGGACTCCTTCACCATCGGCGATGTCAACGTGCGGACGACGGTGACGCACACCTGGGTGGGCGACCTGGTGATCACGTTGCAGCACGGCACGACGACCATCACCATCGTCGACCGGCCGGGTTACTCGGGGACGGGATTCGGGTGCGGCGCGGACAACTACAGCAACAATATCCTGGACGACGAGGGAACGGGGGCGATCGAATCGCAATGCGTGAACAACCTCACGTCGCCGCCGAATTACACGCCGAATCAGGCCCTGTCGGCGTTCGACGGGCAGAATTCCTCCGGGGCGTGGACGATTCGCGTTTCCGACAATGCCACGTCGGACACGGGCACGTTAAATGCCTGGTCGGTGGTAATTTCCCCGGTGGGAACGGGACCTTGTGCGACCGGCTGCACCACGAATCCGCAATGCGACGACGGGCAGTTCTGCAACGGCGCAGAGACGTGCGTCAGTGGGTCCTGTCAGGCGGGAACGGCTCCGAATTGCAACGACGGCATCGCCTGCACGACGGATACGTGCAACGAGTCGACGGATTCGTGCAACCACACGCCCAACAACGCCGCGTGCGATGACGGGCTGTTCTGCAACGGAACGGAGACGTGCAGCGCGACGCTGGGATGCCAGGCTGGGACCGATCCTTGCGCCGGGGCGCCGTGCAACGAGACCACGGACACGTGCGTCGGCGGAGCCGGGCAACTTTGGATGACGTTCGCGGATAGCGCCGTCGTCCCCGGCGTGGGCACCGTTCAGAATGAGGACATCGTCGCCTACGACTTGGGCACGGGGACGTGGTCCTGGATCTTTGACGGCAGCGACGTGGGGCTCACTTCGTTCGCCATCGACGCGATGCAGTTGCTTGCGGGAGGTGAGATCCTCTTGTCCTTCACGGCCGCGGGAACGGTCGGCGGAATCGCCATGGACGACTCCGATGTGTTGGAATTCACGCCGACTTCCCTGGGTTCAACGACCGCGGGAACGTGGGCGATGCTGTTCGACGGCAGCGACGTGGGCTTGTCCAACAACGACGAAGATGTCGATGCGATCGGCGTGACCTCGGACGGAAAGCTGGTGGTTTCGACGCTGGGGCCGTTCGCGGTCACAGGCGTCAGCGGGCAGGATGAGGACCTGCTCGTGTTCACCGCGACGAGCTTCGGGACGGCGACCGCGGGCACCTGGCAGTTGTACTTCGACGGCAGCGACGTCGGGCTTTCGACAACAGCCAACGAAGACGTGGACGCCGCGGACATTACCTCCAGCGGCACTATCCTGCTGTCCACGCTGGGCAGCTTCAGCGTGACCGGGGCCTCGGGAACGAGTCAGGACATATTCGAGTTCTTCCCGACGGCATTGGGATCGACCACAGCGGGAACGTATTCGTTGTTCCTCGACCTGAGCACGGTGGGCATCGACCCGACGGAAAACGTTACGTCGTTGCAGTTGGTGGAGTAAACGGTTTCTCGCGCGCCGCGTTTGCTGGGAACGGCGACGATCGCGGCCGGCGAGACTTTTGAGAACTAGGCCCCGCTCGGGTTTTTCCCGGGCGGGGCCGACTTTTTGTCAGGCACGACGCTTCGTGGTTCCCGGCGCGCCAGGGAATTTGCAAAGACCACGAAGGGAATTGGATGGGTCATTGGATCCATAAACTCATCGCATAATCGGATGCGCGATCGAGGTACACCGACAGGTTGGACCGGGTTTGCCGGAATCGGCGTACGAGCCGTGCCCTGCTCATGAACTCTCCTTGCAATGCAATGATGCGCCCACGGGTCGGGTTCGCAGGGATTCCCTTTCCGCCTTGGCGAGGAATGGGCCGATGGCCAGGTAGTCGAGCTTCCCTTCCAGAAACGTCTGCACCGCGTCCTCGGGTGTGTTGACGATCGGTGATTCGTGCATGTTGAAGCTCGTGTTCACGAGTGACGGAATACCGGTGATCTTGTGATAAGCGTGCAGGATTTCGTGGAAACCCGGATTCGAGCGGGAGCTGACGAGTTGCGCGCGGGCGGTGCCGTCCACGTGAACCACGGCCGGGCTGGTTTGCCGCATCTTCTCGCTACACGGAAACGTGATGGTCATGAACTCCGCGGTATGTCGGCAGCCGTCGAGCCCTTGGTAGCACTCTTCCGCGTGCTCTTCCAAAGTGGCCGGAGCAAAGGGCATGAAATCGGTGCGGTTGAGCCGCTTGTTCAACCACGCGTTCACTGACGGGTCCCGCGTATCGTAAAGAATGGAACGGTTTCCCAGGGCCCGCGGCCCGAACTCCATCCGTCCGTCGAAGCGTCCGACGACGTTTCCGTCGGCCAGGAGTTTCGCGACGGCGCTGGCGAGGTTTTGCACCCGTTCGTAGGCGACGCCCGCGCGGTCGAGGGCCTCCTGAATCCGCCCTTCGTCGTAGCCGGGCCCAAGGAACATGTCCAGCAGCCGCCGTGGGCGGAAACCGGCGTTGCGGCCCAGATAATCGAGGCCCACACCGAGCGCCAAGCCGCTGTCATCCATCGCCGGCTGGATGAAGATGTTGCGGAAGCCGAGTTCCTTGACTTTCTGATTGATGCGGACGTTGGCGAACACGCCGCCGGCGAGGGCGATGTCGTGGCCCGCAATGTCGGGCACATGTTCACGGAGGAGGTCCAACACGCGCTGCTCGGCCATGTGCTGGATGGCGAAGGCGAGATCTTCTTTTGAAAACGCCCCGAATCGCGAAGCGCGGATCGCCCGCAGTTCCACCAGAGTCTGCGCGTGGCTAGGCCCGTGCATCCGGTCGAAATAGTTCCGTCGGCCGCGTCGCCAGGAGTCCCGGAGAAATTCGGCAAGCGCTTCGATGCAGGATTCGCTGTGCGACCCGTAGGCCGCCAGGCCCGTGATTTTGCCGCAATGCCGGTCCGGATTGAATCCCAACATCGCGGTAAACGTTTCATAGTCGGCGCCGACGGTGAGATCGTTGTAATAGAATTTGCGGCACTGGGTCAGGTTGGCCCCGCGACCGACGAAGATGCCTCCGGATAGGCAATCTCCGACGCCGTCCACGGTCACGATGTACGCGTGGTCAAATCCGGAGAGATAGTATGCGCTGGCGGCGTGGGCCCGGTGATGTTCGCAGACGAAATCCGGGGCAATCCCGGACGGCGACGGTGGTCCATCGCCTTGTATTGCATGGTCGCCTTTGCGGACTTCCCCAGCACGCTTGCCCGCACGTTGTTCAGCAAACACGCGGATCAGCGAGACCATCGACTTTTCGCAGTTTCGGCCGTTCCACCACGTGGTCCATTTCAAGCCCGCGTTGCGCAAGGCTTTCGCGGCCAGGGGCATGTCCTGATAACCGTGAATCATCGGCATCGAACCGAACCGGTTGCGAATGTCGGCGAGCGTGGCCTCGGGATACCCTTTCTGCAGCTTTCGCTTGGTGAAGCGTTCTTCCGCGGCGGCATAAAGAATGGCACCGTCGGAGGATAGCACCGCGGCGCTGGCCCCGTGGCTATCGTGCCAGCCGATGACATGGGGAGCCTTCCTATCCTCTTGGGATTGCGGCATGTTCGTGCTCCACGAGGAAAAGGGAGTCGAGAAGAAACTTGGGTCCCCAATTCACCAGGCAATACCGTTCGTACGGGGCGTTGATGGGCAAGGAGCCGCTCAATCCGCCGTGCCAATCGGGACGCATCGGTTCCATGAATTGCGCCGACTTGACCTGCTCCAACACCTCGATCGCCGTGTCGCGAAAACTCCGTTCGCCGGTGATCTGGGCCAGGCGAAGCCACACGACGGCCACTTGAGCTTCGCCCGGCAGGCATCGCCATTGTGCATCGCTGGACCAGTCCGCACGATACGCGCCCGGCAAGGAGCCGTTCGACCAAGCGTCGGCCAGAGCGTCCGCGGCACGCCGGGCGGAATTCACGAATCGGTCGCTTTCGGCGATCACGCCCAACTCCAGGAACCCCTGCATGGCGTAGGCGATGGTGTGCAAGTTGGCTGCGTCCGAATCAGCCACAAAGGCGTTGTGAGCGAACCAACCTGTTTCCAGTTGTTGAGTAAGGGCCCATTCCGCGTTGGCCACGGCGGCATCGAGATAACCAGGCTGGCGCGCCGCAGAAGCCAGGCGACCCAAGGCCCAGGCCGTGCGCACGTTGTAGACGTGAACGATGTTTCCCAAGGTGCACTTTCGCCAGGCTCCGTCAGGGCTCTGAACGCCGAGCAGCCAATCTCCGGCACGCCGCGCTGCGGACAAGTATTTGGCGTCCTTGGTTTCGTCCGTCGCGGCCAAGAGCCCGAAAATGATCTGCCCGGTGTTGAAGACCCGCGGGCCCGTCAGGCGACCGACAAAGGAGCCGGGAAACGATCCATCGTTGTTTTGAAAACCGAGCAACCCATCGGCCATTGCGAGGGCACGGCCACGAAGGTCTGCGCGGTTCCAGCTCTTGGCAACGTTTAGCAGCGTGGGAATGATGTAGCCGGTAGTTTCGGGATAGCTGCCGACCCATCCTTCGACCAGGGAGAACATGGCCGGCACTCCCCCATCCGTGCCGACGTCCTGCGCATGGCACAGCCAGTCCAGCGCCGCATCGGCATGAGCTCGATGGTCTTGAACGGGGGATCGAGGACGGCCTTGCTGATCCCGGCGACGAATCCGCCGAGCATCGGAAGCGAATAGACCGACGTAGGTCTCGATGGCGGTGGTCTTGATCGCTGCTGCGATTGCCGGCATGTGTCACGTGTTCTCCGGGCGCGGAGTTTCCCGAACTCTCGATCGCGTGTGTTATCGGTCGGACGACGCAACCGCTTAAGGGCCTTCTCGATAGAGTGGATTTCGCGGCGCAGCCTTTGGTTGCGGCTGATGGCGGCGCTGGGTAGCTTGTCCAAAAGCCGCGAAACGGTTGCGGCGACGCGGGAGAAGAATGGGCGCGTTCCTGACCAGCCAATTGGGCCTGAGCACGATCCTGGCCTTTGTCATCGTTAATGCGATGCAAGGCGCGGTCGCCTATTGCATCTACTTCGAGCGGAAAATCTCGGCCTGGGCTCAGGACCGCTGCGGACCCAACCGCGCAGGCCCCCTGGGGCTGCTGCAACCCATCGCGGACGGAATCAAATTTCTGTTGAAGGAAGACGCCGTCCCACGGCACGTGGACAAGGCCCTTTTCATCCTCGCTCCCGGAATCGCGTTTCTCATCGCGTTCATCGGATTCGCGGCCATTCCCTGGGGCGGGCAAATGCGGATCGGCGAGCGGCTTCTCGAAGTCCAGGTCGCCAACCCGGACATCGGCCTGTTGTACATCCTGGGCGTGGGGTCGATGAGCGTCTACGGCGTGGTGCTCGGCGGATACGCGAGCCACAACAAGTATTCGTTCTATGGCGCGATCCGCGCGACGGCGCAGATGCTCAGCTACGAAATCCCGATGGGGCTTTGCATTCTGGTAGTGGTGCTGACTCTGGGCACGCTGCGGCTGGAATCGATCACCCTGCAACAGACGGAATCGTGGTGGGGCGTGCTGCCGAAGTGGAACGTGTTCCTGCATCCGCTCGCGTTTTTGATCCTCTTCATCACGATCCTGGCCGAGAGCAATCGTGCTCCATTCGATCTGGCCGAATCGGAGCAGGAGTTGGTCGGAGGGTTTCACACCGAGTACGGGGCCCTCAAATTCGGCATGTTCTTCCTTGCAGAATATGCGCACATGGTTACGGGGGCGGCGTTACTTTCGGTGCTCTTTCTCGGCGGCTGGCATTTGCCTTGGTTTTCCTGGACGCAGCCCGAGTCCGTGGAATGGTACGCGGCTCTCGCAAAGATTGTCGTGCTGTCGCTGAAGATTACGTTCTTCATCTTTGTGATGATGTGGATTCGCTGGACGCTGGTTCGCTTTCGGTTCGATCAGCTCATGGGCCTGGCCTGGAAAGGGCTGATTCCAATCTCGCTGGCTTTGGTGGTGTGGACGGCCGGTCTGGTGTATTTCAATGTTCATCGTTCGATCTGGGCGCCGGCGGGCGATATCTTGATCGTGCTCGGCGTGGCGGGATACGGGGCGATGTGGCGGTCGCACGTGACCGGGCGAGAAACGAATTTGGCCAAGCCGGCTCAGGCGTGAATGCCGACGGACCGAGATTGGAAGGACGAATGATCGCCAAATGGACGGATTCCTTCGCTGAACCGAGGACGTGGCGCTGGACTCATGAGGATTACCATCGGATGGGCGAAATCGGTTTGTTTCAGGATCGCCGGGTTGAGTTGATCGACGGAGAGATCGTGCACATGTCTCCTCCACTGAGTCTGCATTCCGGGACGGTGGGAATGGTGGAGCGGTTGCTTCTAGCAGCGTTTGGCGGAGAATACTGGGTTCGCACGCAAATGCCGCTGCGACTTCATGCCGACTCCGAGCCGGAGCCGGATCTGGCCGTCGTGGAGGGGGAACCGAGGTCGTATCTTAAGGATCACCCGAAGTGCGCGTTGCTTGTCGTCGAGGTCAGCGAGTCGAGTCTGGCGTTTGATCGGGGACCCAAAGGGAGCCTTTATGCAAGCGCGGGAATTGCTGACTATTGGATTGTAAACCTTATCGACCATTGCCTGGACGTGTATCGAAACCCAATTGCGGACCCGGCCGCCGCGTTCGGCAGCCGGTACGCGGCGCATCAGAAACTTTGCCCAGGCGATCGCGTCGCTCCGCTCGCCAAGTCCGAAGCGCGGCTGGCCGTGGCGGACCTGCGGCCGTAAGGCGGTCGCATCAGGACAGCCGGCTATGGTATAAGGAGTTGATGAAAGAGGACGACGTCATGATCTTGCCGGAGCCGGAGTTGACCGCCGCCGAGCGGTTGTATCTGCCGCAGATTGTCGGGGGCATGGTCACCACGGCAAAGCATATGGTCCGCACGCTGCTCGGGCAGCGAGTTACCGTGCAGTACCCGGAACAGAAGCGGGTGCAGCGGGCCGAGAATTACCGCGGAGTACACCGACTGAATCGCGACGAACAGGGTCGCGTGGCCTGCGTGGCGTGCTTCATGTGTTCCACGGCGTGCCCGGCACATTGCATCCACATCGAGGCGGAAGAATCGCCCTGGCCGGACCGGGAGAAATACCCGGCCAAGTTCGACATCGACGAACTGCGCTGCATCTTCTGCGGGATGTGCGAGGAGGCCTGTCCGGTGGATGCCATCGAACTGACACCCGAATACGACCTGGTCGGGCGGACGCGGGAGGAGATGATTCTGGACAAGGAGGAGCTTCTCGCCATCCATGACCGGACGGTGGCGGCCAAGCCTCGGAAAAACCCGCGCATCACGGGTTATCCGGAGACCGGCGGTGATCACAACCCTTCGACCCCCGCGGGAAAGGAGCCGCCCGCTTGAGTCCATCGAGTGCCTTTTGGCTCTACACAGTTTTCGCGCTGGGGGCCGTTGCGCTGTACTTTTTGCTTCCGCAGCGGCAATCGCGCGTCGTCATCGGCGGCGTGCTCGTTCTGATCGCCCTGGCAGCGTGGGGACTCATGGCGGGTTTGAGAGGGTTCGGTGCAGGCGGCTCCTTGTATTTTTGCATCTTCGGTGCCCTGGCGATCGGATCGGCGATTCGGGTGATCACCCACATTCGGCCGGTGTATAGCGCGCTGTACTTGATTCTGCTCGTGGTCGCGGTGGCGGCGCTGCTGGTTCTGTTGCAGGCCGAATTCGTCGCTGCGGCACTCATTATCATATACGGGGGCGCCATACTGGTGACCTATCTGTTTGTGATCATGCTGGCACAGCAGAGTGGCGCTCCCGCGTACGATCGAACGGCCCGAGAGCCGTTTTGGACCGTGGCCGCCGGGTTTCTCTTCATGGCCGCCGTGGCCGGCCGGGCGGGGGACCTTCCGAGTCGTAGCACGGCCAGGACCGTGCCTGTTGCAGCGAGCGCGGCATCGCCGGGCGAACAAGTCGGGGCGGGCGGGAACACAGCCACTGTGGGGGCGTCGCTGATGACCACGTACATCGTGGGCGTGGAGCTTTCGGGTCTCTTGTTGTTGATTTCGATGATCGGAGCGATCGGGTTGTCGCGAAAGCGCGTGACGTCAACGACTCCTGTTGAGGCGCGGGAATTCGGCCGGGCGGGGAGGGAGGCGGTTCCGTTTTGAGGTGAACCGAGCCGCGACCGTAAGGGAGCATTTTCTTCACCAACCGCTTCCGTACGGGCGCGGCTCTGAAAGTGCTTCACGCAGTCGCCATCAGGGAGTTCGATGCACGAGTTGACCGAATACATCATCCTCGGCGCGATCCTGTTCGCCATCGGACTGATCGGTTTCCTTTCGCGAAGAAACTTGATCCTGATGTTCCTTTCGACGGAGGTGATGTTCCAGGGCGTGGTGGTCAACGCGGTGGCCTTCGCGCGACTTCACGGGCACGTGGAAGGTCAGAGCTTCGCCTTGTTTCTTCTGGTGATCGCCGCGGTCGAGGCCGGATTGGCATTGGGATTGGTTGTGCTCCTCTTCCGCCGCCGCGGGACGCTGGACGCCGAGGCCTGGTCGGCGATGAGAGGATAGAACAATTACGAATTACAAGTTACGGAAGACGAGTTACGAGTTACGACCGATTAATGACCGCCCCGAATGAGCATTTCCGCACCGTCTCGCCCGGTATGGCGGATCCCGGCGCGCCGGAATCACCCATTGGGCAAGGGTGCGCCGGTTTGGTTGATGCGGAACGATTCCGGAACTACAAATCACGAGTTGCAAAAAGCGAATGGTGAATGCCATTGATGAAATAAGGGGCGGATGTCGATCGAGTTCTTAAATACATGTTCTCTCGTGATTCTGCTGGCGCCGCTGGCGGGAGCGGTGTTGGCCGGGGGGCTTGGACCGCGCGTGCTGCGCGGAAGCACTCATTGGGCGGCGATTCTGGGGGTGGGTGCGGCGTTCGCCGCGGCCGTAGCGCTGCTTCGACACGTCGGCGGGGCGCGTGCGGCAACCCCTTGGCCGGTGATGGTTCCGCTCTATTCGTGGATGCCGGCCGGGCCGAACACAACGTTTGACGTCGAAATCCTCGTTGATCCGTTGACGGCCATCATGCTGGTGACGGTCACGGGGGTGGCCCTGCTCGTTGTGATCTACTCCCGCGACTACATGCGCCACCAAGATCATCCGGAACGGGGCTACGAGCGGTTCTTCGCGTATCTGGGGTTGTTCGTTTTTTCGATGTGCGCGCTGGTGCTCGGCGGGAACTTTCTGTTGCTCTATCTTGGTTGGGAGGCCGTGGGGCTCTGCAGTTATCTGCTGATCGGCTTTTACTACCAGAAGCCCGCTGCCGCGGCGGCCGCAAAGAAGGCGTTCCTCGTCAACCGCGTGGGCGATTTCGGGTTCGGACTGGGAATCCTGCTGATCTATTGGACGTTTCAATCGCTGGACTACGCAACGGTTTTTGATCTCGTTCAACAGGGTGTTACCGGCGCGGGCGAGGAGCTCTCGCAAGGCCGCATCACCACGATCGCCCTCCTGCTTTTTTGCGGAGCGTGCGGTAAGAGCGCGCAGTTGCCGCTGCACGTGTGGCTGCCCGACGCGATGGAAGGCCCTTCGCCGGTTTCGGCGCTGATCCACGCGGCGACGATGGTCACGGCCGGAGTGTTCATGGTGGCGCGGTGCGGGGCGATTTTCACCGCGTCGAGCACGGCCATGGCTTTCGTCGGAGCGATCGGGGCGGTGACGGCGCTTTTTGCCGCGACCGTGGCACTCGTTCAGACGGACATGAAGCGCGTGCTGGCGTACTCGACGATCAGCCAGTTGGGGTACATGTTCCTGGGATTGGGTGTTTACGCGGCGGATTCGGCCATCTTCCACCTGTTCACCCACGCTTTCTTCAAGGCCCTGCTGTTTTTGGGTGCTGGCAGCGTGATGCACGCAATGGGCGGGATCATCGACGTGCGTTATTTCAGCGGTTTGCGGAGCGTGCTTCCGTGGACGTATCGAACGTTCTTCATCGGGTCGCTGGCCCTGGCCGGGTTTCCGTTGTTTGCCGGATTCTTCAGCAAGGACGAAATCCTGCATCATGCCTTGCAGGCCGAGCCGCTGCTGGGGGCGATCGGACTTCTGACCGCCCTTTTGACGACGTTCTACACGTTTCGCATTGTGTATTTGGCGTTCTTCGGGCCGCTGCGTACGCCAGAAGGGGTTCACGCCCACGAATCCGGCGTGTGGATGATTGTGCCGCTCGTATTGCTGAGTGTTGGGGCGATCGGGGCGGGCTATCTCGGCTCCGAGGGAACGGGCTGGCTGCACGGTTTTCTACAACCGGTTTTCGCCGAGACGTTCGCGGCCGCGAGCGGCCTTGCGGCGGAAACCTCGGGGCATGTTTCATTCTGGTCGCATTACGGGCTTATGATCTTGTCGGGAGCGTTGGCGATTCTGGGGATGATGGTGGCCTATGCTTTTTACGCCCGGGCGCCGTGGATTCCGGATTTGATTCGCGGGACGTTTCCTGAAACCCATCGCGTGCTGCAAAACAAGTACTATTTCGATGAACTGTATCAAGACGGGGTTGTGGAGCCCGCGCGGCGAACGGGGAAAGTGTGCGTTGGACTTGATGATTATCTGATTGACGGGCTGCTCTGGTGTGTCGCGGCCGTCCCCAAGGGTGCCGCCCTTTTGTTGCGAACGTTTCAATCGGGACTGGTCCAAGGTTATGCCCTGAGCATGACCATCGGGCTGGTCATCATTTTGATGGCGGTTTTTGTAGGATAGGCAGAGCGAGAATTACGAGATACGAGTTCCGAAGTACGAGTTACGAAATACGAAAAGAGAGGCCGAAGACAGTTATTGCCCGCAAAGAATACAAGATAAGCAACTGCACGGGGCGGAGTGAATGCTGAGCAACTGGATTCTTACACTCGTCATTGTTTCGCCCTTGGCGGGGATCGTGACGCTGTTGGTGCCGCGGTGTGAGCAACACGGAGCGATCCGTGGGCTGGCACTATGGTCCACTTTCGCGACGCTGGCGCTCTCGATCGTCGCGGTCGCGTTGTTTTGTTCGCAACGCGGCGCGGAGGGCAGCACGGCCGGGTACGCCCTGACGCAGCACCTTCCCTGGATGGATTCGGGCACCGGGAAAGAGGGGCCGGCCATCGACATCAGCTTTCGGGTCGGCGTGGATGGAATCAGCGTTTGGCTGCTGGTCTTGACCGCAATGTTGATGCCGCTCGCGGTGTGGTCGAGCTTCAGCGGGATCCGGCATCGAGTTCGCGAGTACTACGTTCTGCTTTTGCTGCTTCACACCAGCCTTTTGGGAGTATTCTGCGCGACCGACCTACTGTTGTTTTATGTGTTTTTCGAGTTCACCCTGGTCCCGCTTTTCTTCTTGATCGGCATCTGGGGCGGGCCCGATCGGCGCCGGGCCGCGGCGCGGTTCTTTATCTACACACTTTGCGGAAGCGTTCTCACGTTCGCGGGCGTGATCTATCTCTCCTATCTCTCCTTCACGCAAACCGGAGCGGTCACGCTACGTATGGAAACGCTTACGCGTCTGGGGCAGGACGGCCTCATTCCATATGCGGTTCAATGGTGGCTTTTTCTGGCGTTTGCCGCCGGCTTTGCCATCAAGGTGCCTCTGTTCCCGTTTCACACGTGGCTCCCGCTCGCTCACACCGAAGCCCCTACGGCGGGAAGCGTCATCCTCGCGGGCGTGCTGCTCAAGCTCGGCACCTACGGCTTCTGCCGGCTGAGCGTGCCGATGTTTCCGGAAGCGGCCTATGCGCTGGCACCATTGTTTTCGACGCTGGCCATTGTCGGCATACTTTACGCGTCCTTGTCGGCCTGGGTCCAAACCGACGTGAAAAAGCTTGTGGCGTACTCTTCGGTGTCGCACCTGGGTTTTTGCATGTTGGGGCTTTTCAGTTTGAAGGTGGCGGGAGTGAGCGGCTCGGTGCTCTACATGGTCAATCATGGTCTTTCCACCGGGGCGTTGTTCCTTCTGGTGGGATTCATCTACGAGCGCTACCACACACGCGATATTGAGAAGGTCGGCGGCCTGGCGAGAACGATGCCTTGGCTCGCTTTTTTCCTCGTGTTTTTCACGCTCAGCAGCATCGGTCTTCCTGGCCTGAACGGGTTTGTGGGTGAATTCCTTGTGCTTCTGGGAACCTCAACATCCGGGCTGACGATCGATCAGCGGCCGGCGGGCCCGCTCGGGTTCGGGTATGCCATACCCGCGGCACTGGGGATCATTCTGGGGGCCGTGTACATGCTCTGGATGTGTCAACGGATTCTCTTCGGGCCGCTGAAGGAGCCTGCTCACACGCCGGACACGTCCACCGGCCTGACGCCCGATCTTTCGCGTCGTGAAATCGCAATCGTCGCTCCGTTGGCGCTGGCGTGTGTGGTATTGGGGGTGTATCCAAAGCCGGTGTTGGAGTCGTTTGAATCGGCGATTGCGGCGAACGTCCTTCCCGCGGAGTCGTCCCTGCGGCAGGCAAGCGGATCATTAGGGCGGGATGGGAATCCCGCGAAAGTGGGTGCGAGATGGCAATCTCGCACCCGCCAATCTCGCACCCGCATTGGACCTGTCGGCGATCGACAAATGGCCCTGAGTGCGCCATGGCCCTAAGTACATACATAGTCCAGTTTGCTCCGGAGTGGACGCTGCTGATCGGCGCGTGCGTCACACTCCTTGTAGGCCTCGTCGGAGGACCGCGAAGGGTCACGTGGGCGTCGTCGGCGGCGCTGATGACGGTGTTGGCGGCTCTTGGGTTTACGATGGTGAATGATCCCCCCGACGGATCGTTCGCCTCCCTGGGGTTGTGGCTGACTCCGCTGTCGCATTACGCCCGTTGGCTGACGCTTGGGCTCGGCGCCGTCATCATCCTGGTCAATTGGAGTCAGCCCGATCCGGGCGAATGCGGCGAATACATGGCCATGATCCTGTTTTCGTTGCTCGGCGTTCTGATCACGGCCTCGGCCAACGACTGGGTGGTTCTATTCCTTGCATTGGAGCTGGTCAGCATTCCAACCTATGTGTTGGTCGCACTGAGCCAATCGGACGCGCGGTCGTCGGAAGCGGGCATCAAGTACTTCTTCCTCGGTGCGTTGGCCGCGGCCGTCCTGGCGTACGGGGTCAGCTTTGTGTACGGCTCCACCGGAACAACGGCAATTCATCGAATTGGCGGGGGCGTCGGCGTTTCGACTCTTGCCGGGGGCGCGGAACTTTCCGGGTATGCGCTGACCGGGCTGCTCCTTGTTCTGGGCGGGTTGTGTTTCAAGATCGCGGCCGTCCCATCTCACGTTTATGCGCCGGACGTGTACGAAGGCGCGGCCTCGCCCGTGTCGGGACTCTTGGGGTTCGTGCCCAAGTTTGCCGGTTTCGTCGCGTTGCTGAAGATCATGGCCGCGCTGCAGTGGCAGCTTCCGGTTTCGCTCCAATGGTTGCTCTGGGTGCTGGCCGCGGCCACGATGACCGCGGGAAATGTGCTCGCGCTTTTGCAGAAGAACATGAAGCGCACGCTGGCCTATTCGAGCATCGCCCACACGGGCTACATGCTGATTGCTCTGTTGGTGGGGCCGGTGACGGGAGAAGGCCCGATGCGCGACGGTGTCAGTGCCATGCTTTTTTATATCGCCGTCTACGGGGCGATGAATCTGGGAGCGTTTGCCTTGTTGGCGGCGTTTCGAACCGAGTCCGGATCGGTGGAAACTCTCGATGATCTTGCGGGCGTCGCCGCTCGGTCGCCGACCGCCGCATTCGCTTTTGCCGTTTGCATTTTCAGTTTGATGGGTTTCCCGCCCACGGCCGGGTTCCTCGGAAAGCTCTACATTTTCGGCAGCGCGTTTTCGGTTCCAGGGGATCATTCGTTTCATCGGCCGCTCATCGCCTTGGCAATCCTCGGCGTGGTCAACTCCGCGATGGCTGCCGCTTACTATTTGCGGATCGTGGCCGCCGCCTACTGGGGCCGCGAACGCGCTGCGCCAATCCCAACGGGAGGAACCCCCGTCCGCTGGGGACTGGCACTGTGCGCGATTCCGCTTCTGGTTCTCTTTGCCCGGCCTTTGGGATTGACCGCCCCGGCCCGAATGGCGGCTGCGTCCGTCAATCCGATGTCGCCGGGTTCGTCCACTTCCAAACTTACGCATGGCCCTGCGACAACCAGGGATCGCTTCGTCGCGGAGGGGGCTTTGGTCCCGGCTCCCATTTCGGAACTTCGGAGTGGAAGCGATTAGCAAGGCATTGCCTTGAAGCCGAGTTGCGGTGCGGTCTCCCCTCTCGCGGACGACATTCACGATGCATTCCCATCGGACCAATCGGGTAGTGCAGGATCTCCAAGGTATCGCGGGATCACCCAACTGCCTGTATTCTGAGTAGAGCAGGGACGAGTCGTACCCGTAAGCTCAATTCTAATAAGGGCTTGGCATTTTAAACGAGAACGGCTGGTATGGATTGAGTATGAGAATTGCGCGCCCTATAAATGCGTGGGCGTCAAGGAAGTTGCAGTCCGGTGGTTTTCTAGTGGACCATTCCGGGCGTCTTTGCGGGTTGGAATGCCCGACTCTCTCACGATTGCGGTTCGGTTTGCGGGCTTTTCGACCCGCAAGTTTTGTTGGAATGATCCACTAAATCACCGTGCGCGATTCGTAGCCGCGTTTTCAAAGGTTTCACGCGGCAACCCTCCGGAGGTTCGTGGTGTGACCGCGGTTGCGCAGCCGGATGAATCGCCAAACATCGTTCATCAGCA
>Ga0187893_10003265_pt1 | contig 33322 bp, 26 predicted proteins | sample MA1701074metaG_FD_139574 | JGI IMG/M metagenome (GOLD analysis project Ga0187893, IMG submission 139574) | White microbial mat communities from a basaltic lava cave in the Kipuka Kanohina Cave System on the Island of Hawaii, USA - MA170107-4 metaG ...
TACGGTTTTTATCAGAGTTTGCATCAGACACTGACGACTTTCGACATCCAAGACCATGCGCCCTCGGTATTTGTTCAACATCAAATGGGCAGAGTGACAGCACGGCTCCAATATGCCTTCGACTATGTGCGTGTCGGTCAAGATCCATTTTTGCTCTCCAATGCCGTGCAACCGATCATCACGATTGCCGAGACCAACACTCTGTTCACCCAGCTACAGTTCCGGTATCAAGATAAAGACTTCAAGGATGATCGCTTTGCTGGAAATTCCTTCAGGGACGGCAAAAACTGGTTGGCAGGCGTCACGCAGTACGCCTACTTCGGCAATGGAACAGGGCATGTACGGCTGGGCTATACATTCGACACGGATCGCACCGGTGGCGGAAATCCTACGGTGGCAACGCCTGGCGTCCAAACAAATGCCGATTGGGACTACAAGGCGCATCGTCTATCAGTCGGCTTGGGTGCACCGGACTTCTGGAGGTTGAAATCAAACTTTGCATTCGACTACTACCACATGGATTACGATAACCCGAATTCATTTTCAGTCGGCGGCGCAACAAAGCGTCGCGATAACATCATGTTCTTCACTGCCACGATTGGCCGTCCCCTCACCGATTGGCTCTCGATTGCAGCGGAATACAACTACACGAGAGATGAGTCCAACATCCCGGTATTCAACTACGCCCGCAATATTTTCTCGCTCACCCTGAGCAGCCGTTTCTAAGCCTTTCCAACCACCGCCACCTTGTCCCATGACGCAAATTGTCATACTCAGTGACGGAATACGTTACTCAACTTATTGATTACACTACGAAAGAACTAACACTTTCGAGCGGGGCCCCTACAAGTCGGTCTCTGCGAATATCTGTCTTGTCAATGGCTTGGCATGAGGGCTGATCTCGCTCAAAAACCGCCTGTCTCGGTACATTTCGTGCCCATACGACGGCTAGAGAGAACTCGTAGGCGACTGCTCTCTCTTGTCACCTGGGAGGGGTAATAATGATTGCTCAACGACTGCTGCTAAGCTTCATCGCAATCCCCTTGGCCTTTGGATCGCCTCTTGCGATGGGGGCGGAGAGAGGCACGGACGGAATCGGGTTCTACACGGCAGTGTTGGGTCAAGCCAGTGTCACGCATCCCGGTGAGGATCGAGTTCTTCCGGTCAAGCTCCATGACGAGGTACTCTTCAAAGATGTGATTCAGACCCAAGACGAATCGCGCACAAAAGCGTTGTTTCAAGATGACAGCATGCTGACCGTAGGAGAAAACAGCCGGGTGGAGATCGACGAGTATATCTACAACCCAGAAAAGAATGTCCGGCAGGCTGTTGTGAAACTCATGCAAGGCCAGGTGCGGGCCCTGGTGAGTAAAGTGTTCAAGGCGAATGGATCAAGATTCGAGATCCATACTCCCTCGGCAGTCGCGGCGGCACGGGGAACTTATTTCACCGTATGGGTCGAAAATGGACAGTCGGGCATTATCAACATTGGCGAGAAGGGACGCGTTGATTTTACGTCGGGGGGAAGGACGGTGGCCGTTGATCCTGGATTCTTCTCGATCGCCCACGAAGGTCACGCCCCGTCAGCCCCCCTGCCGCATCAACTTGGCCTAAAAGGCCATGACCCAAAAGGCAATGATCAGTCGGAAGCGACGGTGAGGACACACGTGACGATTCACGATCAAAGTCCTACTGTTATTCGCCCGATCGAGAAAACCGAACTGACTCTTGCATCCTCTCCGGCTGGACTTACTCGGGCATTGGTGGCCGTTGAGCTTACGACACTGCGCGAGGCGCCTCTCGTTGAATTGCCGGCCCAAGTGCTTCAGGCACTGAACCTTGATGCGCGCTTGATGAAGGCGCTGACAATCTTGACCAGTCGGCCCACCGGGTCTCTTGTCGGAAGCAGCGGAGGAACGACGGCTGTGGCGACGGGAACGCTCACGACCGGAACTCTAACTGTCGGACCTGTCTCTGTAGGAGCGACGTCGCCTTCTGGAGGAACTGGGTCCGTTTCTGTTGGATCTACGGTTGTGGCTCCCTTGACCACGGTGGTCTCTACTGTTGTAGCCCCGGTGACTCCGCTAATATCAACGGTCGTGGCGCCTGTAGCCCCCCTAATCTCAACTGTTATAGCCCCCGTGGCGCCCATCATCACAACTGTTGTGGCCCCGGTCGCGCCAATCATCGCACCGGTTGTCGCCCCGGTGACCCCGATTGTTACGACGATACTCGCAACTCCTCCTCCGGTAATCAGCGGCGTCTTGGGTTTACTGACGCCATAGCGTTCTTTGACGACAGCTACCGTTTCTGCGGCCCTTGGCTCAGCCGGCCAAGGGCCGCAGCTGTTTTGTCCGGCGATCGCTAGAAGACGGTGCGTACTGTGTAAATTGTCTTGTCCCTCCAATACAACCAGGCACAATAGTATCCGGTGCGCGGCGAAACCGATCAACCACCCTGAACGGCGAATAGCGTTACGTGAAATTCGCAGCAGACAACAACTCAGGATCAGGATTTCCACTCGGAATCGGGTTGGGCGTAGTGGTCACGATCGGGTTGGCATTCCTGACGTGGCTGGCCCCCAACGTCGTTGTGCGTCTGGACAATACCGCCTTGGATTTTCAGTTCCGCCTGCGAGGTGAACGAAGTCCGGGCCAGGACGTTGTGCTCGTGTTGGTCGACGAGAAAAGCCTCAAAGAGATTGGACGATGGCCTTGGCCTCGCGACAAACAAGCGCTGCTCGTCGATCAGATTCACGCAGGCGAACCTGCTGTGCTCGGCCTCGATATCATCTACGCCGAACCGGAAGAATCTGACACGATCCGTGAGATCAAGTCATGGTTGGCCGCTACACAACAGAAGGAGCCGTTATCCAACAAGGTGCTCGGACAGTTGGAAACCCGCCTCCACGCCTTAGACACGGATCAGCAATTTGCCCAGAGCTTGGCGCAAGCAGGCGACCTCGTGCTGGCCATGCCATTTTTTGTGCCGGAGAGTCAAGCGACCGATTCACTGACTGACACAACTCATACAGTTCCTGAACTCCTCAGGCGAAGTGAGTTCATGCTCGTCAAGCAGACGAAGTCTGCCCAAGAGTCTCACCCATATAAAGCGATGGCCTTGCTTCCTCCGCTCGACACGTTTGCACAACAGGCAACGGGCCTCGGACATGTCTATCGATTGTCCGATCACGATGGCGTCACCCGTCGTGAGGTGCTCGCCCTGCGCCACGGAGATGCCTACTATCCTTCCTTTGCGCTGGAAGTCGCACGGCTCTACCTCGGCCAGACCAGAGAGCGCATGGCACTCTCGCTTGGGGACGGAGTGCAGCTTGGCGCAACGCTCGTACCAACGGACCAGAAGCTTAGAATGCTCATCAACTACGCGGGTCGGGAACTGCGGTTTCCCTGGGTGTCCGCGACCGATGTGATCCACTACCGAATCCCATCGGATCTCTTCCGGGGGAAGGCCGTCCTCGTCGGAACCGCTGCGCTGGGAACATACGATCAGCTCAGTACACCCTTCTCAGCCAATTTTTCTGGAGTTGAGAAGAATGCCACCGTGATCGAGAATATTCTCCACGAACGGTTTCTGACCGCCGGGCTCTGGACCGGTCCCGTCGAATTCGGCCTGGTCCTAGTCTTCGGATTCATGTTGACCTGTATTTTGCCCCGCGTGCGTGCCGTGTATGGAACGATTGTGACGACCGTGACCTGGATTGGGTATGCGGGCGCTGTGCAGGCGCTATTTGTTGTGAAGGGAATCTGTCTGCCCGTCGTGATGCCGACCCTGACCATCGGATCGGTCTTCGTCGTGACCACAGTCCTCAATTATGTGTTCAAGGAGCGCCAGGCGCGAGAAATTCATTCCATGTTTGCCAGTTACGTCAGTCCTCGAATCGTGCAGGAACTGATGAAATCTCCTTCGAAGGCGACGTTAGGGGGACAGCGTAAAGAACTGACCATGCTGTTTTCCGATTTGGTCGGGTTCACCACGTTCAGTGAACATCGTCCGGCAGAAGAAGTGGTCGATCAGCTCAATGAATATCTCAGCGCCATGACCGACGTGATTTTTCGGTGGAACGGGACGTTGGACAAATTCGTCGGAGACGAAATTGTCGTCTTCTGGGGGGCGCCGCTGGACCAACCGGATCATGCCGCACTGGCCGTACAATGCGCGTTGGAGATGCAGGCGCGGCTGATGGATTTGAAGTCCAAGTGGAAGATGGAAGGAAAGCCGACCCTCGAGAATGGGATCGGCATCAACACGGGCGTGGCCCTGGTGGGGAATATCGGCGCGGAAGGCAAAAAAATGGATTACACCATGATTGGCGATCAGGTGAATCTGGCCGCGCGCTTCCAGGGACTGACCAGAATACTGGGTCACCCAATTCTGTTGACCGAGTTTACGGCATCAAAACTCGAATTAGGGCTGGATCGAGAAAAGCCGGGCACGCAACGGGATGGACTCGACCAAATCAAGCTCCGAAAGCTTCAAGTGGTCACCGTCAAAGGCCGGCAAGCCCCGGTAGGAGCCTACACAGTGGAATGTCAATCTGAGAGTGCGAGGCATAGGGAACGTGAAGCCAGCGCAGGCTAATGAGAAGGGCGCGGGTCAGGCGATCTTGCGGATTTTCGAACGAGGCTGAGTGACTTGATAGACTTTTTCTTTAGTAAAGACATCCACGAGTTCCGAGTCTAGTTTTCCATCCTTGCTCTGGCTTTCGAGATAGCTGAGCGCAGTGTCAGAAGAAATGGCCGCTTTATATGGCCGGTCAGACGCTGTTAAAGCGTCATAGATATCGCAAATCGTCATCATGCGCGCCTGTAGTGGAATCTGATTGTGCAGCAGTCCACGGGGATAGCCGCTGCCATCCAGCTTCTCATGGTGGCTCCACGCGATCGATGGCACGTTTTTGAGCGATCTCGACCAGGGGATTTTTGACAGGAATTCAAACGTGTGAGCGACATGCCGCTCGATCTCGTTTCGTTCGGACTGGGTAAGAGTGCCCTGAAGCACCGAGAGCGCGCCGACTTCCTCCTCCGTGAGAAAAGGACGAGGCCCATCGTAAGACCGGTATTCCAGCTGCGCGATCTCTTTCAACTTCACGACCTCGGCAGAAGATTGAGAACTCGGCTGATTACATTTGAGAATGAACGAGAACATCTCGTCCACCTCTTTCGTCTGCTGGGCCAGTTGTCGGTCCAGCTGTGCCAACAACGTCTGCTTTTCCCCTCCTGTTCTGGCTTCATGCACCTCCAGCTTTCGGCGTAACGTATCAGTCTCCAGGGTCCTCTTGATGAAGTCGAACCGCGACTTGATGAGTTCCTGCTGGAGCTGATACAGCTTCCGTGCTTTGAGGAGGATGTGCTCGCGAACGCCGACCTTGCCGAAGTCGTGCAGCACGGCGGCGTAGCGAAGTTCTTTGAGTTGTTCCGCGTTGAATCGAACGCCCGCATAGAGGCCGGAATCAGTTTGAGAGACCGCGTCAGCCAGCCGACAAGTGAGGGTGGCCACGCGTTGACTGTGCCCGCTGGTGGTGGGATCCCGACTTTCAATGGCTTGCACACTGGCGGAAATAAACCCTTCGAACAAGAGATGAATCTCCTCGTAGAGATTGGCATTTTCGATGGCAATGCCGACCTGATGACCGAGCGCGACGAAATTCTGGAGATCGTCCTCGCCGAACGAATCCCCATGCTTGTGGTTGATGGCCTGGAGCACTCCCAGGAGGCGGCCATGAGCCGTGACGGGCACGCAAACCATACTGCGTGTGACGAATCCGCTGGCTTGATCCACATGGCGGAAAAAACGGGCATCGCGCTGAACGTCGTTGACTATAACAGGCTCCCCGGTTCGAGCGACGTGTCCCGCAATACCTTGCCCGTGCCGGAGTCGAGCCTGGCGAACCGCCTCTCCCTTTTCGCCATGGGCCACATCGAAATACAATTCGCCGGTAGCTTCCTCCAACAAGAGAAGTGAACCGGCCTCGGCATTCATCAAGAGCGTGGCCGCTTCAATCGCGCGCTTGCGAATGGTTGCGTGATTGAGGCTCGAATTCAGCAGGGCGCTGATATCCTGCAGTCGTCGCAGTGTGGGATCCTTCATAGCCTCGAATCCTGCATGTCTACATCGGTGCACAGAATGCTTCCATAAAACTGTAACACGGTAGATTCGTTTTGCACGGAAAAGCGCTGTTTGGAAATAATCAGAAAATCCTAGGCACAGTAGCCGCGCGCCACAAATGAAGCTAAATCATTTTGCTTCTCTCGCGAGAGATATTTCTTCAGAGATAGGGGTTGATTGATCTTCCATTGCGCGCGTCCAACGAGGGCTTTCTTAAGCCGCGCTTTGCACGAGCACAGAAAATCATCAAGCTCCATCCCATCCTCTGCTCCCGGAGCAAGAGATCAACACCGGTGTCATTTCTCCCCTGCCACCCCTTAAATTGTGCGGCCCTGCGGGCAAAAAGGATCATCTGGCCGCTCCCTCCACTTTCCAAGCTCCCTTGCATTTTCCCCTCAAGGAGTCGTGCGGATCTATCCCTTTACCGTGCCTATCGACTGAACACCGCCCATCCTCTCCCGGCCACGCAATTTCCCTAGGCGACAGCGCTTTCCTTCATATTGTGGCTAGCGTGATCCGGTCGTCTGTGCTATAGAGCGCATCTGATCTCGTCGAATAACCTCGAAAAACAAAGGCACAATGCCGGCTCCCATTGATGTCATCTTCATCGTTTTCTCCACCCTCGTCATTCTGAGTATTTTCACGATTAAGCTCTCGAACCGGTTTGGCATCCCCTCACTGGTCTTGTTCCTCGCCATCGGCATGTTGGCGGGGTCCGACGGTCTCGGCGGCATCACGTTCGATAATCCGTCTCTGGTGCGGTCGCTGGGCATCACTGCGCTCGTCTTGATTCTGTTTTCGGGTGGGTTGGACACGGAGTGGGCGGCGATACGCCCTATCGTGTGGCAGGGGGTGTCGCTCTCGACGATCGGGGTTCTGATCACTGCGCTGCTCATCGGGGTGTTTGTCTCCTGGGTCCAGGGGTTCTCATTCCTGGAGGGACTCTTACTCGGCGCAGTTGTGTCGTCCACCGATGCGGCAGCCGTCTTTATGGTGCTACGGGCGAGAAAGACCAAGATCCCTCGGCGATTAATCCAGTTGCTCGAATTTGAATCCGGCAGCAACGATCCGATGGCTGTCGTGCTGACGATCGCGCTGATTCAACTGTTGGTGGAACCCTCGACCTCTTTCGGAGAGCTTGTCGTATTCTTTGTGATGCAAATGGGCTTGGGGGCGGTGCTTGGTATTGCGATGGGCGAGATCATGCGACGATTGTTCAATGCACTCGACCTGGAGTTGGAAGGCATCTATCCGGTGCTGTCGGTAGCGCTGGCGCTGCTGACCTACGGCTTGACCGACTTCTTGCACGGAAGTGGCTTTCTCGCCGTGTACCTTGCGGGACTCGTCATGCAGCGAAAGCCGTTTACCCATCAACAAAGTGTCTTGCGTTTTCACGATGGGCTGGCCTGGCTGATGCAGGTCACCATGTTTTTAGCGCTGGGGCTACAAGTATTCCCAGCACGGCTCGTGCCAATCGCCGGGGTGGGCCTCCTGGTTTCACTTTTCCTGATCTTCGTCGCCCGCCCAGCGAGTGTCCACGTGGCGCTGGCTTTTTCGCCGATGTCGTTTCGAGAACAGACGCTTGTGGCCTGGGCGGGGCTCCGTGGGGCCGTGCCGATTATCTTGGCCACATTTCCCATAGTGGCCGGGATCCAGCAGGCCGACACGATCTTCCACATGGTGTTCTTCATCGCTCTCACGTCTGTGGTCATACAGGGAACGGCTATTCCATGGCTTACGCGAGCGTTAAAGATCGGAGTCCTCCCATCGAGTGGACCTCTATCTGGCCCACAGCTCAATCCGCAGCCGCCCCCCAAACCGATGCCGTAACTCTCTCTGGTACGCCCATTCATTTTGCTTGGTGCAGGGGGCCAGATTCTCTTTTCACGAGCAGGCATCGGCGTTGGCGAGCCTTCGTTTCTCTCTTCCACCTCTTATTTGTCGTGCTTCACTCAAAAATCTGACACGGGAAATTAGCTGCGGGGAATGCCGAAAACTCAAGGAAATCTGTTCGTAGCGATCGTGAGGGGGGTGACAGCACCGGACCTTCGAGCAAAGGATCAGGCTGTCCAGAAATTAAGAGCGGCTGTACCTGTGAAGGGGTCGGAAACCGTTTGCAAAACTCGCGGCGCACCAGGGCCTCTTTCGCAGAGGCCCTGACGGCCGTGAAGGTGATGGGGCGCAGCCCTATTGCACGTCGACGGTGATGCTATGGGTGGCCGTGACAAGATCGTGATCCTTGGTGGCGCCAGTCACGGTGACCTTATGCGTCCCTCTGCTCAGGCTCTTAATCTCCCCTGAGAAACCCTTCTGATACTCTCCATCCACGTATGCATGGACATGCGTTGCCTGAGAACCCTTGGTCAAGTCGTACTTCACTTCGAAGGTGTCGCTGACCTTGTCCCCGTCCTTGGGAGACATAATCATCACCTTCGACCCGTCCTCGACTGGTGCTTTCGCTGGTTTATCTCCTGCAAAGACCGGCGCCCCGCTGAGACAGCCCGCTAATGCGATCCCTAATCCCATGAACCCGATACGTCCCGTCATCTGCATCGCAACCTCCTTGTGTGAACCAGCTGAATGGACACTACGGTTTACCATTCCCTACCGGATGTACTCTTGTCGGACAACCAGTCGTCCCCCGGTAGAGAATAATTCGATATTCTACTTTTCAGGATTGCCCCAGTCAATCCGCACAGACGCGCATCGATCGACCATAAATACAAATGGTCCCTCCAAGCTTGCTCGTTTCACTCCCAAGGGATGGCCTGGATTGGTTCCCTATTGCGCGCAGTTTTCTCACCCGCCCACCCGCTGGCACGCCGAGACGTGCCATTAGCCCAGGCGAGGGCCTTCCGATTTTCCCCACTTTGCCCTAGGGGGAACAGCCAGACTGTGCTTCCCTGCGCGCATCGAGGGAGCACATTCTGATCGTGAGGCCTCGGCGAGCAAGAAGGATAGTCTGGCTGCTCCCCCTCTCCTCCCTTCTGAGGCCGCGCGTTGCGCGAGCATAGGGAACTAACCAGGTCAGCCCTCCCATCCCTCTCAATATGGTACGGTAGGAGGAAACAGGATCTCGGCCATGACCATTCAGGCACAATTTCCAGATGAGCAGAGCATCGCGGGCGCCTTCACTAGGCAGCCGGATGCCTTTCGGGACTGGGTAACTGCGAATGGTAATTCCGGTTACCCTGCAGCGAGCCGCCGCTACCATCTCTATGTCTCTTGGGCCTGCCCCTGGGCGCATAGGACGATCATTGTGCGAAAACTCAAGAAGCTCGAAAACATAATCGGAATGACGGTCGTGGACCCGATCCGCGACGAGCGAGGCTGGGCCTTTCGCGAAGGGCCTGGCCATTCGCTCGATCCCATCAACGGCTTTCAGTTCCTCAGCCAGGCCTATAAAGCCACCGATCCGAACTATCGCGGGCGGTTCACTGTCCCTGCGTTGTGGGATACTGTGACGAAACGCATCGTCACCAATTCCGACGACGACCTCATGCGCATCTTCAACGGCGAATTCAACCGATTCACCGAGAGCATGATCGATCTGTATCAGGACGGAATCAGGAAAGAAATCGACGACCTCAATACCTTCATCTACGAAAATGTGAACGACGGGGTCTATCGCGCGGGATTTGCAACATCGCAGCAGGCCTATGAACGGGCGGTGAGACGCCTCTTCGAGGCCCTCGATCAACTCGAGGCCAGGCTGGCGCGTCAACGCTACCTTTTCGGCTCACAATTCGTCGAAACCGATTGGCGTTTGTTCGTCACCCTCGTGCGCTTCGACCCCGTCTACCATGGCCACTTCAAGTGCAACCTCCGACGGATCATCGACTACCCCAATCTCTTTGGCTACCTCAAAGACCTCTATCAGACCGACGGCATCGCCGACACCGTGAACCTCGACCACATCAAGCGGCACTACTACATCACCCACAATGACATCAATCCGACTCGTATCGTCCCCCTTGGTCCCGACCAAGATCTCACCACCCCCCACGGCCGTGAACTCCTTCGATAGCGGCAGATCGGTTCATCTGGTTTGCCTGGTCATCTGGTTAGTTTCGTCAACCAGAAAACCAGACAAACCAAATAACGGCCTTCTTCTGCTGGCAGCCTGTTCCGCATCCTGGTAAAGTGCAATTCCTGTTTATCAGAAGGTCTGTTCCCCTATGTCCATCCAGTGGTTTCGCGGTCACATGAATACGGCGCGCAAAGAAGCGGCCAAGGCGATGGAGGTGATTGATGTCATCGTCGAAGTGTTGGACGCACGCATTCCGAACGCCAGCTCCAATCCGCTGATCGAAGAACTGCGCCTGGCCCGCCAGCGGCCTAGTCTGAAAGTCCTCAACAAGGCCGATCTCGCCGATCCACCGTCACTCGGGCCTGGCTCGACCTGTTCAACCAGCGACAGGGCGTCAGCGCAGTAGCCCTGTCCTGTAGTCATGCCGGCGATGCCGCCAAGATACCCCGGCTCTGTCAGCCGCTCGCTCCGCATCGCAACAGCAGTGCGAAACCGCTGCGCATGCTGATTATGGGAGTCCCTGACGTCGGCAAATCGACCCTGTGATGAACATGCTCCTCAATCGCCGCGTCGCTCGCGTGGGTGACGAACCAGCTGTGACCAAAGTCCAACAGCGACACAAAATGAACGACCACATGGCCATCACCGACTCACCCGGACTGTTGTGGGGAACCATCAAAGACCCTCATGTGGGCCTCCTGCTCGCGACGATCAACGCTGTGGGTCACACGGTCGTCGATGACGAAGCAGTTGCCGAATTTCTCGCCGCGATCCTGCTTTTGCGCTATCCTGCCCGACTCACATCCCGCTACGGTTTTGCTGTGGAAGCACTGACGAGGACGAGCGTGCTCGACGCCATTGGCAAAAAACGCGGCTGCCTACTGACCAGAAGCGGCGGCGGGATAGATCGAGACAAAGCGGCTAGGATACTCTTGTCGGACTACCGAGACGGGACACTCGGCCGCACCAGTTTGGAAACACCGGAGAGGCGAGCAAAGGAGGATCCTCTGGTAGCACGCGTGTGAAATGAGTATACCGGCTGGGTTGTCTGTTCAACCAAATAAACGAGACAAACCAGATCAACCAGAGAGGCCAAACAAACCAGAAAATCGCGACTCCCTCACAATCCGACTCTGACAAAGTCGATGTATCCTCGTTCGACGTCCGTGCTTATTAGCTCCACTCGCACGCTGTCTCCGACGTCGAGGCCACGCTCGCCCGTTACCACTTTCCCTTCGACCGGCGGCTCAAGGAGTCGGACCCACGTGCCTCTGTCTGACGCGCCCGTCACGATGGCGTCGAAGCGTTGCCCGATCCGCGATTCGAGCAACAGCGCGGCAGCAGATTTCCGGAGCTGTCGTTCGACTTTTTCCGCATCGTCCTCTTTCTCGGTACAGTGATCGGCCAGGTACTTCAGCTCTTCCGGACGGTACGGCGTTGGCTCGCCGGCCAACGCCGCTTTGATCAGCCGCTGGGTGATCAGATCGGGAAAGCGCCGGTTGGGAGCCGTGGAATGGGTGTACCCCTTCACCGCGAGCCCAAAATGTTCGGGAGCACCATCCTTCGACTGGTCAAACACATATTCGCCTCTACCGATAAGCTTTACGATGGCCAGTGACAGATCCGGAAATCTGAGGGGGTCGGCCTTTCGACGCGTGACAAGAAACGATTCGAGCGCACTCGCGTCCGGCTCGGGAGGTAAGTGCTTGCCCCAGCGTGCGGCGACCTCGATAATCCGCTGCCAGCGTTCGGGAGAGCGCAGGATGCGGCGGAAGGCGGGCACGCCCTTCTTGGTGAGATACGATGCGGTCGCCTGATTTGCTGCGATCATAAAATCTTCGATCAGTTCTTTTGCGCGATTCTTCTGTTCGACCCTGAGATTGGCCAACACCCCATTCTCAAACACAGCTCGTGGCTCAATTGTTTCAAGACTCAGTGCTCCCTGTTGGTGTCGTCGTGCCTTGAGCCGCTGTGCAACCTGGTCCTGGAGGCGGAGCTGCGCATCGAGGCCGGAGTCGGCCTTGATCTGCTCAGGCACAGGCGTTTCCCCTGCGAGCCAGGCTGCGACGCTGTTATAGGTAAGCTTCGCGTGGTTGCGGACCAGGGCCCGGAAGAGGGTCGAACTGAGAACCACCCCGTCCTCCGTAACCACCATCTCGACGACGATCGCGGGGCGGTCTTGCCCTTCGCCGAGGGATGTCAGATCAGTCGACAGCTTCTCCGGCAGCATAGGGAATATGTCACCGGCCGTATAGACCGATGTCGTATTGTGCTGAGCATGAGCATCCAAGGCTGAATCTTTCCTGACCAACGCGTCTACATCGGCAATCGCGACCCGGATTGTGACAGACCGATCAGAATGTGGTTCAGCCACGGTGAGTTGGTCGAGGTCTCGGGAGTCGTCGTTGTCGATTGACGCCCAGAGTAAACCCGTCAGGTCACGCATGTCCGAGTGTCCGTTAGTAACAGCCGTCTGTACACGGGCAAGCTCGGCCATCGCCGCGGCAGAAAAATCCGGTAAGAGGCCGCGTTCGATCATGGCGCGACGAGCGATATTCTTGAGATCCATACGATGATTTTTCATCTCCTCCCTCAATCTGGGATAAAACCTATGTCCATCTTTCTGGGTTTTCGGAACAGCCGTTCCCCTATCACCTCACCGCGCTCACGGGAAACATGGGAATGTGGGAGTTAACGGTTGGTTTGTAAGATTTCCATCCCCTCAAAGTGGTTACGCCTACAAGGTCATGGTTCTGATTGCGTTCTCGATTTGTACCAGCTATATGATAGGCACACACGTGGCCTCAAGCTCGATCCACACCCGTGAAGAGAACCGATGAATAGTTCGGATGTCCGCTTCACCGTATTATGCGTAACAACATAGCAATTAATATACTTCGATGGGCCATCGCGGTTCCTGCAGGTGTCATGTTGTGGTTCGCTGCGAACCATTCTATTGGAGCGGCATTCGGCATTATCCATGGGTTTGAACGTGTCGATGCTTTCTGGGAAGCACCGGATATGGATGGGGTGCCAATCATTGGCACATACCTTATATTCGTCACGAGGACTATTGCCGCTTCATCCCTTGTGGCTGTGATCATCTACATCGTACCGCGCTATCACAAACAGGTGGCGATCGTTGCTGCCTCTCTTGTATCCGCCGCGGCCATAGGCTTCTTGGGATTTGTATCGATTCAAGTTGCGAATGGCAATTTAGACATCGGTCCGGATGGCTGGTACAGACACATTCTAGACATGTTCAGCATTATTTTTGGCGCAATAGCCGGAGCGTGGCTGGCCTACGGAAATCAGAAAAGACGAACTCGCGCTTAGCGTGCTTTCGTCATGAGCGCTTCGCGTGAAACGCTGCAAGCGGCTGTCTTGGCAGATTCTTGGCGGGTGAGGGCTCACACTGAAGTTCAACCTTCTGGGTTCGACGTTTCGGTGTCCTCGAACTGGCCAGTGTCATTCATCTTGCTCGTCGTGCCGGAATCACAAGTGCTCACTTCTTCCTTCTCCTCCTGGTTCCCGTCGTCCCCACCATGACAACTACCTTCGTCTGAGAAGAAAAGGCTTGCTCGATGCGCTGCCTTCCATTGGTCGTGAGGATAACAATTCCGTCGTGATGTTCAATGCGCTGGAGAAAATGGGCCGTCTCCGCATTCGCAAATCGGTCATGGGCGTCGTTGACATTACCCCGCGCCCCGAACAGCGCATCTGCTTCATCGAAGAAGAGGATCGCGCCACCGGCTTCCGCCTTATCAAATACGTCGTTCAGATTCTTCTCCGTCTCGCCGATGTATTGACTTACCACCGCCGACAAATCCACCCTGAACAACTCTACTTCTAGGGATGCGGCCAAGGTCTCGGCAGACTTCCTTCGGCGGAGCGCCGTGGAGCCGGACAGAACTAGGACTGCAACGGACGTCGCCGTGGACCCCTTTGCTCGACGCCCCGAGGTTGCCTTCTTCTGCACCGCCGCCCGTGTTCGCCGCCCCCTCATTACGCTGTCCGACATGGCTCCTTCGCGCTCCCTTCCCAATCCTGTCACCCACGAACCCTCCCGAGTTTGCAGGCAGCAGCTTGCGGAACTTATCGTCGATTCATCACAATGACCAGAAGCCCACCCAGCAGGGAGGAACTTCGCCTCATGACACCGGCAGCATTGATTGAACAGGAACTCACGGCAGCCGAGGCCGCACAGCACAACGGCAACGACGGGAAGGCGCGAGTCTGTGTTCGACGTGCCGTGGCCCGTGCCACCGAGGCGTGGATAGCGCGGCTCTCTTTCCCGCGATGGCATGGGGATGCAATGGCACATCTCCGGCATATTCAACAGAACGCGTCCTTCCCTCTTCCTATCCGTCAGGCAGCCGAGCGATTGAGTACCTCTGTGACCCGTCAGCACGCAACCCCCTTCACCACAGACCCGGTCGCCGACGCAAAACTCATCATCACTCATCTCGGCAGCCACTGAATGATTGCGTCAGCAATGTTCCCTCCAAACTTGCTCGTTTCTCTTTAAGAGGAAGCAACCAGACTGTCCTTGCACTGCGCGCGTCCAACGAGGTTCTCCCAACTTCTCTATACCTCTCTTAAAAGAAGTGGCCGAGGCTGCCCTTTACTGCGCGCATCGAACGACCCTCTTCCTTCTAAATGATCCTTCCGAGCTTGCTCGTTTTCCAATAGGAGGGTGGCCTGATTGGTCTCCCACTGCGCGCGTCCAACGAGGCCCTTCTCAGGGCGCGCGTTGCGTGAGCACGGGAGACCAACAGACTACCCTCCCCCTCCCCCTCCCCTACCACCCCAATGCCCACTTATGCCGATTTTTTTCCAACAGCGCATCCGCTTCGCTTGGGCCCCAGCTCCCAGCGGTGTAGGAATGAACGGTTCTCTCGCCGGTCAACAGCGGGTCATAGAGGCGCCATGCCGTTTCGGTAAAATCCGCGCTGACAAAGAGAGTCTGATCGCCAATCATGACGTCGCGGAGCAGTGTCTCATAAGCTTCGGGGAGCCGGCCAAAGGCTTGTTCATAGTCGAACTGCAGCGCATTGTCACTCAGTCGGAACGGCCTACCCGGACTCTTCACAGAAAAACAGAGCGAGAACCCTTCACTGGGCTGGAGCATGATCAGCAGCATGTTCGGCGAAATACTGCCGGGATCGAGGGATCGAAACATTTGGGTGGGGGCCTCACGAAAGGTCACCGCTATCTGGGTCAGTTTGCGCGGGAGGCGTTTACCCGCCCTGAGATAGAAAGGCACACCCTTCCATCGCCAATTGTGAATCTCAGTTTTCACCGCGACATACGTCTCCGTGGTCGAATCTTTCGGAACCCCCTGTTCCTCGCAATAGCCATGAATCGTCTGACCGGCGACCTGCCAGGACGTATACTGGCCAAAGACAATGTCCTGAGGAGTGATCGGCGCAATAGAATGGAGCACTTTGAGTTTTTCGCTCTGGATCGCGTCGGCATTGAAGGACACCGGCACTTCCATCGCCACAACCGTCATCAGTTGAGTGAGATGGTTCTGTACCATGTCGCGGAGCGCCCCGGCCTGCTGATAGTAGGCCCCACGATGCTCGACGCCGAGATCTTCGGCAACGGTAATCTGTACGTTCTCGATGGCGTCGCGCTTCCAGAGCGATTCAAAAATTGGATTCGCGAATCGGAATGCCAGGAGATTCTGCACTGTCTCTTTGCCGAGGTAATGATCGATGCGGTAGATCTGAGATTCCTCGATATAGCGATGCAGGGTCGTGTTCAAGCGTCGGGCTGAGTGAAAGTCTCGGCCAAATGGTTTTTCGAACACAACGCGGACCCATCCGCGGCTCTTGAGCAATCCCGCTTCGTCCAGACGTTCCATCGCGGCGGGCACGATGTCCGGTGGCAACGCCAGGTAGAACACTCGGTTCTCCGGCATGTTGTGTGTGCGCTCCAGCCGTCTGATATATACAGCCAACGCCTCATAATCTTGCGGCCCCCCTTCATGCAGGGTCTGGTAGTACAGACATTCCTCGCACCAGGCGCGCAACTCTGTCTCATTGCGCCAGCCCGACTGATTAAGACCTTCGAAGGCCCAGAGCCGAAACCCCTCATCATCCATTTCAGGCAAGGCGGCGCCGATAATCAGTGTGTTGCGTGTTTCAAGGATTCCCTGGTCTCGCAATTGATACAGCGCGGGCAGGAGCTTCCGATGCGTCAGGTCGCCAGTCGCGCCGATGATGACAAAAACATGGGGCTCAACTTGATGTTCCGACATCCGCAGGATCCTTCGTGTGAACGGTCAACCGTTTCTTCGCAGGATGCTGAAACAGTCGCTCTTCTCACCTGTCTGGCACTGCGCCTCCATGCCGCGTTTCATCCGCGCGGCAGCTAGGATGTTCGCACCGTTCCGTCCCATGAATCAATTACTGTGTGTGGGTGAGACTCTTTGAAGTGTCCGGAACGACAGCGCGCCCTTCGATCCACTGGTAGAGCACCGGCAGTACAACAAGCGTCAGAAACGTGGAACTGACTAGCCCACCGATCACTACGACGGCCAGAGGCCGCTGAACTTCCGATCCGATCCCTTGGGCAAAGGCAAGCGGCACCAATCCCAGTAACGCGACCAGCGCCGTCATCAAAACGGGCCGCAGACGCATCACGCAGCCGGTCAGCACCGCCTGCTCAATGCCCATTCCCTGCTGCCGACGCAACGAATTCATATAGGACACCAACACGATTCCGTTCAACACGGCGACACCGAAGAGATTGATGAATCCGACCGAGGCCGGCACGCTCAGGTATTCCCCCGTCACCCATAAAGCGACAATTCCGCCGATGAGGGCAAACGGGAGGTTGAGGATGATCAGCGCCGCCTGCTTGAGCGAGGAGAACGACGAAAACAGGAGCACGAAGATTATGACAATGGTGATCGGAACAATGATCTTGATCCGGGCCATGGCCCGCTGCATATTTTCGAACGATCCGCCCCAGACGATGTGATACCCTTCGGGGAATCTGACCTCCCGGTCTATCCTCTCCTGCGCTTCAGCCACAATGCCTCCGATGTCCCGTCCGTGAGTATTGAAGCTGACCGGCAGATACCGCTGGAGATGATCGCGGTTGATACGCCCCGGTCCCTCGTGCATCCGGATGGTGCCGAGATCGCTGAGTGGAATGAAGGCCCCACTGCCGTCCGTCAGTCGAATGTTCCCGATGGTTTCGATGTTGTTCCGATACTGTTCCGGAAACCGCAGGATCAAATTGAACCGTCGATGCTCTTCATACACCCGAGTCGCGGCTTCCCCTCCGACTGCGGTTGCGATGACCTCTCGCACGTCCGAGACGTTGATGCCGTGCCGGGCGATCTTACCCCGATCGATATCGATCGTGATGTACGGCTGGCCGAAGAGTTGCTCTATTTTTAAATCTTTGACGCCCCGAATCGTGCTGAGGACGTGGGCAATCTCATTCCCTGATTGACGCAGCTCCTCCAGGTCTGGCCCGAACAGTTTCACGGTCACCTCTGCGCGCACCCCCGAAATCAACTCGTCGACCCGTTGCTGGATCGGTTGGCTGATCAGAAAATTGGCGCCGGGCACTTGTTTCAACCGCTCGCGGACCCGCTCTTTCAATCCCGACATAGTGGGCGACGTCGTCCACGTGTCAATCGGATGCAACATCGCAACGGAATCGCTTTCATTCGGTTCTTGCGGATCATTCGCCAATTCCGTTCGTCCGATTTTTGACACCATCATCTGCACTTCGGGAAACTCAAGCACCGCTTTCTGCACCTCCCGTTCGATTTTGATCGATTGATCCAAAGAAATGCTTGGCAAGCGGATCGTGAGGGGAGCCATCGTACCTTCGTTCAGAATGGGGACAAATTCCGATCCCAAAAATGGAAAAAGCGCGATGCTGCCTGCCAGCATGAATCCGGTGGCTGTCAACACCACGCTCCGATTCCCTAATGCCCAGCGCAGCAGAGGAAGATAAACACGCTTGGCCCATCGGAGTACCAAGGGGTCGGAGTCGCCGTGCCTTGCCCGCAAAGTCAGTAAACACAGAACAGGCGACAGGGTGACCGACAAAATGAGCGACACGAGCAGAGCAATCATGATGGTATAGGCCATCGGCTTGAACATCTTGCCTTCCATGCCTTCGAAGGAGAGGATCGGCATAAAGACGATGATGATGATGATAATACCGAAGACCACGGGGCGGGCGACCTCCCGAGCGGCATTGAGGATAACCGCCAGCCGAGGCAGACCCTGGTGACGGGGGTCCGACAGGTGCCGGTGGATGTTTTCCACCAGCACCACAGACGCGTCGACCATCATGCCGATGGCGATGGCCAGACCGCCCAAGGACATCAGATTAGCGGTGAGATCGAAACGATCCATCACGAAGAACGTCACGAGTGGCGTCAAGATCAGCGTCGCCGCCACGATCAAGGCGCTCCTGGTATCGCCCAGGAACACAAACAGCACGACCACCACCAGGAGAATACCCTCTCCGAGCGCCATGTAGACGGTCGCCAAGGCGGCGGAGATCAATTCGATACGATCATAAAAGGGAACGATCCGCCATCCTGCCGGCAGCAGTCCCTTGTCCTGTATCTCGGCAATCTTACCCTTGATGCCTTCTACGACGTCGCGAGCGTTTGCTCCGCGTAGCATAAGCACGATTCCTGCCACCACCTCGCGCTCTCCGTTCAAGACGACAGCGCCGTGACGAATGGCATGGCCGATCTGCACCTGGGCGACGTCGTGGACGTGCACGGGAGTGCCGCCCACTTCTTTGATGACGATGCCTTCGATGTCGCTCAGTTTCCGGATCAGTCCCACGCCGCGGACAATGTACTTTTCGGCATGTGTCTCCAGAATATTGCCTGCAGCATTCGCATTGTTGTTTGCCACAGCGGCAAATACCTCTTCCAGTGAGAGGGCGTATTTGCGCAGGAGTTCCGGTTCGACGAGCACCTGGTACTGTTTGACATACCCGCCTTGCGAGTTGACCTCGATCACTCCGGGAACACCCTTGAGCAACGGCCGGATGACCCAGTCCTCCACAGTTCGCTGCTCGATCAATTCGTGTTCGACCGTGCCAGCATCCAGGCCGCCGTGGCGAGGGCCTTCTAGATAGTACTGATACACCTCTCCCAGTCCCGTGCTGTTCGGCGTCATCATCGGTTCAGACCCGGGCGGTAAGAACTCCCGCACTTCGATCAGTCGTTCGAGCACGAGTTGGCGGGCCAGGTTGATGTCCATATGATCGTCGAACACCACCGTAATCAACGACAGCCCTACTTTGGTGAGCGAGCGTAGGTCCGTCAGATGCGGAACCCCGGTGACTTGCTGTTCGATGGGAAAGGTCACCAGGCGTTCGACCTCTTCGGGGGATAAGCCGGGCGCTTTCGTGACGATCTGCACGAGCACGCTGGTCACATCGGGAAACGCGTCGATCGAAATCGTACGGAAGGCATAGCCCCCCAGAAGGGTAAGAAGGCTGGCGAATGTGAGGATCAGCAAGGGGCGATGGAGAGAGAACTCAATGAGTTTGTCGACCATGCTCAGTCTTTAGGTTTCAACAGCTCCGATTTCAAGGTAAAGGCGCCTTCTTTGACGACCGTTTCCCCTTCCTGCAACCCTTCGAGGACCTCGGCGAAGGCCCCGTTCTTCTCGCCCAATTTGACCGTCCGCGCTTCAAATACGCCAGGTTCCTTTTGCACAAACACGAAGATGCGATCCCGATCATGCTGAATAGCTGCTTCGGGAATGACCAGGACATCCGAGGCCGGTTCGGACGAGACACGGATCGTTGCGAACATTTCCGGCTTCAGATGACCGTCGGAATTATCCAAGATGAGGCGCACCGCCATGGTCCGCGTAGCAGTATCGAGGACGTCGCCGACATACGAGACAGTCCCCTGGAACGCTTGGTCAGGATACGCAGCCACATGGACCTCGACCGGCTGATTCGGATCGGCGGCCGCGCGCTGCATATACGCGATATCTTTTTCCGATATATTACCCAGCACCCAGACTGTCGAGAGATCGGCAACCACAAACAGCTTATGGGTAGTTTCGACCACCTCGCCTTTGGTGAGATCCCGCGCGATCACCCGGCCGGCAAAGGGCGCCACGATGGGGACCTGCGAGCGGATTGTTTGGGTCCGCTCAAGGGTGCTGATCTCTTTGTCACTCATGCCTAACAAGCGGAGCCCTTCGCGAGCCTCCTGGGTCTCGGCGCGGACACTGATCATCTCTCCTTCGCGGCGCTGCGCTTCCGCCTGGCCGATGACTTTCTCTTTGTAAAGATATTCCGCCCGCTGATAAGCCTGCTCCGCTACGTGCCGGCGTGCTCGGGCCTTAAGGTATGCAGACTGGGCTAGGCCGAGGTCGCCGCTATGAAGCACCGCCAACAGCTGCTGGGGCTTGACCATCTGTCCTAAGTCGGCATGCACCTCGGCCACCCGCCCACGCACGAGAGTCGTAATATTCGCCAACGCGTGTTCGTTCGGCCGTACGACGCCGGGAAAGGTACGATAGGTGCGAAATGCCGTTCGTCCGACCGGCTCCACCGTCACACCGGATCGGATTACTTCATCCGGTGGGAGCCGAACAAGACGCGCCTCGCTTGCCGAATGTTTCGTCCCATTCTCCTCAGCCGGCGCCGGCGCCGGCGTACGATCACAGCCTGTAAAGGAGACCAACATGAGCATGCCGAAGAAGACCCTGAACGTCGCACTCAAACAGCCTCGCGGGCGTGTATGACGCTCACATCGATTTGCACATCGGTCGGAAGAGATGACCATGTCTCTCATCTGTCCCTTATAGTGGACCGCCCACGGCACGTTCAAACCGCGTGAGCGCCATGGAGAGTTCGAACCGCGCCAGATTATAATCTACGGTGATCTGGCGTTGGACCCGTTGGGCATCGAGGACATCCAGCAGGCTGGAGGCGCCTTGGCGGAAGCTCAATTGGGCGATGCGAAGCGCTTCTTGCGCTTGCTTGAGGAGCCCTTCCTCGTAAACGAGGATTTGCTCTTGCGCCGTTTCCGCCTCGCGAGCATGTTGGTTGATGGCACGGGCTAAGTCGTTCCTGGCACGCAGCAGCTCCGCTTCTTCTTTTCGTTGAGTGCCGAGCGCTGTCGCAATGTGCCCTTGCTGCATATACCATATTGGCGTCGGCACAGTCAGGCCCCCAAACACAGCCTCGCGACCTGCTTCCCTGGCATACCCGCCAAACATGGTGACGTTCGGCACACGGCTCTGGCGCTCCTTGGATACGGTAATTTCGGCCTGTTCCACCAGTTTTCCCTGGCGCTTGAGAATGGGATGTTGCGACAGGTCTCGCGCTGCCATTTGCTCCGGGTCCAGGTGATCCCGGAGCGATCGGAAATCTCCATGTACCTTGTACCGCGGTCCCAAGCCCCCTGCCGTCAAGGTGTCCAATCCGACAAGTCTTACACGCACGGCATTCTTGGCCTTCGTCAATTCTTGCTTGGCCTTGAGCACCTCCACCTCCGCCTTCACCGATTCGAATTGAGGACCTTCGCCGGATCGGACGCGCGCTCTGACAATGCGCGCCACGTCCTGAACAGTCTCCAAGTTCTGCTGAAGAAGATCTACCGTCCGTTCTGCCAGCAGCAGTTCGTAGAATAGCCCCTTCACCTCCGCAATAAGATTGAGCTTCGCTACTTCGAGGCCGACCGTCGCACCCTCTAGACCAGCTTCTGCCGCGTCCTTACGGGCCGACCGCATGCCCGGCCATTCCACCGTCTGATGCACCGTCACGCCACGTTCGATCACCCGTATTCCGTTGCTGGGGTCTCGGATCGCGGCATCCGCCGACTGGGCGGTGATCAGGGGGTTGGGATAGGCGCCGGCCTGGATCTGGCCGCCCTGATTCTGTTCGATCACACTGCGGGCGGTTGCGATTGCCGGGTTCCTCTCCAGCGCCAATTCGATGATGCGGTCGAGCTCGAACGTGGGCAGCTGGTCTTTCGCCGCTGCAACAGAAGGCATCAGCGCCCCATTTATCCCCGCTGCCATCACGGTCAGCAATACGACATAATTCCAACGCCGAGCCGACATGTACTGCCTCCTTGGAATCACGATGAGGCTTGTTCGATCGAAATCAAAGACAAAACAGATCGTCGAGGCTGCGCTATCCGTGTATGGTCGGAGGATGCAGCAGTTGGGAGACGAGAAGGGCGGAGGCAGGGATTTCGTTCATCAAGGCATGCGAGCGGCTTGATTCGCAATCTGACACACTCAATCGAGAAACAACGCAATCCCCCAGAGCCTCTTGCGGCATATCGTCCTCGTAATCGGTCGTCTCCACGGCATCACTGAACTCGCAGGGTTCTCCACTCCCAGTATCGCCGGTAGAGCCACACACGATATTGATAGACCACCCGATCTGCGCAACCGGGAATAGGGTGCAGAGAAGCAGCGCAAAGAAGGCGAGAATAGAGGAAAATGAACGGACCGTTGTCACAACACCTTTTAAATACGAGGACGAAGCGATTGTCAATAAGATCGTAGAAACATCTACGCAGCTCTCATGGCAATTGCGCGCAACTATGCCATCCACCGCTATAGTACCCTTCTCTCGGCCTCGGTTACAAGAACAACTCATAGTTCACATTATGCACATGGCGGTCCGTCGGGAAATCGCATAGAAACCAGGCGTTCGTTCCCTGCCCTCGACGCGGCCGCTCCAATCCAAGATCGTGCACCACATCGTCCAGAGCCGAGGAACATATTTCAAACCAACCCCTTTCCCAAACTCTATGGACTGAAGAGAGCACGGTTCAGCACGATATGAACAGCGATACTTGCGGCATAGCCCAACGCGATAGCCCATATCCATTTCAGGTGGGCATAGAACGTATAAATCCCCCGTGCCTGCCCCATGAGGGCCACGCCCGCTGCCGACCCGATAGACAAAAGCGACCCGCCGACACCGGCTGTCAACGTCACCAAAAGCCATTGGCCGAGGCTCATATCCGGGTTCATGCTCAACACAGCGAACATGACGGGAATGTTGTCGATGACCGCTGAAAGCACCCCGATAAGGATATTCGCTGTTGTTGCGCCCAAATCTCCATAGAGAACATCTGAGAGTGCAGCCAGATACCCCAATGCGCCGAGCCCACCGACGCACAGCATAATGCCGTAGAAAAACATCAGCGTATCCCATTCCACACGCTTCATGCTGATGAACACATCGAACGGCTTTACTGCAGGCTTGAACAATGCGCTGAGGGTTGCGGCGTTCTCGCCATCAAGCGCGGGAGGGTCCGTCCACTCGTCCAGCTCCTTGCGCCGAAGAAAATAACCATAGGATTTAAGGACACCCAGCCCGGTCATCATGCCGAGAAACGGGGGTATCTCGAGAAAATGATGCATGAGAACGGTTCCGGCTATGGTGAGAAGAAATAGGACAACAATGAAATAGCCGCCATACTTGACCTGCACGGGCTCCATCGTGGCTGACGGCTTCTCGCGTGAAATCGTCATGGAGATCAGCGCCGCCGGAACAAGCCAATTGATGAGAGAGGGAATGAACAGCGCGAAAAAATCGCCGAACTGCACGACGCCCTTTTGCCAGACCATGAGGGTGGTGATGTCGCCAAAGGGGCTGAACGCACCGCCTGCATTGGCAGCGACCACCACATTGATGCAGGCAGCGGCGATGAATCGTCCGTTCCCTGCCCCCATTGCCATGACCACGGCCCCCATCACCAGCGCTGTCGTCAAGTTATCCGCGATAGGCGATATGAAGAACGCCAGCAGGCCGGTCAACCAGAACACCGAACGGAGGGATAATCCCAATGACACCAGACGTGTCCGCAATGCCTCGAAGATGTTGCGTTCACTGATCGTATTGATGAACGTCATGGCGGAAAGAAGAAACAGCAGCAGTTCGGCATATTCGAGCAGATTATGGCGCAGGATTTCAGCGACAGCGTGGGATTGGTTGTGAGAGACATACGCGATCGCCGTCAGTATCCAGATCGCGCCTGCCGCCACCATGACAGGTTTTGATTTCCGCAGATCAAGATTTTCTTCGACAATAACCAACACATAGGCGGCCAGAAAAATAGCTAGGGCCGCATAGCCTGTCCATTGATCCGTAAAGTTCAACATCCTGTCTCTTTCACAATCACACAGCCCCGTCTCTTCGACCTTTCCTATGCTTCTGCGGACTAAATATCATGGTTTCTAAGGAATTTCGCAACGTTATTCGAACCGATTCAATCGGTTGACGGAGACGATGGCAGGCGCTCGGTTGCTGAGAGGAGAAGTTGGGCTAAGCAGATTCTCTCGAACTTGCGTGAACACTCGATGATTAGAACCGCCGACGCAATGAAGGTATTTCATGAAAACCGCTCATGAACGAGACTAGGATCGGACGCTCATGGCATCCCCTCAAAGATCATGTGCGCGCTTCCTTGTATCGATCATATCTGACTCACCATCAGCATATGATTCCGGGGTTCGATCGATACAATGGATTAGAAAGCGGAGAATGTCGTTGATCTCTCCCTGATGGTTGACGAAGTATTTCGCCCGCGACTTCTCATGTGGTCCCACGCGCACCCCCATGGCAAGCCCTTCGGTAAGCTCAAAGACATCCTCATCTGTTTCGTCATCGCCGATGAAAAAAAGACCGGTCTGGCGGAGGTGGCGCATGAGGGCCAAGACGGCCGGTCCTTTCCCGCCTTCCCCCGGGGGCAAGACATTCACCGATGCTTTTCCAAAGATCAGGCGCGGAGTCGGCACGAGTTGATCGAGCAGGAGGACAAGGGCCATGCGAATTCTGGCCGGTTCATCGGTCCCTCGATAATGCAGAGTGAGGGTATAGCGTTTATTTTCAACTTCTGCCCCATAGTTCTTGAGCGACTGAATGAACTCTGCTCCCAGTCGCTGCATCCATCCCTCACAGATCTTTTCAGCCTGGATCAATGTTGCGGGAGCTGTGAGCGGGCTTTCCAACCCATGGTTCCCGATCAGGTGAGGAACCGCCCCGTCGATCCGCGAGGCCAGATCGCTGAGTGCGCGCCCGGAAACGATGGCGCAGGGGAGACTATTCGCCAACTCCGACAGCCCCTCATAAATGGACTGGGAGAGTTTGACGGTATCCCGATCAGGAGAAATACGCGCCAAAGTCCCGTCGAAGTCAAACGCATAGAGAATTGGACGGCCCGCCAATGCGCGAAGCGCCAGGCGTCCTTCGTCAGAGAACAAGTAGGTCATGCTTGGCCCCCTGTGGTTGTTCGCACATCTCGCACTCCCGTTTGACGGACGATCCGGGCTCGCTGCCGCATGCGGGCCGCATCCATGAGCATGCGTCCGGCCCAGCGGTATACGTTAAACTCTTGCACGATGCCGCGCATGCTGCGCATCCGGGCACGCTGCTCGATCGGCGGCATCGTCAGAGCCAGATGCAAGGCGGCCGCGGACTGATCGATGTTGTACGGATTGATGATCAGCGCCTCGGGTAACTCAGTGGCCGCGCCGGTGAATTGACTGAGGATTAACACGCCTTGCTCGTCGTCCCGCGCTGCCACGAATTCCTTGGCGACGAGATTCATTCCGTCATGCAGGCTGCTGACGATGCAGAGATCAGCGCCTCGGTAATAGGTGGTGACGTCTTGCGGTTCGTGATGTTCGATCCGTAGATAGATGGGTTGGTATCCCTCCCGCCCGAATCGTTGATTGATACGTTCGGCCAATGCAATGACCTGTTGCGTGAGCTGCTGATACTCCTCAATTTTGGCGCGGCTCGGAGCGGCGATTTGGATGAAGGAGAACTCGCCGACCCATTCCGGCTGCAACTCCAGTAGCCGTTCAACGGCGAGGAACCGCTCGAGAATGCCCTTCGTATAATCCAGCCGTTCGACGCCGACACCGACGCGATGCGCGTGGGGGATGCCGTTGATTGCGCGGATGTGGGTCCTGCACTCAGATTCGGACGGCAGTTGTGCCTGCCCTCGAGTGGGCCATGCAATGGAAATCGGATAATGCTTCACCGCGGTGAGTAGGCCCTGATAGGAAATCAAGGAGCTGTCCCAGTCGATCCTCGTTTCGAGAGAACGGTCGACAGTATTGATGAAGTTTCTGCAATGGAATCTCGTGTGAAACCCGAGAATGCTGCTCCCCAAGAGCCCTTCGAGGATCTCTCGATGCCAGGGACAGATGGCATAGCGTTCCGGATCGCTCCAGGGAATGTGCCAAAACGTCACGATCGTCGCGTTCGGCAGATGGTCGCGCACGATCTTGGGTACCAGCGCGAGATGATAGTCCTGCACCAACACAACCGGATTATCGGTCTTGGCCTCCTCGATGATGGCCATCGCAAACCGCTCATTGATCTTCTTGTACCGTTCCCAGTCCGAGGATCGAAAGACGGGACGGACGTGGGCCAGATGACAGAGCGGCCAGAGCCCTTCGTTGGCAAATCCGTAGTAGTAGCCGTCTTCTTCTTCCGGCGACATCCAAATCCTCTTGATCTCATAGGCAGGATTGTCCGGCGGGACACGGACATGGCCGTGTGCATCGACGACCTCCCTGTCAGCCGTGCCGCTGCCATGCGCAATCCACACGCCCGAACAGGCACGCATAATCGGTTCAAGGGCGGTGACGACCCCGCTGGCCGGCACTTGGACTTCGATCTGCTGCCCCTTCCGATTGTGGAGATACGGTTCACGGTTGGAGGCGATCAGCACTTCATCTCCGGCCAAGTGATCGTGCAGGATCTTCTTGAGGGTGGCCGGCGTCCAGCTCATTTGGCTCTCATCGCGCATACGCTTGTCCGATTCAAGTTCCCGAATCATGGCACGTAGATCCTGCGCGACCGGATGGAGGTCCGAATCCTGCTGCTTATTGCCGATCAATGCGGCAAGCCCCTCACCGCGAAGCATCGTTCGAACGCCGGCGACCCACCCTCGCCAACTCAGGTGCGCAACCAGTACCGTCACGAGAGAAATCACCACGCCGATGATCGCAAACAGATAGTAGAGGTACCACTTGGTATCGCTGCTTCGACGTTCAACCCAACTCATGTCATGAACGAGCATGAGGCGTCCCCATACACGGCCGTTCCCCTCGATTCTCACAGCCGCGACGTGGACAGCTCCTTGGCTGAGCCGTATCAGGGCGGTCTGTCCGGTTTCGATGGTGCTGGTGCCGTCGCACGGAATCGAATCGGGATAGGTAAAAGTCTTGTAGGCCAACTTGCCATCCCGGTCGCAGAACCCGATGGCGAAGAGCCGTTCGTCCTGAAGGATTCGATGAAAATAGTTGAGCAGCTTTATCTTGGAATCCGCCACCAGCAGATCGACGAGGGGGCCTTCGACCATACGGCCGATCAGTTCCGACCGGCTTTCAAGATCCCGCACAAACCATTTCAATGTCAGCGTATCGACGAGTGGGATGACCGCATAGGCAAGACCGGCCAACACCAATGCCAGCGGCAACAAGAATCGAAGCGATAAGCGCATAGGTCACCTCTCGTTTACATCGGGCGAAAAATCGCCTATGGTAACGGCATGTATCCTTACGGCCTTATCGGCAATTGTCAAATCTCGTCGCTGATCGGACTGAACGGCGCTGTCGAATGGATGTGTGCCCCACGACCTGACAGTCCGCCCGTCTTCGGACGGCTGCTTGATCCGGACGGGGGGCACTTTTCGATCGCGAGCGCGATCTCTTCCACAGAAATCAAGACCGAACAGCGCTATCTTGCAAACACGAATATCCTGCTCACCACTGTCACACTGCCGAACGGCGACGCTTTCCAGATCACCGATTTCTGCCCACGGTTCGAGCAGTACGGACGCATCTATCGTCCGGCGGCGCTCTTTCGTCTAGTCGAACCGTTGCAAGGCATTCCGGCTATCCGCGCGAGCTGCCGACCGGTGTCGGGCTGGGAAAAGACTCCTATCCATCCCGTACGAGGCAGTAACCACCTGCGCTACGACATCCGTGGCGAATCGCTCCGCCTGCTGACGAACATGCCGCTGACCTACCTCTGCGAAGAGACTCCGGTCGCCCTGACCCAGAAATTCTATTTCGGTCTGACATGGGGCCTCGGCATCGAGGACGACCTCGTCAAAGTCACACACGACTTTCTCGATCAGACAATACGCTATTGGCGCATTTGGGTCAAAAACTGCTCGGTGCCGCTGCTGCATCAACAGGAGGTTATCCGCTCCGCTCTGGCCTTGAAGCTCCACTGCTTCGAAGACACCGGCGCCATACTGGCAGCCCTGACGACGAGCCTTCCGGAGCAACCGGGCGGAGGTCGCAACTGGGACTACCGCTATTGCTGGCTGCGCGACGCCTATTTTGCGCTCACGGCGTTTCATAACCTAGGCCACTTCGAGGAAATGGAAGCCTTCCTCAAATTTCTGCTGAACATTGCGCATACGCACGAACATTCCCGCGACCGCTTACGTCCTGTCTATACATTGAGCCAGAGCCTTCCTCTACCGGAAACCGAGCATCCGAATTGGGCCGGCTATCAAGGCGGTGCACCAGTTCGCAGCCACAACCAAGCGGCGGAGCATGTGCAGAACGATGCCTATGGAGAAATGATTCTGACCTTCACACCGATCTTCTTCGACGAACGGTATAGCGATTTGCGCAGCAAAGATCTCGACACGCTCCTTTCCCATCTGGCGAAGTTATGCGTCCGCAGCATCGGCCAGCCGGACGCCGGTCTTTGGGAGATCCGCAACGGCTGGCAGGAGCATTCCTTTACGAACTTGCTGGCTTGGGCCGGTCTCGAACGATTGGAGCGCATCAGACAAGCCGGGCATCTCGGTTCGATCTCCTTGGACTTGACCGGCGCACGGATCCATGCGGCGGATGCCCTCCTCCGAGGCGTACATGGTAGCGTGCTCCGAAACGGCCCCACAGATTCCAGTGATGACGCCGCCCTTGCCCAACTCCCGATCCTGGGCTACCCAAACCGGGAACTCTGTGAGTCCACCGTGTTGCACATCACTCGAGAACTCGCGCTTCGACATGGGAACGAAGACACCGGATTTTTTTACCGCTACCTGCGAAACGACGACTTCGGAAAACCGGAAGGAGCCTTCGTCATCTGCTCCTTTTGGATCGCCCAGGCGCTCGCCAGGCTGGGACGGACGCCCGAGGCCCGAACCATCCTTGATCGAGTACTCCTCGCTGCCAATCATGTCGGACTGTTCTCCGAGCATTTTACCCCCGCCACGAACATTCAGTGCGGCAATTTCCCTCAAGCCTACTCCCACGTCGGCTTGATTAATGCTGCATTTGCCGTGAGTCCCCCCTGGAGCGATGTGCTCTGACGTGTTCGAGCTGAACGCACCTCGCTATATTAAACTGGTGGCCCTTCTCGGACGCCCGACCCCCGGCTGATCGTTCCTTTGAAGAAAAAGCAGACGCGACATGCTCTCTGATGGATGAGTTTCGTCGATACGCTCCCGAGCGTGAGGCGGTCGATCGCGTCGAGGCCTTTACTGCCCACCACCAAAAGCCCGTCCTGTTTGGGCCCGCGTTTCAAGATCGTCTGCACAACCGCCCCTTGCTCCTTGCGGACTGTGCCCTTGAGCTTCAGCAATGCCAACTGCTGCTTCGCCTCCTTGAGTGCTTTGGCCGAACGCGCTTCCATGTGCTGAATTTCTTCCTGAATGTACCGCTCGGTCCCGGCATGACCGGCTGCGCTAGAAACGGTGCGCGGAGCGCGGCGATATCGACTACATACAGCGCGGTCACCCGCGGCGGCTCGACAAGTGGCAGCGTGGCCATCCAGTTCATCGCCCAGCGTCCATACTTCGATCCATCCGTCGCCACAAGCGCATTCATGTTGCGCGTCCTTTCAATTGAGTTTCCCTCGAAGTCAAACCGACAGACTGAAACCGGCTGCGACATACCTCAGGCGACATTCCTGCGAGGGCTGCGTGTCTGACGAATGCCACCGAATCCTTGAAATCCTCCTCGGACAGCCGAATCATATACTGGCGCGCGATCTGGTACGACTGCACCGTGATATCCATAATCCGCACTTTCGCCCGAACACTTGCTCTTCCCGTTTGAGCGATGAAAAGGCCCTATCGTCTCCCCGATGGTCACCAGGCGCGTGATGCCCAGCAACCCCCGAGACCGTTTCTCTTTTTCACATGACGCCTCTCAACACCAGACAATCTGCTAGCGATCCGCTAGGCATCCCGTGCCGGTTATGCTACAAACCTGCCGAATGATGTTCGGGCTCGTTCGAAAGTCGTTCATATGGCCACGGTACAGCGGTCAACTTCCCTCGCACGATTGACCCTTGCGGGAATCGTGTGCAGCCTGTCTGTATCCGGCTGCCTCTCCCCCATCACGTTGAATCGCGCCGTAACGGCCTACGATGAGGCAGTCACGGATGCCATCTCCAAACAACTGCTCATCAATATCGCCCGCGCCCACAAGCATCAACCAATTCATTTCACCGGCGTTTCGAACATCGCCGCTACGTTCGATTTCCGGGTGAGCGCCGGCGCCACTCCGGCGCTCACGGGGGAGGCCAGTAGAGGGCTCATGCCAATCTTCGGCGGGAGCGTCGCCGAAAACCCTACCTTCAGTATCTCGCCGATTGAAGGGGAAGAGTTTACCAAACGGCTCTTGACCCCCTTTCAGGAATCGAAATTCCTCCACCTCCTTCGGCAAGGGTATGACATCGATCTGTTGCTTCGACTGATGGCGCAGGAACTGCGGACCGCGGAGAATGGTCAGGAGGTCGCCTACCGCAATGCCCCGGCAGACCGAAAAGGATATGAGATGTTCCGCCGGGTGGTCACGCACCTCTCGGCCATTCAGGACCAGAACCAACTCTTTGCCGAACCGCTTACCTATTATCGGACCTGGACCATTCCCGCAGGCTCGGTCACAGGCGAGGGCTTTCACGCGTTACAGAAAGAGTATTTCGTGACCTACAATCAGAAGGAGAACAGCTACACCCTTCGAAAACAAATCGCGGGACAAATTCACATCACCAACTATGACCCTCACACACTTTCGCCCGAGGAGCGCGCCCAGTTGATCGAGGAAACGGAGGAAGGGCAGCTCAGCGATGTGTCCTTCGACATCCGTCCTGGGCATGTCGGAGGGAAATTCCCCATCAAGGGAGTGTTCCGCTTGCGGAGCTTCAATACCATTCTCAACTTTCTCGGCCGATCGCTTGAAGAAGAGCCCGAATACCATGTCGACATAGATCCGCGAACCCCGCCGGTCGTCGAAAATCCTGCTTATACAATGGAACTCCTGCTGTCGGACGGATCTCCTTCGAAAGCCGACCTTTCAATTCAATATCACGGAAAATATTATTCCGTAAACACCACCGGACCGCTGGCACGCTGGAACCGCGAAGCCTTCCAGATGCTGTATCTCTTGTTCCAGATGACTGTCAGCGAAGTGCCTCGCGTCGGCATCCCCAGCATCACGATTGCCAAGTAATCAGGCCTTTGAGTTTCTCTCCACAAAATCTTCAGCGTATGTTGGACGTCATGTGCTGTTTGAGGTGTTGTGATCACGAAGCGGCTGCAGGTCAATTCGGCAGTGTCTTGGTATGGCGATATCGGGAGTTTAGAGGGCTTGAGGGCCCGGTTCAATCCGATTGTGGCTTTGGTGTGGAGGCGCTGATCGTGTTGCAGACATTTGACGAATGGTTGTGGATGGCTTTTGATTCTCCCGCTATTTCGGCCCGAGTACATCACTGAATACTGTTGCCAGCTCTCGAAGCGCCCGGGCGCCGTCGCCGACAAAGGCCGACCCATGCATCGCTGCCAGGGTCTTCGGCTGCAACTCGGCCAGCCGATGGAGGGTCGGCTCCGTGAGCGGCGTGTACGGCATATAGTTGGCCAACGGCCCTTGCTGCTACTCCACGAGCACCTGTCCGCACCGGCCCAGCACGTGTGAATGCGTTGCCGGCTCAACATCCCCGTTTTGATGAAAGAGGTCCGAACAGAACAGCGTGCGCTGAGTCTCTTCGAACAACAGCCCCGCTTCCCAGCAGTGCGGCACGTGCGGCGTGTGCAAAAAGCTGAAGCGATACTTGCCTGTATTGAGCACGTCCCCGTCCTTCATCCCCAACGCAGGACGCACCGCCATGCAATCGTCGATGCTCACCAACTTGCCCACTAAACTACACACGGCTGAGGACTTCGGCGCAAGCTGCTGCCACTCACGCAGCGAGCCACATTCATCCGCCTCAAGATGGCTGAAGCCGATCCATTTGACCGTTGCTGGATCCAGCAACGTCGCGACGGCGTCCCGCACCTCGGCAAACATCGTGCGTGGGCCGGTATGAAACAGCAGCGGCTCGTCGTCGCGCACCAGAAACTGATTGAACTGTATATTGAAATCCGGCACGAAAGCGGAAATTCTGAACACGTCCGGCGCGATTTCCGAGACGGTCGTCATGGGGACCTCCAAGTGGGAAAAATAGAAACGGTACGCTACCGCCGGCGCTCCGGTGTGTCAACGAACGGAATCTGCAGAGGATCACCTGATGCCCGCCGCATGCGGGCAAGGTGGTCAGAAAGCTAGCATAATCCAGCACTTCTCTCTGCCTCTGACCCGTCAAAATCCCTACCATCTGCTAAACTTGCCTTAACAGCAGCCTAAGACTCTGTGCAACAAGGGGCATTGCGATGTGGCTTCGTCATGGATCCGGGCTCTTGCTGACAGGGATGCTATGGGGATGTGCGATGGTGAATGGCACCCCACCGCCGAGTTCTGAGCCATTATTTCAGGCCGATGCACCGGACACGGCCATCTTGCAAGTGGTCCATCGAGAACAAGAAACGCGGCTGAGCACCTGTACACAAAACCGATCCTGCGATCAAGTGTATTTTACACGTGCGATGATCGCATTATTCCAGAATGGAGACGCGGCAGCAGCCTTCTTTCAGCAGGCGATTGCCGTCGAGCCGAAAGGTCCATTTGCGGATTCAAGCGCGCGTTGGATTCAGTTTCTTGCCAACCGGACTGTCCACCCCGCTTCCGCCGACGAACCTAATGGCGCGTTAGCAGTGATGAAAGGGCTGGTGCGCACATGGCTGGGGCAGCAGCGCGCGGCAAATATGTCTGTCACATTGCGGTCTGGTGAAACGGTGAAAAACCCTGGTCTAGCCGTACA
>Ga0187893_10003266_pt1 | contig 33318 bp, 32 predicted proteins | sample MA1701074metaG_FD_139574 | JGI IMG/M metagenome (GOLD analysis project Ga0187893, IMG submission 139574) | White microbial mat communities from a basaltic lava cave in the Kipuka Kanohina Cave System on the Island of Hawaii, USA - MA170107-4 metaG ...
ATCCGCGCCGGCTAGCTATCCGTGATATTTCGTTTTCGGCGCGAGAAGGGGAAATTCTCTGTCTGCTCGGACCGTCGGGCTGCGGCAAGACCACCATCCTGAGGGCGATCGCGGGCTTCGAGCCGGTGCGTTCCGGGGAAATTTTTCTCTCAGGCCGACGCGTTTCCTCTTCCTCTGAAATGATTGCAACAGAAGAACGACGTGTCGGCATGGTCTTTCAAGAATACGCCCTGTTCCCGCACCTGCGCGTCGCCGACAACATCGCTTTTGGGCTCCACCACCTGTCACGGGCCGAGCGTACGCGCCAGGTTCAAGAAATGCTGCGTCTCACCGGCCTGGAAGGATTGGAGCGACGCTACCCGCATGAGTTGTCCGGTGGGCAACAGCAGCGTGTGGCGCTCTCACGGGCATTGGTACAGAATCCGGTCGTGCTCCTGCTGGATGAGCCATTCAGTAATCTTGACCCTGATATGGCCAGCCGCATGCGACAGGAACTGCATGCGCTCTTGCGTCGGATGAAAACGATGACTATCTTAGTCACCCACGATCATGATGAAGCCTTTGCCATGGCTGACCGGATCGCTGTGTTGAATCATGGTGTACTCGAACAGATAGACTCTCCGGAACTCATTTACCATGTCCCCTCGACCCCGTTCGTCGCCGACTTCGTCGGTCAGGCCGATTTCATTCCTGGGACCGTCTCCCAAGGCGTGGTCCACACCGAACTGGGTGAGTTCCCCAACACGATCGAGGGCAAGGACGGCACCGCCGTGGTCGTCATGATTCGGCCTGACGACATTCACCTTGTCCCAACGGAAGGTGCCCGCTCACGTATTCTCTCTCGTCAATTCCACGGCTCTGAGAATCTGTACACGGTCAGCCTCCCCTCAGGTCAACTTGTCCATAGCAGTCAAGGCTCCACAAGCGTCTATCAAACAGGCACGACGGTGGAACTTCGTGTCATGGCCACCCATACGGTGCTCTTTCGGCGAGAGGAATCCTCTGGCTAGCCATCGCGCGGGTAGGCCGATCACACAAGAACATTGACAGGCTTTTTCACGATCTGGCATTGATAGACCCACACAACAGTTCCTAGCCTGTCCGTCCGTGAGTTACTGAGAGAAAATGCGGTTTCGCCTATGAACACGCTACAAAGCGTAGTCGATTATGGAGTCATCGGACTCCTATTAGCGCTTAGCATCTGGGCAGTAGCCATCGCGGTAGAGCGGTGGCTCTTTTACCGTCGTATAGATCTCGCCCAATACCCTAACAGCCTTGGATTGGAAATGGCTCTGACCAAACACTTAGTCATCATCGGCACCGTAGCCGCGAATGCCCCATATATCGGTTTGCTGGGCACCGTGTTTGGTATTATGCTCACCTTCCATACAATGGGGACCTCCGGCACTATGGCCGTCAATGCCATCATGATCGGGCTCAGCCTCGCGCTGAAAGCCACGGCAGTCGGACTGCTGGTGGCGATTCCCTGCGTCGTCATGAACAATGTACTCCGGCGGAAGGTAGCCGAACTCCTCGCCCGGCACAAGGAACACCATGCAGCGGGACATTGATCAAATCAACGTCATCCCCCTCGTGGACGTCATGCTGGTCCTGTTGGTTATAGTGCTGACCACCGCCACCTTTATCAGCAGCGGACAGATTCCGGTCAATTTGGCAAAGGCGAAGGAAGTAGGCACTCACAAAGAGGCCCCCATCGTCATCACCCTGACGGCCGACGGCGCGCTCTTCCTCAACGACCGCGCCGTCCCTGAAGGGGGGCTCCAGGGGGCATTGGCTGAGTCACCTCGAGAATCGTCGGTCGTCGTGCGGGCGGATAAAGTCACCTTGCTCGAACGATTCGTTTCTGTGGTGGATGAAGTGCGGGGGTTGGGGTTTCAACAGGTCAGTCTGGAGGTTATTCGACTGTGAGCGCTACTGAGACTAATCGCGCTAGAGGCCAGAAGGGAGCACACGCCCAGGGCTGGCTCGTCTCCGTCCTCTTACACAGCACCGTGGCTCTTGCAGCAATCCTCACTGTGAAACAAACTCAACTCGCACCGCAAGATGAAGCGTTCAAATGGAACGTTTCCATGGTGTCGCTGACCCAGCACGCTCAATCGACGGCATCGCCCCAGAACCAGGCTCCGGCTCGATCAGTTCCATCGAAGATTTCGACGCCTGCTCTTCCCGCGCAGCAGTCTGCGCCGGCGCAGACACTTCCAGCGGCCCAGCCGCTTGCGCAACGGACGACATCTTCGATTTCTGAACAGGCCGGTATCCCGGCGATCTCTGAACCTCCTCCCCCAGCTCAACCAACAACGCCATCACAATCAACGGCTCACACAACACAACCAGCCGAGCCTATCAGACGTGAGTTTGTGGCGCCGATAGTTGCCGAGGCCACATCCATTGTGAAACCGGTTGAAGCACCAATGGCAGTCTCAGCAGAATCCGTACCTCAGACAGTGCCATCGAACACACCGCCTGCAATCCTCGGACACACTTTAGAGTCTGACCAGGCCCCAGCACGAACACAGATGGCATCCATCTCGCCGGCACTCACGAATGCGCCGACTAAGCTCGACTACGGCTGGCTCTCTGAAACGATATTACGTCGTGTAGAAGAATTGAAGCGATACCCCGCCTCAGCTCGGATAGACCGAGCCGAGGGGAAAGTCGTAGTGAAAGCTGTGATTGCCGAGGACGGGAACATCGGGGACGTGGAAGTCTTTCAGAGTTCAGGACATCCCGGTCTCGACAAGGCTGCGATTGAAACCCTGCTGCAGGCAGCCCCGGTACAGTTACCTCGTCCATTAGGCCAGCCGCGCATGACGATCAAGATTCCCATGAGCTATCGATTGGATCACTAGCCCGGATTGCTCATGATCGCTGTTGCGTGGTGTGCAAGCCCAAAACCCGTCATCGCTTCTCGCAAGCACAGTCTACAGAAGCGTACGCAGGGCATGGATGATGTACACGAGAATAATCTCACCGATCTGAGAGGGGTCGGACGATGCAGATCTTCATTAATAGTCCAACTAGGCCAAGGTGGGAGCCGGACACATCCAACTAGTTTTCGCACTCCTGTTGCCGCCAGACTCGCAGAATCCCCCCTATCGATCAAATATCAGCAGATACGCGCCACAAAAGGTTGAACGGGCCGTACCGACGTAGCTGGAGGTGCGCTCCCTCGGTCAAAATAGGTCCAGACCGTTTGGTCGCCCTCGCGCTGCTCAATCTGATGGGGCGGGCCATAGCGCTTGGCGACCATCTCTTCTATCGCCTCATTGACACGACCTTTGAAATAACCGGTCTCATATCCAGCACAAGCCACCAATCCCATCAGTACAACGGCAATCCATCCTATGCTCACAGACCTTCGCATGAATTGACCCTTTTCTTCACCGTTCGACCGGCTGATCGTTCCGCAGCCCTCTGCCCTACGGCTTGCGAACCCTATCCCGCAACCCTGAGGACACATGGACATGCCCTTCATGATCCACGATGATGGCCTCCACATCCGGCAAGGCTTCCACAAGCCGCATTCCCGATTCAGGTCCCATCACGAATATCCCTGTGTCCAACCCATCTGCCCAGATGCCTTCGCGAGCCACTATCGTGACACTCTGGCAACTACGCGCCGGTTGAAGCGTGCGTGGATCAAGAATATGATGATACCGAACTCCATCCCGCTCAAAGAATCGCTCATAATCCCCGGCGGTAGAAATCGCTTCGTCCTGCAAATCAATCCAGGCCAGCACCGATCCATCTTTTCGTGGGTGCTGTATACCGACGGGAAACATCTTTCCGCCCGGCAACCGGCCGAATGTCTTGATATCCCCTGATAGCGCCACAACTCCGGCTATGGCGCCTGCCCTCCGCAGCGCTTCGACGGCTTGATCGGCTGCGTATCCTTTGCCGATTCCCCCCACATCAATCCGCATCCCGGCTTTATCAAGATAGATCGTCTGCTTCCGCACATCGACATGAACCGCCTGCAAATCCACCAAGGGACGGAGCGCATCCAACTCAGATTCTTCCGGTATGCGCTGGCCGTCAGTCACACCCCAGGCCTCTACCGCCGGGCCGATGGCAATATTGAATCCACCATCGGTCATCTCCGCAGCTTGCATCGCACGGTGGACAACCGTCAACGTTTCCGTACTCACATGGATCGGCTTTATACCGGCTGATGCATTGACCCGAGAAAGTTCGCTGGTTGAGATCCAGGGGCTCAGGAGTTCCTCAAGTCGTCGGATTTCAGCAAACCCGGCGGTCGCCGCAGCATGCGCGACCGCCTCATTCCCTGCAACCACAGTGATCGAGACCAACGTGCCCATTTGCATTTGGGCCCGTTTCACGACTACAGGCTCGGACTGCATGGGAAAGCCTGCACACCCGACGAGCAGTGCCACCAGTCCCAATACAACACTCACTATTAGGTGTGAGGGTGTGCGCCACATGAACTAGGCCTACCACCAATGGCGGCGGAAATATCTTGCATAGTTTGGATAGGGCATCACTTCGAACAGACGGGCCTGCTCATGCGATGGCTCCGGAATCAGTATCACCATAGGCCTGGCGTCAAAGGTGGGATATGAATCCTTGACGAACTGTTGGGCTCGCTGATGATCTTGTTCGTCATGGATGATGGAGACCATCACTTGGCGTCCATATTTCGGGGAGTCCACCCCAAAACGCCAAGTACCGAGGAAGGTCACTACGTCGGGCTCGAGCACAAAGCTTCCCGTGAGCTGCGCCATGGACAAGAAGGGCCCTTCGCTGATTTGCACACGATTAATTTTGTAGCGTCCAGGAGGAAGGGAAAACGAAAAGTACTCGTCCTCGGACTTTACATAAATTTTATAACTTTCCTCGCTTTCGGTATTGATCACCTCGAAGGAACGGAGTTCCGGTGGATACACTCGTTGCAACTGCCCTGTTATGGTCGTGACAGCCCGCCCAACCACCAGCGTTCCTGAAACGTCAAGCTCTGCCACTGTCACGGGAAGTTCGGTAGCGCAGCCCGAGAGTGTCATGAATATGACGCCGAGAGACTGCCAACACCACTGTTGTCTCAACAACTTATGAAGCATACACGGATATTATAGGCCACCTGCGAGGCCAATACATCCTGCATCCTGCCGAACTCGCTCACTGCTTGACACCGAATCCAAAAATAGGATATTAATAATCGTTCTCAATTTCATTTGCGCGTGGAAATTTTTTGGAATGATTAGCACGACAACCACTAGCAGCCATTCTGCCGACTCCCACGAAACTCGCTGTGAGTGCGGTCAACTGATCGCCAAGGTACGCGGGGAAGGGCTTGAACTGAAGTGCAAGCGCTGCAAACGCATTGTTGTCATCCCATTCTCCTCTATCGAAGGATGGGGCCCTTCTGAATCATGATTCATTTCACGAAAGGAGGCATTAGAGGCATCGTCGTGCCATCTCATTTGTACGGACTGTCATTTCTTCAACAAGGCCAGAGACCCTTGAGTCCCGAGTCAGACCTCACCATCTCACTCACCGCGGAGGATACCGATGAAGATCAGGTCAATCCTCGGGGCTCTCGTGATTGCAGCTATGCCGTTTACTTCGGTTTGGGCTGAGAACATGACCCCGGAGGACATTAAGAAGTTGGTGGATGAAGCGGTCAACAAGCGCATGCAGGAACATGAGCGCCGTGAGGGCTCCACTGAGCGGACGGAAGGCCCTTCGGCTGCGACGACTGAGCCGGGAATCGGAGCGCTGCCGGAAGTTGGGAAGGATCTTCGCACGGACAAGCAGCCTGCGTTGTCCTTCGGTTCAACCGGGTCAGGCCGATTGGTCTACGCCAAACCATTCGTGAGCGCGCCGAAAGCCATTGTCGGCGGCTACTTTGACATTCAATACCGTGCACATAGTAACAGCGTCTTAGAATCAGGTTACGCCGGTGGGACGACGAATGGTTTTGATCAGCAACGATTCGTGCCCTTCATTTATGCAGACATTACTGAACATGTGAAGTTTGCCTCTGAACTCGAGATTGAGCACGGGATTAGAGGGGGCGATGTCAACGAGGTCAGCTTGGAATTTGCCCATATAGACTATCTCGTCAATGAACCGTTCAATATCCGGGGCGGTATCGTGCTTATTCCGATCGGAAAATTTAACTTACTTCATGACGGGCCGTTGAATGACTTAACCGATCGTCCGCTTGTCAGCCAGTTCGTGATTCCAACAACCATGTCCGAGACAGGCGCGGGTTTCTATGGCACTTTTTACCCTGGGCGAACGGGTAAGCTCGACTATGAGTTCTACTATACGACCGGTCCTTGCGGTTATGAACCAGACGGTACTCCTCGTGTGAGTGAGGGAAACGGCACAAAAAACTCCCGCCAACGGAAATGCGCCTCCGATGACGGACTTGACATCAATAACGGTAAGGCGGTCTCAGGTCGTCTGGCCTATAGTCCGATGCTCGGCGTGGAAGTCGCCGGATCGAACTATTACGGCAATCAATCTCCTTTCAGCTATAACCCCCTGAATATCACGGCGATTGACTGGACGCTCCAAAAGGGACCGTTTGAAATCATTGGCGAAGCTGCATGGGCGTATGCGAGGGGAAACTCCCGTGCAATTCCTGGTACTACCTTCATCGGTGTTAACCCAGGCGCGGTTCTGACGGGCATCAATACGTTGAATCCCTCGGGAGCTCCCCCACAGCGGATGCAGGGATTTTATATCCAGGGTAACTATCACTTCATGCCGGCGTTCCTCACCAAACTTTCGCCGAAACGGTTTGGGGAAGGTTCCACATTTACAGCCGTCATCCGCTGGGATGACGTGAACTTGAATATGGATAACACCGGTCCAAGTTCGGGAAGACTGCAACAGATTTCGTTCGGGTTGAACTATCGCCCAGTGGAAGATGCGGTCTTCAAAATCAGCTATCAGTATTTGCCGCAGTCTTTTAACCCGAACTCAGAGCAGCAAATTCATGACCAAGCACTGGTCATCTCGGCTGCGACGTATTTCTAAGGCAAACACGGCGATCCCTCTCCGGTCGGGAGGGATCGCCGTAAGCAAGGAAGACAATGCACCCAATGACTCCACCTCGAATAGTCGTGATAATCCTCGCGCTCCTTTCTGTCGGATGCGCCGCGCTGAGCGGAAGCCGCGAAGAATATTATGTCTGCTCCTATGACCGTGTCTGGGATGCCGCGCTCGAGACCATGAAGGGACAATCCGTTGCAACCTACGATAAAGAGAAGGGGCTGATCGAAACAAACTGGCAAGAAGTCCCTCCGACCTCAGAACGGTCCTTTGGCATCTTTGGGCGGGAAGGTTTCGGCAACATAGAACGCGCCCGCTATACAGTCTCCGTGAAACAAATGAATGACGTGGCCTCTGTGAGTGTATTGGAAACCAGGGAGCGATGGCATGCCCGCGGGGGCGTCACGCAGCAGGCACTTAAATGGTGGGCAATAGAACCATCGGAAGAGGTGACGAATGGTGTCGTCGATCGGCTCAACGCCAAGCTGAACGCAAATGGGTGTACTCCCGCATGATGACTCGATTGATCGTTGTCTCGCTGGCTTGCTCGTTCATCATGTCTCCGGCCATGGTCTGGGCTGAACGGGTGTGGGACAGTGACCTCAAGCGCTATCTGACGGAACAAGAACTGTCCATGGCCGAAATCTACCTCACTGAGGAAGAGGCGCTCAAACTGATGTTTCCAAAGTCCGACCGCATCAAAAAAGATCTACTGAGAGTTTCCTCGAACAAAAAGATAGTCATTGAGGAACGTATCGGCTGGAAATTCCCCGAAAATGACTTTGAGGTCTTCATCGGCGAGACCGGCGCAAAGATTGACGGCTATGCCCTGGTCCAAAATACCATCGGCAAGCACAAACCTATGACGTACATGGTTGGGGTAGACAATACCGGACACGTCCTGAACGTGGAGCTGTTGGTGTTTCGGGAATCTCGTGGCAGTGAAGTACGGACCAAGCGCTTCAACGTGCAGTATGAGGGCAAAACGGTTCTCGATCCGGTCCGCATCAACAAAGACATCATCAACATCAGCGGTGCTACCATGTCGGTCCGCTCGATGAGTGCTGGAATTAAACGGGCGCTGGTGCTGGTCGATGAGTTTTATTTAAAGCCTGCGGGGCTCGGCAGCGATACCGTGGCTGAAAAGAAATCTGAGCAGGGGATCTTCGGCTCCCTTTTCGGAAACTAACAGGGGCAGTCACCATTCTCAACCATGCGCAACTTCAACACCCGCTTCCGTCTCCGCGACTCCGATCGGCACATCCGGCTCGTCTACAGCTTCTTTCTCCTCCTGATGCTGGCTGGCTTTACGTTTTCCTTCTTCTGGGCTCACAGTATGACAGGGCTGTCGCCACAAGGAATCGCCAGTCACTATCGCGGATCGGATGTCACATTCGGCGAACCGATGTCGTTCAGAGAGTTGGCAGAAATCACCCACTTCCACCTCTTCACGATGCCGGTTGTGTTCATGATTCTCGTCCATGTGCTCTATCTCACCAGCGCCAGCAGTCGGCTGAAAGTCGTCACGACATGGGTCTCATTCGGTGGGGTCATGTTGGACCTGCTCTCTCCTTGGCTCATCAGCTACGTCTCACCCATATTCGTGGTCACTATGCTAATGGGGGATACCCTCATGACAGTCGGATTTCTTATTATGATGACAATTCCCTTGTATGAGATGTGGGTCTTGAACCAGCCGCTGATGGCAGGAAAGCACGAGAGAGAAGAATGAGCTAACGCGCCCCGACGCTCGACACAATCTGCGGCCAGAGGTTCTTAACCCAGAGCCCAAGATCACGCGATGTGGTCTTGGGCTTTGCTTTTTTCCGGAGAAGTCACGATGCGCCCAAATATCTCTGAACAGATTCACCCTGGGATCATTACGATCCAGGGAATGCTCAGGAAGATCGATTGCCTCCGACTCCCTATCGCATCGCGCCGTGACGTCGAAAGCATACTCGTGCGCCAGGTCGGCAAGGAAATCGATCGAGCGCTCCCATGGCAGACCGGTCACGGCCGCCGCACTGCTGCAATCTCGTTGTTGATCGGACAAGCAGTCGGCATGACGACAGGCGAGCTGCACGATCTGAAACTCGCGGCCCTCCTCCATGATATCGGGCTCTTGATGCTGCCTCACCACCTCATCAACGGCGTGACCCTTCTCGATTCAGAATCCTATATCACCGTGCAAAACCATCCTCGACTTGGCGCCTCACTACTCGAACCATTCTTTTTCCTCCGCGAGGCCTCTGTCCTCATGGCCCATCATCACGAACGATGGGACGGATCGGGCTATCCGTATGGCATCAGAGGACGATTTATCCCCCTTGGATCCAGGATCCTCTCGATCGCCGACGCATTCGATGCCATCCGCATCCCCGAAGTCCCGAACCGAGTCGTGCGAAACACGATCGCACTCAGAATTCTCCGAGTCGCAGCCGGCACCCAGTTTGACCCCGAGTTAGTCGAAGCGTTGCGTCTGCTCCAGGAATGTAGACCAGGCTCAGAACATGTCGAACCAACGACGAGAAACTGTTTTGATTCACACTAGAAGTACGGGAGGTTTCACCATGCTTCCTTTTTACCGTCGCCACGCAGTCCTCGCTCAGGTCGTCGGAAGGTCATCTTGGATCTTCATCTCTCTTCTCCTCGTCGGATGCGGATCCGGAAGCAGTGGTTCTCCACCGCCTTCAGTCGCAGCTACAGGAACACCTGGGGCGCAAGCCGACGTCGGCGAACGGCTGTTCGTCGAAACCCGCTTTTCCCAATTCTTTAAAACGCATCTCCCTTCGGGCGGGAACGTGAATGATCCGCTCCCTGCCGGCGATCCTGTCATAGCCAAGGTGCTACTCCCGGGTGGTAATCCGTCCGGTGTCGCTAGTCCATTTGCTGGAATGTCCATGAATTGTCGATCCTGTCACTTCGTTGACGAATTTGTGGGAGTTTCTGGCGGAGGTATGCGGACCTACACCGACTTCGCTACCCGCAGTCCAATTCCATCTCGCCCGGATGGAAAACTCACCGCGCCGCGCAATTCTCCTCCGCTGGTGAATGCCTCACTCGATAGACCAGGTGGAACGTTATTTCACTTTGACGGAGAATTTTCGACGCTGGAGGATCTCATCATCGGGACATTCACCGGTCGGAATTTCGGCTGGTTGCCGGGGCAAAGGGCGGAAGCCATCCGCCACATTGCACGGGTCATGCGTGAGGATGATGGCAGCGGGGCTATCGCCCAGCAATTCGATGGACTTTCCTATAGCGCCCTCTTCACCGGAGCCAACCCAAACATTCCAGATGAACTTCGCTTGCCTCCGGAATTTCGTGTGCTCATTCACTCAGCCAGCGATCAGGAAATTTTCGATGCAGTCGTGAAAGTGGTCGCGGCCTACGTCAAAGGCTTGCGGTTTTCGCAAACCGACGACGCCAGCAATCTCATCCGCTCGCCATTCGACGTATTTTTGAGTCGCAATGGCCTCCCGCAAAAACCGAACAGTGGTGAAACTCCGCTCGACTTCAGCCGCCGGCTCCTGACGCTCGTAAACGGATTGGCTAGTCCCCAGTTCGTGACGGGTAACCCCAATAACCCAAACCTGCAAGGAAAGTTCCAGTTCCACAGTACCCAACCCTTCGTGTTTGGAGCTCAGGAATTGGCAGGTCTCAAGATATTTCTTGCAGAACCGGCAATCCCGCCAACCGCCTCACCAGCGGAAGTAGTCGCTGGCAAAGTCGGCAACTGCCTCGCCTGCCATGCTGCCCCGAATTTCACGGACTTCAAGTTGCACAATACCGGGGTCGCGCAACGCGAGTTCGACGACCCTGCGGTAGGGGCAGGCCATGCAGCGGGATCATTCATGGCGCTCTCCATCCCGAGTCTGGCCACAAGAACCGACAACGATCTTCCCGCGACAGAGGAACATCCTGGCGCAAGTGAACGGTTCCGATCCATCCCCTCGGCAGGAACTACGCTGACCGATTTAGGGGTCTGGAACGTCTTTCTCAATCCCGACATGCCTAACCCGCAAGCGAAGATCCGAGCTATTTTATGCGATGAACATCTTCCGGCGGCTTGTCCTCCCGACAGTGTTCTACTCGACGAAGCGATCGCGAGATTCAAAACCCCTGGTCTTCGCGATTTGGGCCACTCAGCTCCCTATATGCACAATGGCCAGTTCGTCGCATTGGACAATGCCGTCGGATTCTATCTCGGTTCATCGAGCGCGATGCGGGCGGGAACGCTTCGTAACGGCGCCAACGCGTTGCAAGGTATTGCCTTGATTCCGGCAGACATCGCGCCACTTGTCGCTTTTCTCAAGTCGCTGAACGAGGACTACCAATAGGGGAATCAACAACAGCAGGAACAACGAGCCGGTGCCCGATACACCGGCAACGGAGTGAGAGGGGTGCTGCCCTCCAGCTCCGCGGGCAGGGGGCTTCTCTTCTTCCCGAAGCTCCCCGCCCCTCTTCTTGAATTGTGCTGCCCGTCTTGATTCGATCGTCGATCACGATAGGCTAGGCCAAAGGACCATCAAGTCCAGAGCCCATGGTTGCGTCGCAACCATGGGCTCTTGTTTTGCTGGAACGGAGAGACATTCGTGGAATCACAGAACCAGAGTCGACTCGAGGACCGCGACGTGCGCTGTCCCTGTGGCCAACTGATCGCGCGTTGGACCCAGAATGGAGTGGAAATCAAATGCAAACGCTGCCGGCGTGTCGTGTGTATACCCTTCAAATCGATGAGAGGTGTACCGCCTCGCGCGCTTTGACCGAAACCCTGTTGAGCCCGACAGCGCACCGTGCAGCAGAGAACGGCCAAAGAATTGGAGTCATGAGCTTCGGATTAGGCATCCCCCCTGCACCTCATAGTCCTTTGTGTAGATGGGAGCAATCAGCGAGAGCATGAATCACCCCGTGTCATACAACACATTGCTTCGATGACTAAACCGACAAATTCCACAATTCTCCCTGATCGCCTTCGCGACCTCACGGTTGAACTCTGCCGGCACGCCCCCGAATCGGCTGATCGACTTGCGCGAGCTAAAACTGAACGCGAGTTTCTGAAGGAGATCTGCGAACTTTTCAATTTGGCCACCGTCCTCACACCCGAACATTATTCATTGCTCCGCCCGGAAGGTCTTTCCAATCAAATCACGGAGTTTATCAGCAGCAACTTGCACAAAGGATTGACGCTCAAACTATTGGCACAGTTTCTAGGCTACTCGGAGAAGTATTGTTCCGATTTATTTCAATCGACCATGGGAGAATCGTTCTCCGGCTATCTCAAACGTCGACGAACCGACACTGCTTCCTTATTGCTGACGACCACGAACAAATCTGTGGCAGATATCGCCGCCACTCTTGGGTTCAGCGATCCATTTTCCTTCAGTCATTTCTTCAAACGATCGACCGGCCTCTCTCCACGCGAGTTCCGCACAGATCGAGACCAGCGTCGCCCCCGACAGACCAGCGCTCTCCCCTATAGAGGAAATCGATGACCAACACACCCATCAGAGATGCTGATGTCTCTGTCTTAACCCTGCCTCGTGAGGATCCGCCACCCACTCGCCCGTCACGATCATGGTTCAGGTGGCCTATTGCAGGAATTGCCGCCGTGTTCCTTCTGGCGTCTGTGTATTGGTATGTGTCCCTCTCATCATCGTTGCCGGACGTGGACACGGCACCCGTACGTTCGGTCGGAAGACATGCCGCCACCTCTCCCCTCACCGCAAGTGGTTATGTCGTGGCGCAGCGCCAGGCCTCTGTCGCTTCCAAAGGTACCGGTCGCCTCGAATATCTGGGCGTCACAGTCGGGAGTCACGTTACGGCGGGAGACGTTATTGCGCGCGTCCAGCAAGATGACGTCCAGGCTATCCAGCATCAGGCTCGCGCACGTTTGGATGTGACCAAAGCGGCCCTGACGAACGCACAAGCGGAACTGCGTGACGCACAGCTCAGCCACGCCCGCGCCAAAACCTTGTTACCCAATCAGTTCATTTCGCAAGCCGAGTTCGATACTGCCTCAACGCGACTGCGACGAGCAGAAGCGGCCGTGCGCTCCTCCGCAGCCGCCATTACCGCCGCGGAAGCGGACGTCCAAACCGCCGATGTGATGCTGGAGAACACGGTGATTCGGGCACCATTCGATGGCACGGTCATCAAGAAGTTCGCCGAAATCGGTGAGGTCGTCGCTCCCATGGCCGGTTCTGTGGGCTCACGCGGAGCAGTAGTCTTGATTGCGGACATGGCGTCGCTCGCGGTCGAGACCGAGATCTCGGAATCCTCGATCACGCAGATCGCGCAGGGCCAATCGGCCGATATCACCCTGGACGCAGTACAAGGCAAGCACTACCCCGCGACGGTCCAACAGATCATGCCGACTGCCGATCGTTCCAAGGGCACGGTGCTGGCCAAAGTCCGCTTTGTCGAGCTTGACGATCGCGTGCTCCCTGAAATGAGCGCCAAAGTGTCCTTTTCATTAGCCGCTCAACCGCATGATTCGGCAGAGTCTCGGCTGTTCGTCCCTTCGTCCGCACTGGTGCAAAAGAATGGTCGGCTTGTGCTCTACGTACTCGAAGACGAGACCGTGCGGGAAGTCTCTGTAGAGGAATTGTCTAAGAGCGGAGGAGAGAGCGAGATCCGCGGATCGCTGACAGCCTACGCACGGGTGGTCAATTCGCCACCGGCATCGCTGCAAACAGGCATGCGAATCCATGCTCGAGGTCCACAGTGAGCGGGGACACAGCCATAGATCAGACTGTTGTTGAGTTCAAACGAGTGTCCAAGTCCTATTTTCGAGGGGAGCAGGAGATACCGGTCCTAAAAGATTTCAACTTGTTCGTACCACAAGGCCAGTTCCTTGCCATTATGGGGCCGTCCGGATCGGGCAAGACCACAATACTCAATCTGGTCGCTGGCCTGGACCGTCCGACTCAGGGAACGATTCACGCGGCCGGTCTCTCGGTCTCTCAGCAAAAGGAAGCGGATCTTGCCCGATGGCGCGCCCGGCACATCGGCTTCGTGTTTCAGTTCTACAATCTCATTCCGGTCTTGACGGCCGCTGAGAACGTGGAACTGCCTCTCCTGTTGAGCAAGCTGACAAGGCGAGAGAGGCTCAAGCATGTCTTGGCGGCCCTCGGCCTTGTGGGATTGAGCGATCGAATCCATCATTATCCTCGTCAATTGTCTGGGGGTCAGGAACAGCGTGTCGGGATCGCTCGCGCGATTGTCAGTGATCCCACAATCTTATTGGCGGATGAGCCCACCGGCAACCTTGACCGAAGTGCAGCCCAAGCCATCATGTCCCTCCTCACACGGCTGCATCGGGAATTAAACAAAACGATTCTCATGGTGACCCACGATCCGCAAGCCGCGGGGTATGCGCAGGAGATCCTCCATTTCGACAAGGGAAGGTGAACTAGCCCATGACCCTTGGGACATTGATCGTCCGGAATCTTCGGCGACATACCTTTCGTGTCACCTTGACGGCATTTGGCATCGCCACCGTGATCCTCGCACTCAACCTTATCGTGACGACGGTCCGCGCGTGGTACGCGGGTGTCGAAGCTTCCGTCCCGAACAGACTGATCTCCCGCCACGCAGCTTCGCTTTCCATTCATCTCCCGCTGGCTTATCGGGATCGTATTGCCACAATGAATGGAGTGACCGGCGTTACGTACGCCAATTGGTTCGGCGGTGTATATCGAGATGCGAAGGGATTTTTCCCTCAGTTCGCCGTCGAACCGGCTTCATTTCTTGATCTTCATGCCGAATTATCGATATCGGAAGAAGAACGTCAGGCCTTTCTCACTGATCGCCGTGGCTGCGTGATCGGTCGTCGGCTGGCGGCACTGTACGGCTGGAAAGTGGGTGATGTGATCACCCTCAAAGGCACCATCTACCCCGGAGACTGGGAGTTCGTCGTGCGCGGTGTGTATCATGGGGCCGACGCAGCCACGGACGAGACCTGGATGCTGTTGCGCTGGGATCACATGAATGAACGTCGACAACAAATAGACCCGGATCGGGCCGGCACGGTCGGCTGGTATATCATCCGCATTGCCGATCCTTCCCTTGCCGGGAGCGTGACCAGATCAGTGGATGCAGAGTTCGCCAACTCCACCGCGGAGACCAGGACGGAGACCGAACAAGCGTTTCAGATGGGCTTTGTTGCCATGTCCGGAGCCATTATCAACTCCTTAAAAGTCCTTGCAATCGCGCTCAACGGAGTCACCTTGCTGGTACTCGCCAATACTCTCGTCATGGCCGTGCGTGAGCGCACGAGGGAGCTCGCCGTGATGCGGACACTCGGCTTTCGACCAAGCCATCTGAGTGTGTTGGTGGCGGGAGAAGCTCTGCTTATCGCAGGGCTAGGAACAGTCCTCGGCATTGCGATTACCATTCCAGCCACTCGCATCTACGGTGCGCTCGTCTCTGCCAGACTGGGGAACTTCTTTCAACATCTGACCCTGTACTCGAGCACATTGCTGTTGAGCGTCTCTGTCACTTTGTGCATCGCTGTCTGCGCGGCAGCATTTCCCAGCATCATCATCATGCGTGACAAGATCGTAGAGAGTTTGCGGAACACCGGATAGGATTTAGATCTATGAGCCTTCTCTTGGCTTACAGTGTTCGAAACGTTTGGGTCCGCAGTAGCACAACAGCTCTGACCGTCGGAGGGCTGGCGCTTGTCAGTCTCATTCTCCTGACGGTGTTTATGTTGAGCAATGGATTGAACCAGGCGCTCATTGAAAGCGGTTCACCGGACAATGTCTTGCTGTTGCGCAAAGGGGCAACCACTGAGATCGCGAGTGGAATCTATCGCGACCAAGCACACGTCGTGCGTGCGCTCGCTGGAATTGCGGAGACCTCTGGTCGCGAACGTCTTGCCATTCCTGAACTGGTCGTCCTGATCAGTCTCTCGAAGAATGGGGCAGTAACCCCTGCAAATGTCGTTGTCCGGGGCACGCACTCGGCAGCATTCATGCTGCGGCCGCAGGTTCATCTGGTAGAGGGGCGTGTCTGGCAACCGGGCACGACAGAGATTGTCGTCGGCGCTCAGATCGCCAAGCGGTTTCTCCTCGGAGGAATCGGCTCTCACCTCCGCATGGGAAAACGGGAGTGGCTCGTCGTCGGCATCGCGGAGGCAGAGGGAACAGCGTTCGAATCCGAAATCTGGGGAGACGTTGATCAACTCATGGCCACCTATGGACGGGACTCTTACTCTTCATTGACGCTTCGCTTGCCTGCCCCTTCTGCCTTCCAGTCCATCGAAGACGCCATCGGATCGGACACACGCCTGCAACTCCAAGTGAAACACGAACGCGACTACTATCGGGAAAAATCTGTCACGATGACGACCTTCATTCGCCTCCTCGGTTTTACCTTCACTCTCATCTTTGCTTTCGGAGCCATTTTGGGAGGCACAATGACGATGTATGGCGCCGTCGCCTCTCGTACGAAGGAAATTGGCCTGCTCAGAGCACTGGGGTTTCACCCACGCCAAATTTTCACGGTGTTTCTTCTCGAGTCTCTCATGCTCGGGACCTTGGCCGGCCTGCTGGCAATCGCTGGAGGCACGGCATTGCAGTTTGTCACACTCTCGACAATGAACTTCAGCACGTTCTCAGAACTCGCCTTTCGCCTGACCCTCACTCCTGCATCCGCTCTGGGTACTATAGGATTCGCATTGAGCATCAGCATGGTTGGTGGTATCCCTCCTGCCATTCGGGCGGCCCGTCTTCCCGTGACTTCCGCGTTGCACACCCCAGGCCGATAGCGCTCATTTATCTCTCATCCCTGCGGCTCCTTGTTTCCATTCCAGAGTATCCGGAAAGTAAGCATGTACGGCTGGTGCCTAAACATGGTCACGGTATGAACGGTCAATGTATATGAAATTGAGAATTAGTATCAGACATGTCGAGCGACTCATTTCACAGTTCGACGACCGGAAGGCTTCATCTCACCGTGACAACCGTACCAATGCAGCAAACGCGCCATCAGTTGTTCCCCTGGGGATTGTCTTTCTGCATTCATGCAACCGTGGTAGCGGGCGCAGTCACCCTCCTCCACGATCTTCCCCGAGTAGAACCTCCTGTGTACCGCATGGAATTCCTCCTGACCGACCCGCAATCTGAGGGTGAGACAGTTCCTTCTCCGGAAGAAACCGCGGCTACGGAAGACTCCTCATCTTCTGCTCTCGCCACCAGCCCCTCCGCCGAAGAAATGATAGAGCATCGACCAATCAGCGAACCGTCGATCACTCAACGAACTCTGAACCAGGCGACCGTGGTCGACGAAGCACCGCATGAAGCACGCCTATCGCCCACATCGAGTATGTCCACTCCTGTCGCACGCCCTGCTCCGATTGAGCGACGAATCGAAACAGCGGTGAAGGACCCTATGATGACCACACCCGCGCAAGTCGCAACCACCTCCGCTATGGACCCAAGCGCTAACAATCTCCAGGTTGACACTTCGCCAGCCTTACAGACCAAATATGATAACCAACAGAGTCCTGTTGAGACTACCGGCATCACATCGCCGGACTCAACAATCTCGCCTCCGGCAGCCTACACCGACTCCGCTCCCTCTTCCCTCTCGACAGAGCAGGCTTCCGTCACCGCCTCACCGGCCAATCCTCAGACCAGCGGGCTAGAGTCTCAATCCGATGCTTCGCAACAATCCGTCGGAATGAACCGTCCCACGATGACAGGGACCGTACCAGCGAAATCGCAGTATGGATGGCTGGCGGAATTGCTGAGGCGACGGACCATGAGCCTCCTAGCCTATCCCCACCTGGCCCGCATGCAGGGATTGGAAGGTATCGTCGTCGTCAGGACCACGATCAACAGCGAGGGCGACTTGGTGGACGCGGTGGTGACGAAAAGCTCCGGGTATGGCGCCTTAGATGATGATGCGCTGAAGCTCATGCATCGGGTCTGTCCGATTCGTCTACCACAAGATCTCGGAAAGTCCCAAATCACGGTGTCGATCCCCATCCGTTACAGACTCGACAGACTCGAATGATGAAGAAGGGAGAGAACGTCATGTTCACGAAGACCACAATAGTTATAGGCATTCTGTTCATCCTTGGCACAAGCTGGATGCCGGCCAGTGCTGCCCCTTCGTCCAAGGTCGGGTTCCTCGTCGTCGCTCCCGATCGAGGCTTCCTCGGAAATCAGGAAGTCCGATCCCTCGTCGATGAGTTCAAGAAAACCTACCCGGCCACGCTCGGATTAGTCGGGAGAGACTATAACGGCGTCGAAGGCGAGTACGCCGCATATCTCACTCGTGCAGCCCAGGAATTAAAACAGAATGGTGTCACGGAGATCGTCGCCATTCCCTTGTTTCTTTCTGAAGCCGATCCTCTGCTCAAACGAGTCACGCCGCTCATGGCGGCCTACTCCGGCGGACTGCCTGTGCGGTGGGCACCGGCTATGACGCACGACTATCTGATCGGGCAGATCGTGCTCGACCGTATCGCCTCTCTCAGCGAGCACCCCGAATCGGAACAATTGATTCTCGTCGGTGCCGGCGCAACGGATGAGGCCAACGAGAAGGCGTTGAAGGCAGATATGGAGAAGCTGTCGGCCTACGTCAAGCGGTATAAGGCCTTCCGCGAGGCAGAGGTCGTCGTTTATTACGATCGTGAGGCGGAAGAGGCTGATCAACGAAACAAGGACATCAAGGCACACTTGCTGGCTCAAATGGCCAAACACGGACGGACCTTGCTGGTGCCCGTTTTTATCGGACCGAAATTCGATTCCTCCATGTCGCTGACCGCCTGGTTGGGCGCACAGTTTAGAAACACCCGTGTCGCCTACAAGCCCGATGAGCTGCTACCGCATCCGAATGCACTGTTGTGGTTGAACAAGACTGCTAACCGCGAGACCCCATTGGCCGCGAGCCAGATCGGTGTCGTGATCATGCCCCACGGATCAACCCAGCCGTGGAACGATGCCGTGGAGGGGACGATCCGGCCACTCATGTCCAAGTACCCCATCGAAATGGCCTACGGGATGGGCGATCCCCACATTATCCAGAATGCTGTGTCCAGGCTGGAACAGCGTGGTATCCGACACATCGTATTCGTCCGGATGTACGCATTGGATAATCACATGAAACCCTTGACAGATTACATTCTCGGTTTGAGCGATCGATCCCCTGCTGACAGTCATGGCGACGGGCATGGATCTGCGAATGCCCCCCCTCAGGTCCGTACTGCCGCGCTCTTTTCCACATTTGGCGGCTACGAACAGAATCCGGAGATCGCTCTCGTCCTTCACAAACGGATCGCAGAACTGAGCAAGGACCCAACGAATGAGACCGTCCTTCTCCTCGCGCATGGAGAAGGCACCGAGGCGGGCAACGATGCGTGGCTTTCGGTCATGAATCAGAATATCGAGCGGCTTCGTCAAGATCCTCACTGTGCCAAGTTGAAAGCGATAAAGGCTCTGACGGTCAGGGAAGACTGGCCCAAGGAAAGGGAGAAAGCTGTCGCCGCTGCTCGCGCAGCCATCGAGGAAGCCGGGAAACACGGGCGTGTCCTCGTCATTGCAAACCGACTCTATGGCTCGGGCCCCTACAGGACCATGCTCAAAGGCCTGACCTACGAAATGAACGACAAAGGTTTGGTCGATCCCGTTCTTACTCGATGGCTGGAAGACGGGCTGACGCGCATGACGGCCGAGTTGATCCCGTCAAAGAGCGAACAATCCGCGAAAGCCAATCCATAGAAAGCATTACTCTTGACGGCTCGTTGCAACCGCGCGCTGACGCGACAGGTAGGCGAAGGATGAACATAGAAGATGTCAGCACACGTAGATAACACAGAAGTCAAGTCGTGTCTCTCCGCGTTGTACGACGAGCTCATTACGCATGACGGGTTCGCCGAGATGCGGGTGGAGATCCGTCTTCTCAAACGCGGACAGAAGGAGGTCATTCTCCATTGCGGCAGGCAATTCCGCTTCGTGATCGACTGCCCTGGAGCCCCGGGGCGATAGAGAAAGGAGGAATGAGGGCTTAAACCACTACGTCGTACCGAAGCGCATGGCAGGCGGTGCGGGACCGCTGCTTCATGTTGAACAGATGTCGGCTTGTCCTGGCCTCTATGGGTGAGGCAGTGATGGCTAACCAGTGAAAGGGGTAATTACAATGAATCGTACGAAGTCACAATTCACAGGCTGTATACTCGGCCTGGGACTCTTGCTGGCCGCCGGTCAATCGGCGCATGCCTTGCAGGCCTCTTGGGATGTGCCCTTCACGCCATCAGCGTGGACACGAGGCACCACGCCCGGCAGTCTGTACGCTGAGTGGAATGTCTTTAACGACAACCTCAGCCCGACACCGGCCGGCGTTCAGGACACCACTCCTGAGGTCGCCAACTTCGGCGGCGGCACCTACAACGTGGCAGAAACAACGGGCGGCTCGTTCCTCACCAGCGGCAACAACATCTACAGCCCTTTCAATGCAACGCAGTTCCAATTCACCGTCGGCAATGCAGCCAGTGGATCGGGTGACGTCTATCTGCACATTGCATCGCTGGGCAACTTCAACACCACGCTCCAGCAAGCCTTCACCAACTTCACACTGAACGGCATAGCAGGCACCTATCAGGAACTGTTCAGAGAAGTCACCAGCATCACCCCGCCAGGAGCCCCTCCGTCGGATAGTTATGAGATTGAGGCCCTTGTGAGCTGGCTGGGCGTGACACACGCCCCATCGTTCGTGCTGGGGTTTGATGCCATCGGCCCACACGCGAGCCTGGACCAGCTCTCCCTCGATGTCGGTCCGGTGGCCCCAGTGCCATTGCCCGCCGCAGCCTACTTTATGGCTACGGGACTTGTGGGGCTATGGACGATGGCTCGGCGCAAAAAAGCCAGCCGCCTGAGCTCCTAGCACGAGTCCGCATCGGCGTGGCCACCTAGGATTGGGCCATGCCGATGCGTGTATGCAGCATGAACTGCAAACGCTGGGGAGGTGTCATATTACTTGCCGCACTGCTGCCAGCATGGACGGTACATGGGGGGACGGGCAAGGGGACGGACTCGCGTCCGCCGCTTTCGGGTCCGGATGGTATGAACATCGCCGCGAACAGTAATACAGCAGAGGCACCGCGCGGAACAACGACCGAGGGATTGAACAGTGGTAGGAAACAACCGCGTGCTGAGGAGAAAAGCGAAACGGCGGCAGGGTATCGACCGATCGATACGCTAGAAACTGAGCAGGAGGAAACGCTGGTGATAGCGGAGGTCGAGGTGAAGGGGAGACGCGAGGGCTTCGAGTTCGATCCGGTGCGCTCGCGCACAACAGTGACGGCCAAGGAGCTGGCGCGCCGGCAGGCGGACAACGTCTTCAATGTGCTGCAGGACATCCCCGGCGTCTCGACCGACGGCGGGCCGGTTTCCAGCGGCATGAAATTCAACATACGCGGCTTCAGCGACACGGAAGACACGTTGATCAAGATCGACGGCGCCATGCGAAATTTCGAGAAGTATCGCTTCGGCAGCGGCGTATTCATGGAGCCGGAGTTACTGAAAGCCATCGAGGTGACGCGCGGCCCCGCGAGTGCGCTGCAAGGCTCCGGCGCCATCGGCGGCGTGGTGGAGATGCGGACCAAGGACGCCACCGACTTCCTGGCGCCCGGAGAACGCGTAGGCGCGCTCCTCAAGTCAGGATGGTCCAGCAACAATGATGAAATCTTGGGATCGGCGAGTGCCTATGGTGTGGCGTTCGACTCGATCGAGCTGCTCGTCAACGGTACTTGGCGCAACTCCGGCGACTACAGAACGGCAAGCGGCGAGAAGTTGCCGAACACCAATGCGAGCCGGCTGAGCGGATTGGCGAAAGCCACGTACCGCCCCCGGCCTGGCGCATCCATCTCCTTCGGGGCGGTTTACTTCAACCAAGACAATTTGCAGCCCTTTGACGCCACGATAGGAGTCCCCGGAGTGTTCGGCTTCGTGCGGCGCAAAATGACCGACAGCACTTCCACCGGCAACTTCGAATACAGGCCCGCCGCAGAAACCCTTGCGCCCTGGATTAATCTTAGAGGGACGCTCGGCTACACCAACACCTACGTCACCGATTCCGACAGGCAGGATTCGAAGGGAGTGCCTATCCCGAACTCACCAACTAATTACTACGACTACTCGATTGGAACAGTCGATGTGACGAATGCCACTGTGTTGCGCTTCGGCCCAGCGCGCAATGCGCTCACGTACGGCGTCCAGTACAACCACAACAAGCGCAAGGACACGACCAACCAGCTCAACCCTTCCACGGGCCAGCGGGTAACGGTGGATAACCTTTCGCAGCCTTCTGGCACCAGATCCTTTCTTGCGTACATGCTCGAGAATCGTCTCGATATCGGCCATGTGAGCCTCACCGGCGGAGTCCGTCACGATCGCTACAAGGTCGAAGTCACCGCAGAACCGACACGCGATCTGTTGCAGGCCGAAGGCAGCAGCCCGGTCATCGAATTCTCGAAAACCATGCCCAGCGCCGGTATTGCGTGGAATGTGCTAGGTGGCCCGGTGACCCTCTTCTACAACTACATCGAGGCGTTCCGACCGCCGCTCGTCGATGAGTTTTTCACGCAAGGTGCGTTTAGCCGCTGCAATCCCGTCTTCTTCGGCAATCTCGCACCGCCCTCCGGGGTCTGCGGGAATCTCTACATGCCTCAGTCCTCGACCAACAATGAGGTCGGCGCGTCGCTGACCTATCCTGGTCTGCTCACGAGCGGCGATGCCCTCACGGCGAAGATGGTCTTTTACCACAACCGCGTTACAAACACCCTCTATTCGCTCTCGGCGCGCACGGCGAGTGGAGCCCTCTGCAAGCCGTTGCCCCCCATTATTGTGGGGGGGGTCAACGTGGGGGGGAACGGCGACATATGCACGAGCGTCACGCAAGATGGCAAGGAGACTCGGGAAGGGGTGGAGGTCGAGCTCGGTTATCGGACTGAACGCTGGTTCAGCAACCTGAACCTCGCCGCCGTGCGCGGCAAGATGGTGTGCGAAGGCGACCGTGATCTGCCTGACATTCCAGGCAATACGCTGGTGTTCACACTGGGGCGCAATGATCTCGACCACCGGCTCGAGTATGGTTATCGCCTTCGCGCCGTGGATTCCCGTAAGGTGATAATAGGCTCCACCGCCCAAGTAGTCTCACCCTGCAACATCGGCCTCACCATCGGCGAGCAGGATGGCTATCTAGTACACAATCTGTTCGCGTCATTCCAGCCCAATAGAATGCTCAGCCTGAACCTGGCCGTCGACAATTTCACCAACACCCAATACTACCTCAACAACGGCTTTTTTGGAGGCATTGGCCAGGAGGCGCCGGGTTACAACGTGCGATTCTTCGCGTCAGTGTCATTCTGATTCCATGTGGTAACAGACAGGTAAAGAAAGAGAGTTCAAGCCGACAACAGAGGACCCAGACCACGAACAGCACAACCGCACGCAGAGATCCGATAGCGATTCGGTAACGTTTCCGATAACTGAACTCGGCAATTCCGAAAAGACCCAAGGAACTGAATGACACACAAGAACGATTCTCCACGCCGGATCGAAGTGCAACTTTGGATCATTAATCTCTGTGCGGCTTGCGCGCTGGTCTTGCTCAGCCTAACGAGAGGTGAGGCGAACGCTTCTGTGGTATTCCATATTGGCGATGGACATGGACCCATCAGTTTCGCAGCCGAAACGAGCGCTTGGGACATCGGCGATCGCTTTTATGAAGAGACCCAGCAACAACATGCCATGGCCTCGCTTCCTGGAACGCCGAGCGATGTCATGGGCGAGTTGACGGGTCCGCACCATGCAATAGCTCCGGATGTCTGGAGATCTCCATGGATCGATCAGGACGCCGCTCGTTTCAACTTCAACCTGTTTCTTCAAGGGTCCTCGCATTACGGTCCGATGCAACTGCACGCTGGAGCAGTCGATCTGCGAAGCAGGCCACCAGTGACACCGGTTTCTTCTTCACCCTCTTCAGGAATTCTTTTTGCGACAGCTTTGGTTGGAATGCTGGGGGCTGTTTTTCGGGGAGATGCATGTAACAAAAGAGGCCAGGACATAAACGAGTCTGAACTGCATCGGCAACGCTCAACACGCTCGGTTGTCGTTCTCTCGCCCGACGTTGCTTTTTCCAGAGACCTTGAAGAGCACTTGCATCGAGCGGGCTATACGGTCCGAATAGCAGCCACTGTGGATGAGATATTCGCCGTCACGGACCCGGCGTCGCTCTTGTTAGTTTTGGTGGATCACCGTACTCAAGATTGGGATATGCTTCGGACAGATCCATCGTTTCGGCATGTTCTGCTGATGGCGGTGGTTCCTTTCGGCTGTCTCTATACCGAGGACCACTGCATATCGGATCTGGAGCGCGGGATGGACGGGGTTCATGATTTGCGAGACGGGCATCGTCTTTTGGTCGCTAGAGTCGGCGCCTATCTGCGGCGGGCCGGATGCGATAACGTGCGTCGAGGAGTCTATCAGGTGGGCGCCGTCGAACTGGACGAGGATGCTCATGAGGTGAAAATTGTCGGACGACATGTGAAGCTCTCCGCCAAACCCTTCGCAATTCTCACGGTGCTCATGCGGGAACCTTCCAAGGTATTCAGCCGAAACAAACTGGTCAGTCTCGCATGGGGACCCGACGTTACAGTCGGTGAGCACGCAGTGGACGTTCATGTCCACGCCATTCGGCAGCAGCTGGATCGTGAGCCAAACCGTCTCTGCGAGCTGGTTACAATCAATCAGCTCGGCTTCAAACTGAAGCCGGTCTCCTCAGCCGGATCAATCCGAATCAGAAGGCACCGTCCAACGTCCAACTCGATTTCCGGTTCGCACACACGCTCAATAATGAGGACGCCAAGACTTACATCGGGGCGGATACCGTGACCGAATTGCGATCGTCTGCAGTTGAGTTTCGAACCAGTCGAGGTGCTCTTCGGAATCTTCGACCATATCTTCAAGCATGTGGCGGGTGGTGAAATCACCGACTTTGGCGCAGTGGGAGATGACCGTGCGGAACAACTCCACATCCTCATACTCAAATCCAAAATCTATGGTGAGTAGATCCGCTACGAACCGTCCTCTGCTCATCTGATCGAGATGATCCACGTGTGGCATTTCATCCAGATAGAGAATGTGATCGATCAGGCCTGAAGAAATGCTTACTTCTTCGGTGGCGAGATGGCTAAAATGCTCGTGGAGGCGCTCATCACCCTAATGCGTACACATGGCCGCATGGAGCAGGTATTGATGCACCGTCTTCAATTCGACCTCAAGATCCGATTCAAGGAATCCACGACCCTGCTTTGGGCTTCATGATAGTGCTTAGCTTTCTTTCTTGATCTGCTCAGAGAGATAGTTTTCCAAGCCAACCTGTTTGATCGTTTCTATCTGCGTTTCGATCCAATCGATATGTTGATCCACGTCTTTGGCCATATCCTCAAGCATGTGCCGCGTGGTGAAATCGGTCACCTTCGCACAATGCACTACGCCATCGTTGAGCAAAACGAGCATTTCTTGTTCTGCTTTCAGATCCAGCTTGAGCTGCTCAGGAACAGTTTCTCCTACTTGCACAGTATTCATACGCTGCACGTTCGGCACACCATCCAGATAGAGAATATGACCAATGAGTTCGTCGGCATCTTTCATCTCGGCCATACTCCGCTCCCGCACTTTGTGATGGAGTCGGTCATAACCCCAGTTCTCACACATCTTGGCATGCAGGAAATACTGATTGATCGCCGTCAAATCCGCAGTCAGGATTTTATTGAGAGTGTTGACGACGCCCTCTTTTGCTTTCATGATTTTCCCCTTTCGTAGTTGTGACGGTCCTCAGACTCGCTGGACGTAGAGAAATTTTCCTACAAACGAGTTCACCTTGATTCATTATCAACGCGTCTAGGGGGTTCGTCAACTCGATCGCAGGAGTGTCTTTGAGTTTGATTTTCATCATTAGGCGACACTGGTTCTCAATCTCGCAGCACGAAGACGCGCTAAAGAGATGCAAGCATGTCGCGTCCTAATTTCAGGATGAAAGAAGAGGTCCATGGAGTGGGGGATGAATTCGGTCTGACTATCCTGCTTCACGATAGCCGCATTCTTCGCTGCGGCATTGGACGCTGCGCCCGACTTGCTTGCTGACTTTCTCGACAAGAAACGGGGCGCTGCAAGTCGGGCAGATCTTGTTGATTGGCCGATCCCATAGGGCATATTCACACGCCGGATACTTACTGCAGGCAAAAAACGAACGTCCTTTTCTCGTGCGCTTCTGGACAAGGTCTCCACCACAGCCGGGCTGAGGACACTTCACACCCAACGCAAGCGCCTTGGTGGTCTTGCACTCAGGATAGGCGGAGCAGGCAATAAACTTTCCAAAGCGTCCGGTCTTCACCACCATCGGGCTGCTGCATTTCTCGCACTTTTCATCCGTCGTCAACTCAATCTTTGGGACAATCTTTATGGTGCCATCTTCGAGTTTTTCAAAGTTCTGTGTATTCTTGCAAGGAGGCTTGTCTTTGTACGCAGGACAAGCGAGGAACTTGCCATTGCGTCCCCATTTAATCTCCATCATTCGGCCGCATTTCTCGCAAGGAATATCCGTCGGTGGCTCTACTGTGTCCTTGGGTCCAGGAATAGTCTTCGCCTTGTCCAAGTCCGTCGTGAATGTCCCGTAAAACTCCCTCACTGCGGTCACCCACGGTTTATTGCCTTCTTCGACTTCGTCCAACTCCTCTTCCATGTGCGAAGTGAAGTCGACATTGATCAAGTCGGGAAACCCCTTCATCAGGAAATCGTTCACAGTCCGCCCTGTTTCGGTGGGAGCAAAACGTCCCTCCACCTTTTCGGCATATTTGCGATCCTGAATCGTCGAAATGATGCTTGCATAGGTGGACGGGCGGCCGATGCCCTTCTCTTCCAATTCCTTGATCAGCAAGGCTTCGTTATACCGAGGCGGAGGTTGAGTGAAGTGCTGTTTCGAGAGTACGCCGGGAACCGTCTGCCCTTCCTGGGATACGAGCTGCAGCCTTTCTCCCTCGCTGAGCAGAGGCAACTGGCGCTCGGTCTCGTCTTCGACCTCTTGCTCGCTCTTTTGTTTCTGTGCAAAGAGCTCTTTGTCGATCCCTTCCATATAGACAATCGTATGGCCGGGGAACTTCACCACGGTGCCGGTTGATCGGAAAAAGAATTTCTCTTTCGTCGTAATGGGACTCGACTCCACGCGAGTCACATCAAGAATCGCAGGGACCATTTGCGATGCGATAAACCGGTTCCAGATCAACTGATACAACTTATAGATATCAGGCTCCAGATACTGTCTGATCGACTCGGGGTCGCGTGCCGCTGACGTGGGACGAATCGCTTCGTGGGCTTCTTGCGCCGCTTTTTGCGTTTTGTACACATTCGGGGTGGCGGGCAAGTATTCCGCGCCAAACCGTTCCTGAATCACCTGGCGCGCTTCTGTCAGCGCCTCGTTCGAAATGCGTGGGGAATCCGTCCTCATATAGGTAATGAGACCGGTCTGACCTTCGGCCCCGATTTCGATCCCCTCGTACAATTTCTGCGCCAGGGTCATCGTTTTCTTCGATGAGAAATGCAGCTTGCGCGCGGCTTCCTGTTGGAGCCGGCTGGTGATAAACGGTGCGACAGGATTCCGTCTCTTTTCTTTTCGTTCGATCGAGTCAACGACAAACTCTTTCCCTTGAATAACCGAGACAATGCGCTGCGCATCAGCCTCAGTCGCAATCGAAGCGTCCTGTCCATTGATACTGTGCAGCTTCGCTTCAAACGGAGGAGGATTGGCCCCGGACAGCGTCACTGCAATAGACCAGTACTCTTCCGCACGGAAGGCTTCCCGCTCCCGTTCACGTTCACAAATCAATCGCATCGCCACAGACTGAACCCGGCCCATGCTGAGTCCTCGACGCACCTTGGTCCAGAGCAATTGACTGCCTTGGTATCCGACAATCCGGTCAAGCACCCGACGGGCCTGCTGCGCATTCACCAGCTTCATATCGACCTGCCCAGGCGACTGCAGCGCGCGCTTGATGGCTGGTTCCGTAATTTCGTTGAAGAGTACACGGAAAACCTTGCCTTCTGTCTTTTTCTTGGACTTGGACTTGGATTTGCCGAGCAGTTCCTGCTCGAGGTGCCACGCGATGGCTTCACCCTCTCGGTCAGGGTCCGGAGCGAGGAACACCTTATCAGCCTCCTCCGCCTTTTTCTTAATCTCCGCCAAGACCTTCGATTTTCCCTTGATCGTCACATACTGCGGCTCGAAATCGTGTTCCAGGTCAACGCCAAGCTTGCTGGTGGGAAGATCCTTAATATGGCCGACCGAAGCCATGACGGTATAGCCGCGACCCAGATACTTCGTAATGGTGCGCGCTTTCGTCGGGGATTCGACAATAATGAGTGATTTAGCCATGAATACTCCGGTTCGCTATGAGAGTTTGCCGCTCATCCGTATCAATATACCAAATCTGTGCAACTGTTCGACGATTATGCCCGAAGGTAGCGTTGCCCCGGCAGCTGTCTGACTCGCTGTCGAAGCTCCAGGGACAAGAGCGAGGCCATCACAGTGGACACCGATAACCCTGTGGTAACAATCACGTCGTCCGCTATACGCGGGTCATACGACAATGCATCATACACCAGCTGTTCTTCTTTGCCCAACAGATCTCCACGTTCGTTCTTTTTTTGCTGAGGTCGCAGGCGGAGGCGTAGCGAAGGTTCCAGTTGCGGCAAGATTGCGTCGATGACATCCTCCGCGCATTCGATCAAGGCCGCACCTTCTTTGAGTAACGCGTTTGTTCCACGGCTGGTCTCTGCTTTCACAAAGCCCGGAACTGCGAAGACCTCTCGGCTCTGCTCGGCGGCCAATCTCGCGGTAATGAGCGATCCGCTGCTGATGGCCGCCTCTGTCACGATCACGCCAAGGGACAACCCGCTGATGATGCGATTCCGTCGAGGAAAGTGATGGCTGTGGGGAGGCGCACCCATCGGCGCCTCGGACAGAATGGCCCCCCGCTCCTCGATCTGTCGGCGTAACCGCTCATGTTCCGGCGGATAGGTTCGATCGATCCCGCAGCCCAGCACTGCAATGGTGCGCCCCTTCGCGGCGAGCGCGCCTTGATGGGCTGCCGCGTCAACTCCGCGAGCGAGGCCACTTACCACCGTCATGCCGGCTCCAGCCAACTCGTGGCTCAACTCTTCGGTCATGGCACGCCCAGCTGCGGTCGCACGCCGTGCACCTACAATGGCCATCGCCAACTCATCCTGCTCACACAATGTGCCTGTGATATACAAGAGCGGCGGAGGGTCCGCAATCATTTTCAGCCGCATGGGATAGGTAGATTCCAACGCGCTCCGAACTTCAATGCGTTTACGCTCGATTGCCGCAAGTTCCCGCTCGATGCTCAGGCTGGCGGAACGATCCGGTCCGCTTCGTATCGAATCTGCCAACTGCGGGCTGCATCCACTCTCCATCAACTCATCGCGAGAAGCACGTAGCACAGCCTCAGGAGAGTGCCAGGTGCGAACTAATCGAAGCACCGTCACGTCTCCCACCCCATCGATGGCCTGCAGGCGTAGCCAGGACTCTAACGTCGTCCGTGTCATACGATGACCCGAAGAAGGACCTGCGACCGCAGAGGAGGAATCTGCATCTACAGGCTGGCTGAAGAGCTGCATAGATCTTGGCGCACGGCAACCACAGTCCTTAGAGCACTGCGAGATCGTACTGTTCCAGATGCAAGTGTTCGTCCGGCATGACGATGATTTTTGCGGCGCACTCGCGTTCCACAGCCTCAAGACCTTGCCGCTCTTCATCTTGCAACAGCCCGACGACCGAGGGGTGGGCGCCGATGACGATCCGCTGCGGTTCGGGACTACTGCCGATCCGACGGACGTCGCGGAAAATCTCATAGGCCACCGTAGTCGGAGATTTCGTATACCCTCGTCCTTCGCAATAGTGACAGGGCTCGGAGAGCGAACGGAGGAGGTCCTCCCTCACCCGTTCACGAGAAATCTCGATCAGCCCCAGGTCAGAGATTCTGGACACTCTAGTGCGGGCCTTGTCGGTGGACATCGCTTCAAGCAACGCGTGATACACCTTATCTCGATTTTTCTCTCGCTCCATGTCGATGAAATCGACGATGATGATTCCGCCGATCCCACGTAACTTTATCTGATAGGCCACTTCTCTCGCCGCCTCCAGATTGTTCCGAAGAATGGTCTCCTCCTGGTCGCGCTTTCCCACGAACCGTCCGGTGTTGACGTCGATGACGGTCATCGCTTCCGTATGATCGATCACGAGATGCCCGCCGGACTTGAGCCAGACTTTGCGGCTGAGGGCCCGCGCCATCTCCTGCTCCACCCCCAGATGATCGAAGAGGCTTTCATCTTTGTCGTACAAATGAATGCGTGACGTTTGCTCCGGCGAGAATCGCTGCACAAAGTCCCTTACCGCCTGATACTCTTCCCGCGAGTCAATCCATAATCGATCGACTTTCTTTCCAAAGAGATCGCGCACGACGCGAAAACTCAGACTCAAGTCGGCATGGAGCAATGCCGGCGCCCCTTTCTGCTCACGTTTTGCCAGAATGTCCTGCCAGAGCACGTGCAAAAAGTCGACGTCTGATCGCAGTTCATCTTCTTTCACCCCTTCGCTCACCGTGCGGACTATGTATCCGCAGCCTGGATGCCGGACCCGCTTCATAATATCCTTGAGTCGAGCCCGCTCCTCGTCGCGGGCGATGCGACGAGACACACCGACATGCTCCACATTGGGCATGAACACGAGATACCGGCCGGGGAGCGACACATAGGTCGTAACCCGCGAGCCTTTCGTGCCGATAGGCCCTTTGGAGATCTGCACCATCAGCTCTTGCCCTTCACTCAGCAGCTGCTCAATCGGCTTGGAGCTTTGCCGCCGTGGGCCCGGCATATCTCCATCCTTATCGGCATCCTTGTCATCCTCATCCGCATCGACGAGCGTGTCGCCCGGCTCGGAGTCCAACGACAAATCCGACACGTGCATGAAGGCCGCCTTCGCGAGACCGATATCCACAAATGCCGCCTGCATGCCAGGCAACACTTTCGCCACTTTTCCTTTATAAATGTTCCCGACAAAGTCCTTGTGCTTCGCGCGATCTCCGAAGAGATCCGTGACGACTCCACCGTCCAACACCGCAACACGAGTTTCCTCGCGTGCGACTGTAATCGCAATTTCTACTCCCATACCGACTCCTTCCATCCAGTAGAACCGTCGCACCGGCATGCAGGATGAACGCGGGGAATCCCCAGGTTCCAACCTCCACTCGACATCTTGTCGATCCGACGGTTCGCACCATAAATATAACCGCTTGCACTAATCTCGATTCACTCGAAACCGTGCAATCACTCTCTCACTATAAGAAACTCAATCGACGGCGTTTAACATTCAAGAGCAGGCCGAGCGACGCCATTGTCATCACCGTCGCGCTCCCGCCGTAGCTCATGAGCGGGAGAGGAATTCCCACGATAGGGAACATGCCCGCCGTCATGCCGATATTGATCACGACGCAAAAACACAACATGCAGAGGATGCCGACTGCCAGAAGCGCTCCAAGCTGATCCTTTGCGCGCGCCACAATTTCTAACGAAAGCCAGATCAGCCCGACAAACAACAGCAAGAGCACTAGGACTCCGAGAAATCCCCATTCCTCTGCAAACACCGAAAAGACAAAGTCGGTATGCCCCTCTGGCAAAAACTTCAATTGGCTTTGCGTCCCTCCGTAAAGCCCCTTCCCCGTCAATTCTCCTGCTCCGATGGCAATCCGCGATTGGAGAGCATGATATCCCTTGCCTCCAGGATCGTAGACCGGATCGACAAACGTCATAATGCGCTGTCGCTGATAATCATGCAATGACCCCCACATCATCTCCCAGGCGAAGGGAAAGAGCATCAACGAAAACAAGAGGATGACTCCCACCGCCTTCGACCGCATGCCCACCATGAGCAACATCGCAGCATAGATCGCCAAGAAGCTCAACCCGCTCCCGAGATCCGGCTGCTTCAGGATCAGGAGCAGCCCTGGCAGCACCAACAACCCCGGGAGCACCACTCGTTGGATCCAGCCCACTCGAGGCGCCTGCGAATAGTAGTGCGCCAAGGTCAAAATGAGGACCAACTTTGCAAATTCCGAAGGCTGGAAGGCAAATGGCCCCATCGGAATCCATCGTTGCGCCCCACGGCTGCTCTTGCCTTCAAACAACACGACGGCCAGTAAAATTAAGATGATCGCATAGGCAGGATACGCTAACCGTGCGATGCGATGATAGTCCGAGAGCCACATTACGAGAAACGCGACCGTGCCAAGCGCAATCCACACAGCTTGTTTGGCATAGAACGGGAACGCGACCCCTTGGTCGTGCGTCACACTATAAATCGACAAGACGCCGATCCCCAGGATAGCAAAGATCAGCCCGATAAAACGGAAGTCGAAATTGTCAAACCCCCGGCTCATGAACACCCGATCGATCATCTCGTTCCTTGTCCTCCGACATCCCCTACCCGCACAACGGCACCCTCCTTCGCATCGGGAGGAGCGGAGACATTCAATTTCACATAGGTCTCGATCAGCTCTTTGGCAAGGGGCGCCGAAGCAGAACCGCCGTGGCCCATATGCTCACCGATCACCGCCACAGCGATGGTGGGCGCATCAACCGGAGCGAAGGCGACAAACCAGGCATGATCGCGAAACTTCTTCGGAATATCTTTCTCCGGACCGGTGCGCAAGGCCAGCGTCTGGGCCGTACCGGTCTTCCCGGCGATCGTCACCAGCGCCGACTGCGCCCGCGTACCTGTCCCCTCCTTGACCACTCCGGCCAGCGCTTCTTTAATCATCGGTAAAATTCCAGGTCTCAGCTTTAACGTGCGCTTGGGAACCGCAGACCGCTGCTGGAGTTCGCCGGTCGCCCGATCCATCACGGCCTGAACTAATCGCGGACGGAACATGACACCGTCGTTTGCAACGGTACCGATCAAGGTCGCCATCTGCAGCGGAGTCACATTCACATAGCCTTGACCGATTGACGCCGAGATCGTTTCGCCTGGCAGCCACGCTTCATTCTTGGCCTTCCGTTTCCACGCCTCGGACGGTACGATCCCCACCCGTTCAGACGGCAGCTCAATCCCCGTCTCCTCTCCCAACCCAAACTGATGAGCAAAGGAGGCCATCGTTTCGATCCCCATCCGCTGCCCAACGGTATAGAAATA
>Ga0187893_10003268_pt1 | contig 33290 bp, 26 predicted proteins | sample MA1701074metaG_FD_139574 | JGI IMG/M metagenome (GOLD analysis project Ga0187893, IMG submission 139574) | White microbial mat communities from a basaltic lava cave in the Kipuka Kanohina Cave System on the Island of Hawaii, USA - MA170107-4 metaG ...
ATATTTTTCAGTACTCACGCCCACCTGGCGGGAACCGCAAAATGGAATGTAAAAAGAAGGTGATTGTATCTTGAATTCATCTGCTCACATTAAAAACCGGAGTTGCTTCGCCTGTCCTATAGGTGTCCCATTACCGATCAGCCATGTTCGAAATTATCCATGGCAATGATGTATCTTATTCTGAAATGGGCTGTATTACAGCCGTTTACAGGTTGCTGGCATGGTTCATGCACCCGGTAAGCACCTGGCACGAAACAACTAAAACACGATACGGCATGCTTCGCAATTTTTTCCTGGTAACATTCCGAAACTTCGTCCGCAACAAGTACTTCACCGCCATCAACCTCACCGGCCTGGCACTGGGTCTTTCGTGCGGGCTTTTCATCATGTTGTGGGTCGGCGATGAGCTGAAATTTGATGCCTTCCATGAAAACAGCGATCGCTTGTATCGTGTTCTGAAACGTGACTTCTTCGCCGGCGGATCGGAAGTTTACCCTCAGGGACCAGCCCTCCTCGTAGACGCCCTCAAAGCTGAAATACCCGAGGTCGAGATGGGCACGCAGATGTCGTGGCAGTTTGACCAAGTGGTCACCGTAGGAAATGAGTCGCACAAGAAGCCATCCCGCTTCGTTCAACCAGACTTTCTAAAAATGTTCTCATACCCGGTCTTGAAAGGCGACCTTGCAACCGCCCTTGACAAGAAGTACAATATTGTCATTTCAGAGTCAATGGCCGCGCAGTTCTTCCGCAACGAGGATCCAATCGGCAAGCTTGTCCGCATCAATAATGCCAATGAATACATGGTGACGGCCGTCCTGAAAGATGTGCCGCGCAATTCCAGTATCAAGTTTGACTATCTCCTGCATTGGGACGTGTTCATGGATCAGAACCAATGGGCTTATGAATGGGAGAACAATGGATCGCGCGCTTATGTAATGCTTAAAGATCCTGGCCAGCGGGGAGCCGTTGATGAAAAAATAAAGGACTTCGTTCTCAAGCGGGTGAAGAACGCGGAAACAAACAAAAGCGAACTGTTCCTCCAGCCATACGGTGAGGCATACCTTTTCGGCAAGTTCACCGCGGGGCAACAGGACGGTGGTCGTATTGATTATGTGCGTTCTTTCTCTATTGTGGCAGTTGTCGTGCTCATCATCGCTTGTATAAACTTCATGAACCTGGCCACTGCCCAGTCTCTTCGTCGCGCCAGGGAAATAGGGATACGTAAGGCGACGGGTGCTGCAAAAGGGGTTCTGGTTGCCCAGTTCCTGGGCGAAGCCACTGTCTTTGCGTTGATCAGCCTTGGAATTGCATTGCTTATCGTTGAGCTGACGCTCCCGGCATTCCGTGTACTCACAGATAAACAGATCGTGGTGCCATATACGGACCCGGGATTCATGGGAGCCTTGATTGGTCTTGCCATGATTACCGGTTTGTTGTCCGGCAGCTACCCGGCGCTATTCCTGTCTTCCTTTGATGTTGTCAAGGTGCTTAAGGGTACTTTGAGATTTGGTACCGGCTCCGTGGTCCTCAGAAGGGGGATGGTGGTCTTCCAGTTTAGCCTGACGATCGTTTTGATCTTCTGTACACTCGTGGTATACCGCCAACTGAACTATATCAAGGAGCGGAACCTGGGCTTTGACAGGGAGAACCTGGTGGTAGTTCAGTTTGAGGAAGGACAGTGGAGCAAGATCAAGATTGTTGCCGAAGAGTCAGTCAACATGGCGGGAATCAAGTCAACAACAGTTTCAACCACCTCACCGCTTGTGGGAGGCAATTCCACTACCGCCGTAAGATGGCCTGGCAAAGACGAGAGTCAGCAGATTGCCATTACGCAGATGGGTATCGGATACGACTACCTGTCCACGATGGGCATATCGCTCGTCGAGGGCCGGGATTTCTCCCGCGCCTTTGTTTCAGACAGCGCCGCCTATATCGTGAACGAAGAGATGGTACGGATCATGAACCTCCAAAAGCCGCTTGGTGAAATCATCGACTTCTGGAGTTTAAAGGGACCCATCGTCGGCATCATGAAAAACTACCATACCAGTTCCCTTCATCAGGCGATCGACCCGGTAATCCTTCACCTCCACCCACAATGGAGCAACCTGGTCATCGTTCGCACGGAAGCTGGAAGGACGGCCGAAGCGCTGGAGAGCCTGAAGCAGGTGACCCAAAGAGTAAACCCATCATTTCCGTTCTCATACCGTTTTGTGGACGATACGTTCAATGACCAATACAAAGGCGAGGCCACCGTGGGCAAGCTGGCGAACTATTTCTCTTCGATGGCCATCTTTATCTCGTGCCTGGGGTTGCTTGGGCTTATTATGTTCACCACCGAGCAGCGGACCAAGGAGATCGGTGTGCGCAAGGTTCTGGGTGCATCCGTTTCAACCATTTTCAGCATGCTATCAAAGGACTTCCTGGTGTTGGTAGCATTTGCTTTTGTCATCGCCACTCCAATTGGGTGGTATTTGATGAACAGCTGGCTGGGAGGTTTCGCTTATCGCACCAACATCAGCGCGAATGTGTTCCTTGCCTCGGGAGTAGCTGCTCTGGTGCTTGCCTTAATCACCATCAGCTACCAGGCACTGAAAGCCGCGTTGGCCAATCCGGTGAATTCGTTACGAAACGAGTGATGTAAATCAGGTTTGAGTTCGACGCTCGCGTAGACCCTGAAGAATTGGTCTTCACCGCCCGCAATGACGCGAAGTTTCGCAAAGCGCATTGCCGTGTGGTTACCCCAGTTTTCGATGGATGCCGGTAAGCACCTATTTAACCAGGTCGTACCTATCTAAGTTCATAACCTTGCTCCAGGCTGCAACGAAGTCTTTGACAAACTTCTCCTTGCCATCGTCGCAACCATACACTTCTGCAAGCGCACGGAGTTCAGCGTTTGAACCGAAGATCAGGTCCGCACGGGTGGCAGTCCACTTCGGCTTGCCAGTGGCGCGGTCGCTGCCTTCGAAGACTTCACCGGTTACGTTGGTTGATTTCCAAGTTGTGCTGAAATCCAGCAGGTTGAGGAAGAAATCGTTGGTGAGTGCCTCGGGCTTGCCGGTGAGCACGCCGTGGTTCGAACCATCAAAATTCGTGTTGAGCACCCGCATACCACCGACCAGGACAGTCATCTCAGGGGCCGACAGGTTGAGCAGTTCCGCTTTATCAACAAGCATCTCTTCCGTCGAAGCCGTGTAGCGGGAATCGGCCTTGCGGTAGTTTCTGAACCCGTCTGAGACGGGTTCCAGAATCGCAAAGGAATCAACATCTGTCTGCTCTTGCGAGGCGTCTCCACGTCCGGGCGTGAAGGGCACAGCGACGTTGTGGCCGGCATTCTTTGCTGCTTTTTCAACTCCGGCGCATCCGGCTATCACGATCAGGTCGGCAAATGAGATGCATTTTCCACCAGTGTTGAATTCTTTCTGAATGCCCTCCAGCGTTTTTAATACTTTGGCGAGCTGGGCGGGGTTGTTCACATCCCAGTCTTTCTGGGGTACAAGTCGGATTCGCGCACCGTTTGCACCGCCGCGCTTGTCGGAACAGCGGAATGTTGAAGCTGATGCCCAGGCAGTTGAAACCAATTGTGACACTGTAAGACCAGATGCCAACACCCTTTCCTTCAGAGCGGCGATGTCCTTTTCACCCACCCTGGTTGAGGAGGCAGGAATGGGATCCTGCCATATCAGCTCTTCCCCGGGGACCTCGGGTCCAAGGTAGCGGGCACGCGGGCCCATGTCGCGGTGCGTCAGTTTGTACCATGCCCGGGCAAACGCGTCTGCGAACTCGTCGGGGTGCTCGAAGAAGCGACGTGAAATTTTTTCGTAGGCGGGATCAAAGCGAAGTGACAAGTCTGTTGTGAGCATGAACGGCGCGTGACGCTTTTTTGGGTCGTGCGCATCGGGTACTGTGCCGGCCCCTGCGTTGCCCTTCGGTTTCCACTGGTGTGCGCCGGCCGGACTCTTCGACAGTTCCCATTCGAAGCCGAACAGGTTTTCGAAGTAATTGTTGCTCCACTTTGTAGGTGTTGTCGTCCACGCACCTTCCAGGCCGCTGGTAATTGTATCGCCACCCTTACCGCTTCCAAAGGAGTTCTTCCATCCCATACTTTGTTCTTCGATGGATGCCGCGGCTGGTTCGGGTCCTACATGCTTTGCTTCCACGGCGGCGCCGTGTGTTTTGCCGAATGTGTGTCCGCCGGCTATCAGGGCAACTGTTTCTTCGTCGTTCATTGCCATCCTGCCAAAAGTTTCGCGGATATCGCGCGCTGCCGCAATGGGATCGGGATTTCCGTTTGGTCCCTGGGGATTGACGTAAATCAAACCCATCTGCACGGCTGCAAGAGGTTTCTCCAGTTCCCGGTCACCGGTATAGCGGGTATCGCCAAGCCACTTGGTTTCGGAACCCCAGTACACATCCTCCTCGGCTTCCCAAACATCTTCACGACCTCCGGCGAAGCCGAAAGTCTTGAAGCCCATGGATTCAAGTGCGCAGTTGCCTGCCAGGATCATGAGGTCGGCCCAGGAGATCTTTTTTCCGTATTTTTTCTTCACGGGCCAAAGGAGCAGGCGCGCCTTGTCGAGGTTGGCATTGTCGGGCCAGCTGTTGAGGGGGTTGAACCGTTGCTGGCCGGAACCGCCACCGCCGCGGCCATCGGAAATGCGGTATGTGCCCGCGCTGTGCCACGCCATGCGGATGAACAGAGGACCGTAGTGACCGTAGTCTGCCGGCCACCAGTCCTGCGATCTGGTCATCAGTTCGACGACGTCGTTTTTCACCGCCTTCAGATCCAGTGATTTGAATTCCTTGGCGTAGTCGAACTTCTTTCCCATGGGGTTGGAGCGGTTCGTATTCTGCCGCAGGATGTTGAGTTTCAGTTGGTTGGGCCACCAGTCACGGTTGCGCGTACCGCCGCCGGCTGCTTGTTTTACTTCACCGCCGCTGAACGGGCACTTAGCGGCACCGTTGGCTGAGTGTGGATGTGATGGGTTTGCCATGCTTGCTTAAGATTGTTGTGAGGCTAAGTTTAGCTTGAGACGACTAATAGAACAAATTGATTATTTTTATGATTATATAGACAATAGCTATGAGCCTCTAGCTTCTAGCTGTGAGCTAGCTAGAGGCCAGAAGCTAGCAGCTAGCATGACGCTTACACAACTAGAATATATCATCGCCCTCGACACGTGGCGGCATTTCGTACTCGCTTCGGAAAAATGTTTTGTGACGCAGCCTACGCTGAGCGTACAAATCCACAAACTGGAGGAGGAGTTGGGTGTGAAGATCTTCGACAGGTCTAAGCAGCCTGTAATCCCCACCGAGATCGGCAGGGCCATCCTGGCCCAGGCGAGGGTAGTCCTCCGTGAGGCGGGGCGAATTCGCCAGCTTATTGGTGAGCAGACCGACATCATGAGCGGAGAGATACGATTGGGCATCATTCCAACGCTGGCACCATATCTCTTACCTCCGCTTTTTAAACGGATGCAGGAGAAATACCCGCAGGTGAATCTGGTCATCAAGGAGACAATCACCGAGGAGGTGATACACGAACTTAAGAACAACCGACTGGATTGCGGCCTTGTGGCAACGCCTCTTAAAGACCCATCCATCAAGGAGGACGTGCTTTTTTACGAGGAGTTGTTCGTGTATGTCTCAAAAAAAAATGCCCTGGCCGGAAAAGAGTACGTACTTGCCGATGACATTGATCCCAAGCAGTTGTGGCTGCTGGAGGAGGGCCACTGCTTCCGTTCTCAGGTTCTAAATCTCTGCGCCCTTCGCAAGAGTACAGACCTGCACTTCAAGTACGAGACCGGCAACATCGAGACACTGAAGCGCATGGTCGACAAGAGCGACGGCATGACCATCCTTCCAGAGCTGGCAGTAATGGAGTTCGGCAAATCTCAAATGAGGCTGGTGAAGCGCCTGAAGGAGCCAAGCCCTGCGCGCGAGGTGAGCCTGGTGACGCACCGCGATCATCTGAAGACAAAACTGCTTAAGACATTGAAGGAAGAAATACTCAGCCTTGTTCCGAAGCCGATGTTAATGTTGCAGAACAAGATAGTGGTTGAAATCAACTACTAGCAAAAGCACCAGGCGGTCAAATCCTAGGCAAATCCGAAAGTCAAATACCAAAGCTTCAAAAGGGTTTGGTGACCATTTTGGGATTTCAGGTTTGGTGCTTTGAATCTGTTTGGGATTTGGAGTATTTGGAGTTTGGGATTTGGCTGCTTTATACTGAGGTTGCTGTCATCCGACATAGTTAATGACTAACTTTAAATACCATCATGTTCACTTTGTTTCGCGCCATCCTATACGCCTCAGGGTTTATCGCCCTGCTGCTGATCTATGTTCCAATGCAAGTGGCGGAACGAGCTGGCATATCTTACCCGGAAGCTCAGGGGGTTCCGCAAATCGCCGGCTTGGCCATTGGTACTATAGGAGCCTTGATTGCGCTTTGGTGCGTGCTGACTTTCACCTTGGTGGGCAAAGGCACTCCGGCGCCATTCGATCCTCCCCGTGAACTGGTTACAACCGGACCCTACCGGTTCCTGCGCAACCCTATGTATGCCGGTGCCAGCCTGGCCCTTGCCGGTGCCTCCCTGTATTTTCAGTCGCTTGCTCTTCTTGGTTATACCGCCGTTTTCCTCACGCTCACCCACCTTCTGGCTGTGCTCTATGAGGAACCAACCCTGAAAAGGTTGTTCGGAGCGGCCTACACCAACTACTTTCAGCAGACTAAACGATGGGGAATATTTTAATGCCAAAACACTTAAACGCATCAACGCCTTGAGCGGAGTCACCACCATCGAACCTCCCGTCAAAGCCAAGCCATCTGTCGACCTGGACACCCTGGCCACGCTGCACCCGGAGTTGATGAACGACTCGTATGTGTACGTTCATTGCCACTTCGAAAATGAATGGCAGGACATGCTCATCCGCATCTGGAAGACCACATTCCTGATCGATCGTCATTCATCTGCCAAAGCAGAGCTGATTCACGCCGAGAACATCAGCTACGCACCGCAATGGACGCTTATTCCGGACAAGCAGCCGTTCACTTTTCTATTGATTTTCACCTCGCTGCCGAAGAACTGCAAGGTGTTTGATTTGCTGGAACAGATATCGGAGCCTGGCGGCTTCCATGTGGCAAACATTGTACGGAATGAGACTGATGTCTATCATGTTGACTTGGTATAACTAGCCTCGGTGCGTCCGGATCAACGTGCCGGGGGTTATTCTGATAAGCAATGCGGACTTGGATTTAATTGCGAACTCTTCGCTTGCCCGCCGATCCAAGATAGAAGATGCCTTTTCCTTCGGCACATGGCTGATTACGGACCAGTCATTTCAATAGGGCAGGAGAACAACCTTTTTGCCCTCAGCGCTTAAAAAGTTCGGGTCTTGTCGAAGGTTCCCAGGTTGTGCTCCCGCCAAGGCCCAAGGCGCAAAAAGGTGCAAGGCTGCCCCAGCCATCGGGCAGTCCACTCACCTCCCGAAATAAATTCTTGTCCCGCTCGTCTCTACCACCGAATATTGCCTTCCTTTTCCTATGAGCAAAGCCCGCATCTCCATTGGCAAGGTGTTTCAGACCATCGTCTGGCCGCGCCGATATATTCTCCTCTTCGGACTATTCCTGATCATTATCAGCCGCTTATCCGGCTTGGTGGTGCCTGTGGCCACTAAGTACCTGATGGACGATGTCATTGCGAAGGGGGATATGGAGATGCTCAAGATCGTTCTTTATGTTGTTGCGGCATCCATTGCCGTTCAAGCGATTACTTCATACTCGCTCACCCAGATTCTGAGTGTTGAAGCCCAACACCTCATTTCGGTCCTTCGAACGCAGGTTGGGAAGCAGGTGTTGAGGCTTCCGATCAGGTTCTTTGATAACAACAAGTCGGGAGCGCTCGTGAGCCGCATCATGAACGACGTGGAGGGCGTGCGCAATATTGTTGGTACAGGCCTGGTGCAGCTGGTAGGCGGTGTACTGACGGCCGTCATCTGTCTTGTGCTTATGATCAGCATCAGCCCAATGCTTACAATCTTTACCCTGGGACCTATTCTGATTCTTGGACTTATTTCACTGAAAGCTTTTGCCAAGATCAGGCCCATCTTTCGCGATCGTGGCCAGATTACCGCCGATGTCACAGGGCGGCTAACCGAGACACTGAACGGGATTCGTGTGATAAAAGGCTTTAACGCCGAACCGCAGGAGATTAGAACTTTTGAGGCCGGTGTGGAAAAACTTTTTCACAACATCAAGTCCAGCCTCACCGCGACCAGCCTGATTGCCAGCTCTGCTACGTTTCTGCTGGGTCTTGCTTCAACGGGCATCCTGGGGATTGGCGGCTACTACATCATCAAAGGGGAGATGACGATCGGGGAGTTGCTATCCTTCATCGTTTTCCTTGGATTCCTGGTGGCTCCTATCATCCAGATGAGCAACATAGGCAGCCAACTCACGGAGGCATTTGCCGGACTGGACAGGACAGAAGAGCTTATGAACATGTCGCCGGAAGACGACGGTACTGTCCGGAATGTGAAAATCGGACCCATCGCCGGCGATGTTGTCTTCGACAATGTTTCGTTTGCCTATGAAGAGGGTAAGGATGTCGTGAGGAATATCAGCTTCCTGGCGCCATCTGGATCTGTAACCGCCCTGGTAGGTACCTCTGGCTCGGGTAAGACCACCATAGCCGGCCTGGCAGCATCTTTTCTCACCCCACAAGCCGGCCGCGTAACTGTGGACGGCACGGACCTTTCCGCCATATCGCTAGACAGCTACAGGAGCCAGTTGGGCGTTGTACTTCAGGATGACTTTTTATTTGAGGGCACAATACGTGAAAATATCCTGTTTCCACGACCACAATCGACCGAAGAACAGGTTCAGCGGGCTGTCCGTGCTGCCCACGTTGATGAATTCACGACCCGGTTTGAGGCTGGATTGGACACCGTTATCGGCGAGCGCGGCGTAAAGCTTTCCGGCGGGCAACGCCAACGGATCGCCATCGCCAGGGCTATTTTGGCCGATCCGCGCATCCTTGTATTGGACGAAGCCACGTCAAACCTGGATACTGAAAGCGAGTCCTACATCCAGGAAAGCCTCCGGGGGCTCATGAAGGGCCGTACCACGTTCGTGATTGCCCACCGACTGAGTACCATCAGGCAGGCAACCCAGATCCTTGTGGTCGAAGGCGGACAGATCGTTGAGAGGGGCACTCATGACGAACTCATTCTGCGTAAGGGCAGATATTATGAGCTTTACACGTACCAGGCGCGGATTTAGTGGAGAAAATGTTTTTGAGGTAAGCGGGTGGTAGTTAATTTGATGCACTAAACAACCTTACATGGTATGAATTTTACCGATGTCATCAGTCTTTTCCGGCAGGGGAAAGGAACAGCAAAAAGCCACATGAAGAACCTAATCGAAATGGCAGCCGCCGATGGTCACTTCGCCGATATTGAATTTGACCTGCTCAAGTCAATAGCCAAGCGCAACAATATATCGGAAGGTCAATTGAAGGAGATTCGCAGCAATCCGGGCAACGTACAATTTGAAGTGCCGGAGGATAGCAAGGAGAAGTTCCAGCAACTTTACGACCTGATTCACATGATGTCGGTCGACCTCACGATCCACGAGGAAGAACGCAAGCTTTCAAACCTGTTTGCTATCAAGTTCGGATATCCGAAGAACAAGGTCGATGAAATCGTCCAAGTCATCCACCAGAATATCAAGAATCAGCAGTCTCCCGTCGAAACGATGAAGCGAGTGGAGATGATGATCGGGTAGCGCAATTTCACTTCGCCCTGTATTTTGCGGCCATGTCGCCAGACTTGCCCGTGCGTGACGTTTTACCTGCCTTGAAAGAGAAGCTTAAGGCGCACGCGATCGCAATTCTTCAGACACCTCCCGGAGCCGGGAAATCTACACTTGTTCCACTGGAACTTCTGGAGGAGCCCTGGCTCGCCGGCAAGCGCATAATCATGCTTGAGCCTCGCCGGCTTGCTGCGAAATCAGTCGCAGCCCGGATGGCACAGCTGCTGGATGAATCGCTTGGCGAAACAGTCGGCTACCGCGTTCGGTTCGAATCCAAAGTCTCCTCAACAACGCGCATCGAGGTTGTTACCGAAGGGATCCTGACTCGCCGGATGCAAACAGAAAGCAACCTGGAAGATGCAGGACTGATCATCTTCGACGAGTTCCACGAGCGCAGCCTTCAAACTGATCTCGCCCTTGCACTTGCTCTGCAGGTTCAGCAAGTCCTCCGGGTAGACCTGCGGATTCTCCTCATGTCAGCAACGCTGGACACCGGCGCGTTGTCTTCCCTGCTCGGTGGAGCCCCTGTTGTTTCATCACAGGGACGTCTGTTTCCGGTTCAAATGAACTATGCCGGTCAGAATAGCGAGAAGCCTGTTGCTGAGCTTGCCGCCAATGCGGTTCGAAAGGCCATGCGTGAAAATGATGGCGACGTGCTCGTGTTCCTCCCAGGGGGAGGCGAGATACGCCAGACTGCAAGGCACCTGGAGGAAGAACCGTTGCCCGCAGCAGTTGTACCCCTCTACGGTGACCTTCCATTTCGCGAACAGCAAGAAGCTATTCTTCCACGTGGGGATGGCATGCGCAAGGTAGTATTGGCCACTTCGATCGCTGAAACGTCGCTGACTATTCAAGGTGTCAAGGTAGTGATCGATGCCGGCCTTGCGCGTGTTCTCCGGTTTGATCCCCGCAGTGGACTGACACGGCTTGATACCATTCGCGTCACAAAAGATTCGGCCAACCAACGTGCGGGACGGGCGGGCAGGTTGGGTCCGGGCGTGTGCTATCGCTTGTGGACGGAAGCTGTACAGCGCAACCTGCTGCCGGAGCGCAGGCCGGAGATTCTCGAGGCGGATCTTGCACCCCTGGTACTGGAGCTGCACCAGTGGGGCGCTACGAACGTGAATGAGCTTACCTGGATCACGCAACCACCGCCTGGAGCAGTAAGCCAGGCGAACGACCTGTTGAGGCAATTGGAGGCCATCGATGAGAAGGGGATCACCGCACGAGGAAAGGCGATGGTTAAACTACCAGCCCATCCGCGCATCGCTCACCTCCTGACTATTGTGGGAGCTTCAAAACAAGAGAAGTCGCTCGCCGCAGATGTGGCCGCGATACTTGATGAACGCGATCCGCTGGGCAGAGACGCCGGCGCGGATCTCACGTTGCGCATAGAAGCGGTCCGGCGCTGGAGGAAGGGTGAACGCGTGTCAGCCGAGCATTGGGTTCTTGAAAGGCTTGAGCGTCTTTCCGAAAGCTGGCGACGGATTCTCAAGACTGAGGCGGACAATAACGTGCCGCCAGACGAGGCTGTCGGGAAGTTGCTGGCCACCGCATACCCTGAACGAATTGCAAGACAGAACAACCGGCAGAGCGAGTACTACACGCTGACCAGCGGGCAGGTGGTGAGATTGCCGCCTCATGACCCATTGATGCACAATCCCTGGCTGTGTGCCGCACAGGTGGATGTGGGGAAAGGAGAGGGCAAGATATTTCTTGCGGCGCCGATGAGTAAAGCAGACCTGGAAGCATACGCCTCTGCAAGAGAAGTTGTGTACTGGGATGCCGAATCAGGAAAGGTGACAGCCACATACGAGCAGCGCATCGGAGGTTTGCTGCTGTCATCGACAGAGCATATGACGGTTAGCGATGAAGGGGCCGGCCCTGTTATATGCGAACAGGTGAAGAAACGCGGGTTGAGCTTCCTGGGATGGACTGATGCCGAAATTGACTTCCAGGAACGAATGATGAGTCTCCGGGCATGGAGGCCTTCAGAGGCATGGCCAGACGTTCGTACAGAGACGTTGACCGCAACGCCGGAGGCCTGGCTCGCTCCATTCTTGGCGGGCGTCAGGAGAGAAGTTGAATTGAAAAAACTGGACAAGGGTGCAATGCTGAAAGCCATGATTCCGTGGGACCTACAATCAAAGTTTGAGTCGCTGGCACCTTCAAGGATTGAAGTGCCTACGGGTTCGATGATCCGCTTGCGTTATTCCGGCACGAATGAGCCGCCCATACTGGAAGTGCGACTGCAGGAACTTTTTGGATTGCTTGATACCCCGGCTGTCAACAATGGGGAGTTAAGAGTTGTTCTTCACCTGCTGTCGCCAGGGTACAAGCCTGTACAAGTGACGCAAGACCTGCGCAGTTTCTGGACCAGCACCTATCACGAGGTGCGCAAGGAGCTTCGGCGCCGCTACCCGAAACACTCCTGGCCTGATGATCCGATTACCGCTAAACCCGTGCGCGGTGTGAAGCGAAGAACGGACTAGTCAAGTTGATCGAGCCATACGTTGATGTACTCATCCAGCTTCCTGCGCCGGTATTGCATGATGAAGCGGGGGTGGGCGAGCGGGATGATCCTATCAAACCAGCGATGCTCCTCATTCAATTCACATAGAAAGTCGTGATTCTTTCCTTCACCAATGCAAAAACACCGCTGACGATTGATTCCCATTGCGAGGAGACGGCTGATGCATGCGGCAGCGAAGGGCCGAATTGATGCCTGGAGTCTCTTGTCGTCATAGTAATTAATATTCTTGCCATTACTTGTGAAGCCAAGCGGTGACACAGCCGAAATCAGGTATTGTCCATAAAACTTCACAGGTCCGCCGAAAATGTGGATCATTCGATAGATAAAATCAGACGACAGTTCTGGTTTTTTGATCAACCTGGTGGGAATGCCGCAATCCCTTTCCAGACGGATGGGGTCTGTAAACGAAATTCCCGTAATCCCGGCGCCGAACCTTCCCGGGTTGATTCCCAGCATAAGCGTTCGTGGGCTGTTATCACCATAGTACTTTTTGTAGAAAGCATTCACCACCAACATCGTTTCTGGATTTGCATACGGATTCATCAACACGAAACCCTTCGGAACCTGTGGGGCCCTCAAGCGTTGAAAGAATTCTATCATCAAATCAGAAACCAATCTTCTTGTCTGTTGGGTGTCACGAACCATGGCTTTCAAATGCGCTTCTGTAGTAATTTCCTTTTTGGACATACTCCAGCAGTTGTACATAAAATGGATATGCGCCTAATGTTGCACTGTCGCCGATCATGATCAGTTTCTTCTTTGCACGTGTCATGGCCACGTTTGTGCGGCGGATATCAGCGAGAAAACCTACCTCTGCCTTATCATTGCTTCGCACAAAGGTGATGGCAATCACATCTCGCTCCTGTCCCTGGAATGCATCGACTGTGTTGATGGTAACCAGTTTATGCAACGGTTCCAGAACAGCCGACTGCTCAGCCAGTTTGTGGAGGAGATCTACTTGTGACCTATATGGTGTGATGATGCCCATGGTAATGCTTTCCTGCAGGCAGCTTTCAGTGCCGACGTCCTCGATCAACTTTTCAACGGTCCGGATGAGTAAATGTGCTTCCTCCTCATTGAACCGGCTCAATGTCTCCGGGTCTTGCGATTCAGAAAAGCCGCATCCGGCTGTATCGATGAATTCGACTGGCGATTGATGCGGACCCAGAAGGGAGGCCCGCACAGAATCGTGTGCAACCAGTTTTCCGTTATAGAAATACCCGGAAGAGAAACCCATGATGGCTTCGTTCATCCGGTACTGTACCTGCAGCATCGACGATTTTGCCGGATGGTTCTTTATTCCCTTCTCAAAAAGTGTAACTGCTAGTCCATCTCTGGCTGCCTCATTTGATTTAATCGTTGGCGGGAGCTGCTGATGATCGCCTGCAAATATGGCACGTTCGCAACGAAGCAAGGGGATCCATGAGGCCGGCTCCAGCGCCTGACCGGCTTCATCGATGAACGCGGTCTTGTATTTCCTGCCGCGCAGTACAGGATGAGAACAACCCACCAGGGTACAGCAAATGACCTCCGCTCTCTGAAGCAGGTCATTGACTATGTGGAATTCAAGGAGGTCTGCATCGGCTTTAATGGCTTTGGATTCCTGCATGAGCATGCGGCGCTGTTCGCGTTCGGCGTAGCCGAAGTTGCGTTTGTATTTCAACGCCATCGATTTAAGATGCTCCATGCGTTTGCGCAGAGAACGGAGCTCGGCGTAGTGTGGATGTCCTGTGATCCTGGCGTCGAGCGTCTTGTCTAGCGATGCTTCTGTGACGCGTGCGGGATGCCCGATACGAAGCACCGTCAATCCTTTCTCGCTTAGTTTGTCTGCCAGCAAGTCAACCGCAGCGTTGCTGGGTGCCGTCACCAACACTTGTTTTTCCTCCCTTATCGCCCCGGCGATGGCGTCCACGAGAGTTGTAGTTTTACCTGTGCCTGGCGGTCCGTGGATGAACGCAATATCCTGCGTGCCCAGCGCGAGCCTGAGTGCAGCCAGTTGGCTGTTGTTGAGGGCAGGGGAATCAGGAGGGTCGGAGTACAAGGACGGCGCCGGGGAAGCAGTGCCCAACAGCATCTCGCGGAAATCTGCGATGCGCGAACCCTCTGCCTTTATCACCGCGCGCATGGCGGACTCCATCTCCCGGTAGCTCATTTCATCGAACATCACGTCTACTCCAAGTTGGCCATCGTCGATCCAGTCAGGGAATTCGTCGCCCTGCAGGGTAACGACCATGCTGTTATCGCAAACATAGTTGATCACGCCGTTAACGTGTTCTTTCCCTGGCTTTCCGGATGCATTTGAAAAAAGACTCACTGATTTACCGGCCTGGAAGGCGTGGGGCTGCTCAAGATGGTTGTTGCGCTCCAATTCAACCACAAGCCGCTCGCTTGTTCCTATGTAATCGCTCTTTAATCGGACGGGATACCATGTGGTGCCTTCCTGTACCCGCTGGTGGAGAGACTTCAGGAGCACTTTCTGCCTGTAGTATTCAAGGTCGGCTTGCCTTTCCCGGCGGAGCAACCGGAGTGTATGGTTCAGGCTTTCCTGCGTTGTCATGGGCGGTGCAAGATACTTGGGACATGACAAAAATCAGCCCGGCAGAAGGTGTTCAGAATATCTGAATTCCCTACATTTACTTTTGACCAAAGTAACCGCTAACCATTTACCCCAGCTATGAAAAAAATACTCGTCCCGACTGATTTCTCGAAGGAAGCTGCGATCGCAACTGACCTTGGCTTCGATATTGCGAAAAAGTCCGGCGCATCGCTTATTCTTTGCCACGTGGTGGAAGAAGGCTCTGCAACCAGCAGCTCGTTCAATGTCGAGGGCCAGGTTGCATCAAGGTCTCAGTCAGGGATTGACAGGATTTTCATGATCAAACTGATCGAGAAGGCGCGGAAGCAACTTCAGAAAGCAGTCAGTGATCCAAAATACTCATCGGTACAGGTAGAGGGAATGATGCGGGTAGGAAATCCGTTTCACGGTATGCGTACGATCATCACAGAACAGAAGGCAGATCTGGTGATCATGGGTACAGCGGGCCGCACCGGTCTGGAGGGCATGGTGATCGGCTCGAATACTGAAAAAATCATACGTAGCGCTCATTGCCCGGTACTCACCGTTCAGAAGAAACCGGCAACCTCTGAGTTCAAGAATATCGTGTTTGCCACTTCTATGTCGTCCGGCGAAGAAGTGTTCGCGAAGATTGTGAAGCGTACGCAGACCATCTATAATTCAACCATTCACCTGGTCCGTATCAACACACCGGGCGACTTCCAGCGAGACTACATTGTGAAGGACTACATGGAGAAGTATGCCAAGAAACTCATGCTGAAGAACTACACCCTTAATATCTTCAATGATCTCTCTGTTGAAGAAGGAGTTATCCGCTATGCGGACATGATCGAAGCAGACCTGATCGCGATGGCTACACATGGACGTTCGGGTTTCGCACACGTCATTGCCGGAAGCGTTGCCGAAGACGTGGCCAGCCATGCCACAAGACCGGTACTCACCCTGGTGGTGAAGCGCTGACCGAGCCGGGTAATCTTCCGAACAGCCGCGTTGTCAACCGCGGCTGTTTTTATTAATGGCGTTACATTTGTTCACTTGAAGGATTACTACCAGGTTCTGAGAATCTCCAGGTCGGCAACGCCCGACGAAGTCAAGCGCGCCTACCGTCGCCTGGCTGTCCTGTTTCACCCTGACAAGAACAAGTCCAGCGAGGCCATCCGATTGTTTCAGGAGATCAATGAGGCGCACGAAGTATTGTCGACACCGTTGAAGCGCTCAAACTATGACGCCATGCTTGAGGGCGGCGGCCTTGCTAGCGGGCCGGCAGCACCGCCGGGTGGATGGCATCGGGATCCGGCTTACCGGCGGAGACAACAGCAAGGATACCGCCCTGCGAAATCAGGCCCGTCGGAGAAACTGCTCATGATGTTGCACATGCTTCGTTTTCTAAGGACCACATCCCTGGCCGGCCTGGTATGGTGTGCGTTCCTTTTGCTCGATTACAGTCTCCCGCGCCGGATAAGTTCGGAAACGGTGCTGCCGGAAGGCAATAGGCCGATCTCCTGGCAGCTCCATCATGAACCCAACGTCATTGTTACCGACAAGGGACATCACATCCCAGTTCCATTTGAGGGCGTTGACTATTTCCCGGCGCGATCACAGATTGAAGTTGTCAGCTCCAACATCCTCAACGTGCTCATCAAGGTAGAGTCGCAATCCGATGAGTTTACAATCAACAGCCTGGCGTCAATATACCAGAACATGATGGTGGTGCCTGTCGTTCTGTTTGTTTTATCGGCAGCTGGATTGTTTGTGAGACAGGGAATTGAGTTTCGTTTCAACCTCCTCATATCCATCTGGATACTTCTCATTTTTAATCTGATCTTTCTGTTGTTTTCAATTCTCTAGTTCATGAAAAAGAACGACTGGAAAAAACGCGAAGGCGTAGTATACTCCACTGACCCTGGTTTCGCCTTTCAGTATTCAGGAGGCGCCGAACGCGGGGCTTTGCCACCCGACCGGCAGCAGCTAAGAATCGAATTGGACCGTTCTGGACGAAGCGGAAAGCAGGTAACCCTTGTCTCTGGCTTTGTTGGAGCTGCTCCTGACCGCGAGAAACTTTGCAAGCACCTGAAGACACAATGCGGCGTTGGCGGCTCCGTGAAGGATGGGAATATCCTCTTACAGGGGGACATGAGAAAGAAGGTTGGAGATTGGCTTGCCAAGTCAGGGTACCGAATCCGGGTAATCTGATTCAACCTCATGTTGATGACGCCTGTGGGCTATTTCTCAGCAGCGGTCCCGTCCGGCCCCGAATTTGTAGCTACATTTGCAGGATATACCTGTTAAAGAAGTCCATGAGCCGCCGTTATTTGGTCCTTTTTCTCCTCCTGTCCGTTTTTTCATCATTTGCCCAACAGATACTGGTACCCCCGTATCTTCAACCTGGCAATGCACCGACCCTATCGAAGGAAGAGAAAGTGATCGTGTGGCAGACAGACAGTGTGCAGGGATCTTTCACCGTGGAATATGCACATGGATCGAGTCTGGAAGGAGTAGAAAAGCACAGCTCAACAAGGGTCTCATCCCAGGTACTTGAATTCCCCGGACGCAAGACCCACATACACCGCGCCCACTTGAGCGGCCTGGACTTTGATACACAGTACACCTACCGGGTCAGCACTGGAAGCAGGATCATCACCACCGCCACTTTCACCACGCGAACAAAGCACCCCGTAGTGCGGTTCGTTGCCATGGGCGATGTTGGAACTGCATCGCCACAACAGAGGGCCGTGGCTTACCAGATTCATAAGGTTAAGCCGCAGTTCGTGTTAGTTACGGGCGACCTTGCCTACAACAACGGTCTGGAGCGCGAATACCGCGTACGGTTTTTTCCACCTTACTTGACGCCAGTGGCATCATTGGAAAGAGGCGCCCCATTGATGCAATCCATTCCATTCTACCTTTTTGCCGGGAACCACGATTTCTATGGCGCGGACCTTGGCAAGTATCCGGATGGCTTGGCCATTTTCTATTACTCCGATTCACCTCTCAACGGACCAAATACGCAGTTTGAAACCGAAGTGTCCGGTCCGCCGGATCGCGTGAAGGCATTCAAGAAAGCAACCGATGGCCGCTTTCCTAAGATGAACAACTATTCTTTTGAAGACGGCAACGTTCACATCACCGTGGTGGATGCAAACTCCTACATCAACCCGCTTGATCCGGCGCTCGTTGACTGGATGAAGCACGACATTGGCTCGAGTAAGGCCGACTGGAAAATGATCACATACCACCATCCAGGGTTTAATTCCAGCAAAGCGCACTATGACTACCAGCAAATGCGACTATTGTCGCCGTTGCTTGAGGAGTTGGCAGTCGACTTGGTGATCACCAGCCACGTGCACAACTACCAGCGCACAAAGCCACTGAAATTTGCCCCAAAGATGAATAAAGCCAGAGATAAATATATTGTTTCTGAGGAAGGGAGGGTAGATGGAAAGTTCACACTCGATGAGAAATTTGACGGCGTGACTCACACGGACGCCGACGGGATTATCTACGTTGTAAGCGGATGCGGAGGCGCACAATTGTATGATCCGGCAATGAGCAACAAACCTGAAACCTGGAAGCATGAACCGGCTGAAAACTGGGTACCCTACACTGTGAAGTTGATCTCAGACAAGCACTCCTTTACCCTTGTAGAGACAAACGGGAAACAACTCGTCCTGAAGCAGATCGACCTGAACGGCGAGCTTCTGGATGAGATAAAGATCACCAAGTAGCTTTTCAGCTTTTACCCCTCTAACCTTTAGCCTCTAGCCTTTAGCTGCTTTTAGCCTTTAGCGCCTTTAGCTTTTAGCTGGTTTGCACTATTTTGTGCTTGCCTAAACCCCTCTGCCCATGAAGATCCTTAAAGTTCTTGGCATAATCCTGCTTGTTATTGTTGCCGGTATTGCCAGCCTGATCGCATACCTGGCGTACGGCCTGCCCAACATTGCCGGGGCAGAAGACATCAAACTTGACTACACACCTGAGCGTATCGAACGCGGTCGTTACCTCGCCAATGCAGTCAATGTGTGTATGGACTGCCATTCGACACGCGATTGGTCGCTTTTTTCAGGACCTATTTCTCCTGGAACATTCGGCAAAGGAGGGGATCGTTTTGATCACACAGTTGGCTTTCCTGGAGTGTTCTATGCAAAGAATGTAACGCCAGCGGGCATTAGCCGCTATACCGACGGTGAACTGTATCGCGTCATCACTACGGGCGTGACCAAAGAGGGCCGTTCAATGTTTCCCTTGATGCCGTACTTGTATTACGGCCGCATGGATCCCGAAGATATCTACAGCATCATTGCCTACTTGCGGACACTGCCGTCCATTGAGAACCAGGTTCCGGATTCCAAAGCCGATTTCCCGGTCAACCTGATCCTTAACACAATGCCGCAGCCGGCGCAGCCTCAAAACAGGCCTGACAAATCGGATGTGATTGCATACGGAGCCTACATGGTAAACGCTACTGCATGCCGGGAGTGCCATACCCCTGTTGACGAGCAGGCGGCAATCAAACCCGAGCTCGCATTTTCCGGGGGCCGCGAGTTTATGTTCCCCGACAAGTCAATAGTGCGTGCTTCAAACCTCACCCAGGATGTGGAAACCGGTATCGGAGCGTGGACAGAGGAGATGTTTGTACAGAAATTCAAGGTTTACGCAGACTCCGCTTACGTGACTCCAAATGTTGGGCCGGGAGAGTTCAATAGCATTATGCCATGGACGATGTACGGTCAAATGGAGGTTGATGACCTGAGGTCGATTTATGCTTACCTGAAGACTGTCGCGCCGATTTCGAATAAGGTGGTGAAGTTTACTCCTGGGCCTTAGTCGCCGGTCGCTGGTCTCTGAGTACCTGACTTCAGATAATCCGTTCCCCTAAGCACCTTCCCTGCCCTGTTTGTTGTTAATCCATTTGAGTCCACGGTGATGACGCCCGCAACAATGACATACTCGATTCCCTGCGGGTACTGATGCGGCTTCTCGAAGGTAGACTTGTCAATTATTGTTTCGGCGTTGAAGACCGTGATGTCTGCTACAGTCCCTTCGCGGATCACTCCCCGGTCGCTCAGGCTCAAACGCATTGCAGGCAACGAAGTCATTTTCCTGACTGCCTCTTCGAGTGTGAGCACCTTCTTTTCACGAACATAGTAGCCGAGTATGCGCGGGAAAGTCCCGTATGCACGCGGGTGTGGGTGATTCTCCCCGAACCGTGCGAGCCCCCCGTCTGAAGCGTGCATGGTAAAGGGATGCTGCATGATGCGAACCACGTCTTCTTCACTCATCGCGTGGAATATGCACGCTGCACCACCTTTGAGCTGCATATCCACTGCGACCTGCGCGCCGTTTTCGAGGCTGGGCTCTTTTCCCAACTGCACAACATAATCATGCAGTGTCTTACCCTGAAGGGTGCTGTCCCAGGACACATTGGCAAACTGGATGTTTCGCAAATCGCCGCCTCCACGGTCGTTCAACAAATTAAACTCAATACCCTCGAGAATCCTGGCCAGTTGTTTTTTGTTTGTCGCCCGTTTCTTGAAGTCGTCGTGGCTGCCTTCCATCGCCCAGGAAGGAATCAGCACGGCCAGCCCGGTATGACTTGCTGTGTATGGATACTGGTCCATCATGATGTCCAGGCCAGCTGCACGTGCAGAATCCACAATTGCCGTGGTGGTCTTGCTTGCTCCCCACATGGGTTTACCCATTGCTTTGTGATGGGTAAGTACGATGGGAATGTTGGCCTCGCGTCCGATCAGAACAGCTTCGCGCACACCCTGCAACAGGCCTAATCCCTCCTCCCTAAGGTGGCTGGTGTAAATACCACCCATACTGCCCGCCACTTGAGAGAGGGCAATTACCTCGCTGGTTTCAGAGAAAGTTCCAGGCAGGTACTTCAAACCAGTGGAAAGACCGAAAGCGCCCTGGTTCATCGCTTTGCGCACCAGGGCTTTCATCGTGTCGAGCTCCGCTGTTGTTGGTTTCCTGTTTTCGTTGCCCATCACCTTGCGCCGGATCGTATTGTGGCCGGTCAGATAGGCCACGTTCAGGGAAAGTTTGTAGTGCTTTGACAGTGAGTCGAGGTATTTTCCAAAGTACAAGGGTCCGCCGCCGTCTGGCCCGCCTAGAGCAGTTGTCACGCCCTGACGGATATGACTCTCCGCATCAGGCATGTTCATAATAGATTCAATGTGCGCGTGAAGGTCAATGAAACCGGGTGAAATGGTGAGTCCTGTGGCATCGAGGCGCCGGGTGGCTTCGGCATCCGACAGGTCGCCGACTTTAATAATGCGACCGTCCCTGATGCCCACATCTGCTGTACGTGCGGGACTGCCGGTTCCATCAATGATGCTTCCGTGTTCGATGACGAGATCGAAATGCTCCTTTGGTGCGCAGGCAGCCAACAAGATGCAGAATGCGATGGAGAAAAGACGAATCACTGCTGTTCTGATGTCGGCTGCTAAGCTTTCTTGAGCGTATCAGCAATCCAGCGGTTGATTTTTTCCTCCAGCAGGTTCAGCGGGAGTGAACCTGAATCAAGCATCTGGTTGTGGAATTGCCTGATGTCAAACTTGTCGCCGAGTTCTTTTTCAGCCTTGGCGCGCAGTTCAAGGATCTTTAATTGACCGATCTTGTAAGACACGGCCTGGCCGGGATTGGCCATGTAGCGTTCCACCTCCGAAATGATGGTCGATTCCGGTTGAGGTCCATGTTCCTTAAAATAGTCAATGGCTTGTTCCCGGGTCCAGCCTTGCGAATGCAGGCCGGCGTCTACCACAAGACGAATGGCGCGGTGCATTTCACCCGACAGCATGCCCATGTAGGAGTAGGGATCCTGATAAAGACCGAGTTCTTTGCCAAGCGATTCCGCATAAAGACCCCAGCCTTCTGAGAAGACCGTTTCTGACAACGTTCTCCTGAATTCTGGCAGGTCGGTGTTCTCGGCTTTTAGTGCGATCTGGTAGTGATGCCCGGGTATCGCCTCATGAACGAAGAGGTCTTCCATAGCCAAAGTAGAATACTTTTCTACCTCGCGCAACGGAAAGTAGAAGACACCGGGACGTGAGCCGTCGGTGGTTCCAACCATATAGTGTGCCGATGCGGTTGCTTCACGAAATTTTTCTATCTGCCTCACTTCAAACTTCATCTTCGGCACTTTGTCGAAGAGCCGTGCAAGATTTGGCTTCATCTTTTCATGAATGGCATAGTATGCGTCGACCACCTCCTGTCCCGATTTGAATGGTCTTAACTCCTTTTTGGTTCGTAGTTCTTCAAAGAATGCCGGCAAGTCGCCTTTGAATGCAAGCTGATTCTTGACTGCTTCCATTTCTGCAGAAATCCGCGCGACCTCTCTGTTGCCCAGTGCAAAAATCTCATCAGGCGTCATGTTGGTGGTCGTGAAGCGCCTAAGGAGATACGCGTAGTATTTCTTTCCATCCGGGACAGCATCAATGCCGGAAGACTCACGGCAGGCTGGAATGTATTCTGTTTCTATAAATGTGCGGAGTTTCAGGTACGCCGGTATCACCTTATTGGCAATCATTTCCCTGTATTCCGTTCCCAATCGGGCGGTGTCTTCGGCAGAGAAATCGGCCGGGAAATTCTTAGCGGGCATGTAGTACATATGGGATGTCACCGGCCCATGATCAAATGTTGCCAGTTGCGGGGTCATCTTTACGGCAGTCGCCCGGGGGATCACGTAGCCGGAAGCCATGCCTCTTCGCATGTTGGCAATAGCGGAATCGCACCAGGGAATAAAAGCATCAACGCGTTTGATCCAATCCTCATAGTCCTTTACTGTCTTGAAGGGTTGGTTGCCGGTGCCGCTGGCCAGTTGCGCCATTTGCGTGGGGAGGGACCTGAGTTGATTCATCGGCATCAGATCGTCGTTGAATTCAAGCCCCTCGAGGTTGATATCGCACTGATGCATCAGGATATCGTAGCTCATCCGGTCATTGTCAGACAACGAAGCCCGGTCGAAAGTAAGTAATTGTGTGCGGTAGCGCGTGAAAAAATCGCGTGTCTTTTGGTTGTGTTCCTGTGTGATACTGTTGGGCAATTGATCGTTGTAGCGCGGATCGCCGATGCTGGTGGCCAGCATCGGATTCATCCTTAAATAGTCCTGGTAATACGACTTGAAAAGGCTGTCGAGTGTCGGAAACTGTCGACCAGATCTGGTTGCGTCGCGGGAAGCGCAGGAAGCCAGAACTAAAACAGCAAGCAATAAGTACGCGTTGGTTCGTTTCATAGAAGGCGAGATTCAGGTTGAAATAACAAGGTAGGGAATTCAAAACCTTGCCGGTGAGCGTAAAACCGGAATTTTCTATCAACGGCGGCTGACCGGGTCGCGCGGCTGACGTCTGCGGTTCGAAACACGGAACAACTGACTGGACGAGCCCTTGCAATTGTTGTAATTGACCACTATGCGTACAAGGGCCTTGTCCCTTAGGGACGTATTGGCCGCCTCTTTTGCCGACTTCTCGCAATCAGACATCATCAAGGCAAGCATACGGGAATAGTTGTTTGACCGTTGTGCCAGGCGACGACCATCTGCCGTGGATACTTCCAGTTCGTGTGAAAGTTCGAAGAAAGCGCTGTCAGCTTTCTCGATGTAGTAGATGCCGCCGAATTTGAAAAGGTTCATGTATCCCTTCACAAGTACCTCGAGAAACACTTCTGCCCCGTTGCCGAGCGTGCGTGAATAAAAATAGGCGCCATCTGCTGTGCAGAATCCATGGACGCTTCCCGGGTGGACCTCTTTCGTTTCAGCCTTCTTTGCCGATCTGAACAGGCAGGGCTCGGGCACTGAACTCCTGCGTGAGAAGCGTATTACCCCGGGGACCGTATCCAAACTGGCAGTCAGCAAAAAGCCGTTATCGTACCCCTGCTGCGCAATGGCTCCGCCGGAGCAGACAAACACGAGCAGTATGGTAGTGCGCATGACGTAAAATATGCTGCTGTGAGCGACTTCACAACTGCCTTGAGTTATTTGGAGTGCCAAATTGCCTCAAGTAGTCCAGGATACCTTCGATCAAGAATAATCCGGAACCAGTATGTGTATTTGAAAGGAGATCCAGCCACATCGCGAAGCAATTCGTCTACCGAAACAAATCGCCAAGCCTGAACTTCATTCGCATTGGGGGACGGCTCGCCGTCGAATGTGGCCCGGAATACGTAATCCATTTCGTGTTCAACAAGGCTGTCCTCCAGGTTGATCCGGTAGACGAATTTGTACAGGAACTCAGGTTCAACCAGGATGTTCATTTCCTCCTTCAGCCGGCGAACGGCAGCATCCCTGATATTTTCCCCGGGGCGCGGGTGGCTGCAGCAGGCATTAGTCCACAATCCTGCGCTGTGATATTTGGAGGCAGCCCGCCTATGAATGAGCAGGTCACCTTTCGAGTTGTATACAAGCACCGAAAAGGCACGGTGAAGCCTTCCCTCGCGGTGTGCGGCCATCTTTTCCATGGTCCCAACTTCGCTGTCGTTTTCGTCGACCAACACCACTTCCTCCATACTAGAGAAGATTGAATTGATGCCTCAGGAATGAATATCCGAGGAGAGCGATCTTGTAGCGATTCCGTACACGCACCCGGCTTCCGAGGACTGCATGTGATGGTAGTTGACGTATCTTATGAAAAAGGGCCAGGTAATAGCGATATGCCAGGTACACACCGAAGCGCGCGCCTCGAGGGAGTTCGCGAATTCCAGCGGCGCCCATTCGGAAATCTGCTTCAATGTCAGCTTCAATCCTCTTCTTGCTTTGCTCATCAAACCGGTTCACATTCAATCCGGGGAAATAGCATCGGCCCAGCTCAGTGTAGTCTTCTCGCAAATCCCGGAGGAAATTGACTTTTTGAAAGGCGGACCCCAACTTCATGGCATGCGTCCTCAGACGTTCGTAGTGTTCATCATCAGCATTGCAAAATACGCGGAGACACATCAAACCCACCACTTCAGCAGATCCCAGGATGTATTGGTCGAATCCGTGTCTATCGTATTGCGTTCCATCCAGGTCCATTTCCATGCTTCTGAGAAATTGTTCAATGAGTTCTTTCTGAATCCGAAAGCCGTTCACAGCACGTTGAAAGCTGTGAAGGATCGGATTCAGGCTCACGCGGTCTTCAATAGCTCGCCAGGTTTCTTCTGAGAACCGTTTAAGAAGCGCAGCCCTGTCGTGTTTGTGAAAAGTGTCAACAATCTCGTCCGCGAAGCGAACAAATCCATAAATGGCATAAACTGGGTCGCGGTATTCGCGCGCGAGGCATAGGATCCCCAGGCTGAATGACGTGCTGTAAGCGCGGGTTACCATCCGGCTTGTCCGGATGCTTATTTGTTCAAATAGTGACTGATGATCCATTTTAGCATCCATGCAAATTTACGCGTTCGCCCGGTCTCGCTGCACCGAATGGATATGGTCTGCCACCACCTGTCCTGATATGAGCGAGGGAGGCACTCCGGGCCCGGGTACTGTAAGCTGTCCCGTATAAAACAGGTTTGCAACCTTTTTGTTTATGATGGAGGGCTTGAAATTTGCAGTCTGCCACAAGGTATTGGCTAACCCATATGCATTGCCCTTGTACGCATTGTAATCGGACTGGAAATCGCGGTGGGCGTAACTTCGCTTGAAGCTTACATATGGAAGCAAGTCCTGCCCGGTAATGCGCTCCAATCGTTGCATGATCGTGTTGAAATACTTCTCCCGTATTTCTTCACTATCCGTTAGCCCCGGAGCAACCGGCACTAGAATCACAAGGTTTTCACAACCAGGTGGTGCAGCCCGTTGGTCCGACTTCGAAACGCACGACGCATAGAATTGAGGTGCAGTGGGCCATTGTGGAACCTCATATATTTCTCGGCTGTGCCGCGTGAAGTCTTCGTCGAAAAAAAGAGTGTGATGCAGGAGCCCATCAATTCGTTTGTTAAAACCCAGATAGAACAGAAGACTTGAAGGTGCCATTACGCGGCTGTTCCAATAAGACTCTGTGTATCGCTGGTAAGGCTTTGGAAGGAGTTCTTGTTCTACGTGATGGTAATCTGCACCAGACACCACAGTATCGAATGCTTCTTCCGATCCGTTTACGCAAACGCCGGCCGCTCGCTGATTTTCAACCATGATTTTATCCACGGAGGCATTGTATCGAAACCTTACCCCCAGCTCAACCGCCAGCTTTTCAATACCGCGAACAACTTCATACATCCCGCCATCGGGATACCATGTGCCGAGCGCCATATCTGCGTAGTTCATCAGAGTATAAATCGCTGGAGTCTTTTCTGCGGTTGCACCAAGAAACAGAACAGGGAACTCAAGGAGTTTGAGCAGCCGCGGATGACGAAAGAACTTTCTCAGGTACTTTGAGACAGGTTGAAGCAAATGCAGCTTCCGGACGCCCGACATCGCTTCTGGATTGGCGAGCTCCAGCAGTGAGAGTCCCGGCTTGTAGACCAGCGTATTGATCCCTGCCTGGTATTTGTAACGGCCTTCATCCAGGAATCTCCGGAGATTGATACTGCTTCCAGGTTCAATTGAATCAAACAAGCTTTCAAGTTCATTGCCCGAGGCAGGGATGTCTATGAAGTCACCAGGCCCGAAATAAATCCTGTAGGAAGGGTCGAGACGTCGAAGTGAATAATAGGATGAGGTTCGCTTTCCGAACCTTGTGAAGTAACGATCAAACACATCCGGCATCCAGTACCAGCTGGGTCCCATGTCGAAGGTGAAGCCGTTTGCAATGAGTTGTCGCGCTCGCCCTCCGGGGGTGGCGTTCTTTTCGAATACGGTGACGTTGTATCCACGATGTGCCAGGCAGGTGGCCGCAGAAAGACCGGCAAATCCGGCGCCTATAACTGCTACACGATTCATTCAGAGCCAATTTACTGATACCCGTGCAGTATCCTCTGTATCTCCGTCTTGATCCTGGATAAATCCTCCAAGTCTTTTATCGAATATTGGGCCATAGAATGAAGTTTTCTCCGGCAATAATGTTCTAACCGTGATCACGCAGTTTTGTGTGGCGAGCCGTTGATAAAATGGACAAAGACCTGCAACCCGCTGTCCGATGGTTCAGCAGCCAAGGCTGGTCACCATTTCCGTTTCAGCTTGAAACCTGGAAGGCCTACCGTTCGGGTCTTTCTGGGATCGTAAATGCCCCGACTGGCAGTGGGAAGACCTTTTCGCTTGCTGTGCCTGTGCTTCTTGAAGGTATCGGATCAAAGCCGCGCAAAGTGCAGGCGCTCTGGATCACGCCGATACGTGCACTCTCCAAGGAAATTCACGGAGCTGTAACTGCGGCTGCCCAGGGACTGGGATCATCCTGGAAAATTGGCGTCAGGACAGGGGACACACGTGTTACTGAAAAACTGCGCCAGAAAGAGATACCACCCGGATTGCTGATCACTACACCCGAGAGTCTCCACCAACTTTTTTCCCACGCGGATTGCAGGGACTATTTCTCTGAGCTGAGAGCCATTGTAGTCGATGAGTGGCACGAATTGATGGGTTCCAAACGTGGCGTTCAAATGGAGTTGGCAATGTCACATCTGAAGGCGTTCTGCCCCGGACTGCGGATCTGGGGAATTTCAGCCACTATTGGGAACATGGATCAGTCGCTTGAGGTGCTGCTGGGTGCTGACACTGACAAGACGAAATACAGAATTATCCGGGCAGACATTGAGAAGAAGCTCGAGATTCGATCAATATTCCCTGACCAGGTGGACAAGATGCCATGGGCAGGACACCTGGGCATTCAGCTCCTGGACAAGGCCGTGGAAATTGTCAGGAAGAGCAAGAGCACGCTGATTTTTACGAACACCCGGTCGTTTGCGGAGATCTGGTACCAGAAAATGCTGGACAGGGCTCCAGAATTATCGGGACTTATTGCTATGCATCACGGTTCAATTAGTCATGACCTCCGGCACTGGGTCGAGGATCAACTGCACGAGGGAGGGCTCAAGGTAGTGATCTGCACTTCCAGCCTCGATCTTGGCGTCGACTTCCGCCCCGTCGAGACCATCATCCAGGTGGGGAGCCCCAAAGGAGTGGCCCGCTTTCTGCAGCGCGCCGGACGCAGCGGCCATCAGCCCGGGGCGGTAAGCAGAATTTACTTCCTCCCGACCAACACGCTGGAATTGCTCGAGGCTGCTGCCATACGGCAGGCGGTGCATGAGAAAATCGTTGAGGATCGAATTCCTTACCTCCGGTCATTTGACGTCCTGGTGCAATACCTTGTCACGCTCGCTTGTGGTGAAGGATTCCGGTCAGAAGAAATCTTCAAGGAGGTTAAATCTACTTATTGTTATGCAAGCATTTCGGAAGCCGAGTGGATCTGGGCCCTTGGCTTTGTAACCACTGGCGGCGCCTCTCTCACTGCTTACGACGAATACCGGAAAGTGGAATTCAATAAGGACAAGTACCAGGTGACTGACCGACGTGTGGCCCAGCGTCATCGCCTGGGGATTGGAACCATTGTAAGCGATCCTTCCATGCTCGTTCGTTACCTGTCTGGGAAAAACCTGGGAAACATCGAGGAGTATTTCATTTCTCAATTGAATCCCGGCGATGTATTTTGGTTTGCCGGTCGAAAGCTCGAACTCGTCCGCGTAAAAGACATGGAGGCGATCGTCCGCAATTCGAAGCGCAAGTCGGGCCGTGTTCCTTCCTGGCAGGGCGGGCGCATGGCGTTGTCAAGCCAGTTGAGTGAACTTCTCAGAAAAAAGGTCAACACTGCTGCGGAGGGAAACTACATCGACGAAGAACTCCGGTTTTTGCGTCCGCTTTTGACATTCCAGCACTCGCTGTCGCACCTGCCTAAAGCAAACGAACTTTTGATTGAGTACTTCGAGACGTCGGAGGGACATCATGTGGTTATTTATCCATTTGAAGGCCGCCTGGTGCATGAGGGACTGGCTTCGCTTTTAGCATGGAGGATATCACAAATAATGCCCATTACGTTTTCCATGGCCATGAACGACTATGGATTCGAATTACTGTCGGACCAGCCTATTCCCCTGGAAGAGGCCCTGGAGACAAATGCCCTGGGAGCCGAAAACCTTCTTAAAGACATTCAAGCCAGTATCAACTCAGTGGAGATGGCTCGACGCAAGTTTCGTGATATTGCAAGCGTCGCAGGTCTGATCTTTAAAGGCTATCCCGGCCGTAAGGTGCGCGATAAGCACGTGCAGTCGTCGTCACAACTTTTCTTCAGCGTATTTCACGAGTACGATGCCACAAACCTGCTGTTGTTGCAGGCCTACGAAGAAATGATGGACTTCCAACTTGAGGAAGCACGCATGCGCAAGGCCCTTGAACGCATCAAGCATCAGAAGATCGTTTTGAAGCGCCCTGCCCGGCCCACGCCCTTCGCATTTCCAATCATGGTCGACAGGCTTAGCCGTGACAAACTGACATCTGAGAGCCTTGAAGACCGTGTTAAAAAGCTGACGCTGGAGTGGGAGCGTTCCTCGTGAGCTAGAAGATGTTCCGGAAGAGGAGGAACAGTGTGCCTGAAAGAATTAAAACCACCGGCAGCGTAAGAAACCAGGCGATAAGGATGTTTCGAACCGTTTCTGGCTGCAGGTTCTTGACTCCCTTGCTTGCCACCATACTGCCGGCCACTCCAGAGGACAACACGTGTGTGGTGCTTACAGGCAGTCCAAAGTAACTGGAAAGTCCAATGGTGCTTGCTGCAACAAGCTCGGCACTTGCACCTTGAGCATAGGAAAGGTGTTCCTTACCGATTTTTTCGCCGATTGTTTTTACGATGCGCTTCCAGCCAACCATGGTGCCGAAGCCCAGCGAAACCGCAATCATGGCGATTACTCCATATGGCGAGTAGTCAGTTATTTCTCTTAATTCCTTCAGGTTGGAGTGGATGGCCGCTTCGTCGCTGGCGCTTATCCTTACTTCCTCCTTGCCGAGAAGACGAATCAGGGTGCGGTCGAGAACCAGGATGTCTTTGCGGATATTGAAACGGTCATGATGCGGGATGACTTCGACAGACGAAACGAGCGAAGCCTTTAGTCGTTCACACAGATTCCTGGCCTCCTGAAGCGCCTGTCTGTCTGGTTCAGACAATGGAACGGTGTCAACCGACGCAACGACCGCCTCCAGGTTGCGCAACGGCGCCTGTAACGTGTTGACATCAGTGTTGCTGTTAAGCGCAAAGTATCCTGGAACAATACCGATAAGGATGAGCATGATCAGGCCTACGCCCTTCTGTCCGTCGTTTTGACCATGAAAGAAACTAACACCGGTACAGGTGAGGAGCAACGTGCCCCTTATCCATGGGGGTGGCGGCGTGTTCTTCTTTGGTTCCTTGAAAAGGTCTTCACCGTACGGTTTTTTGCGTGTGAACACGCGAAGCATATACATCAATACAATTGTAATGCTGAAGCCGAAGAGCGGTGAGATCAACAGCGAGGACCCGATCTCGCCGGCCTTTTCCCAGTTTACTGCCGCACCAGCTGATTCCGGAAGAAAGGAATATGCAATGCCGACCCCAAGGATGGAACCGATCAGCGTGTGAGAACTGGAGCAGGGAATTCCGAAGTACCAGGTGAGCAGGTTCCACATAATGGCGCTGATAAGCAGCGCACCGATCATAGACAGGCTATGAACAATGTTCTGGTCAATCAGGGTTTCAACCGGAAGCAGATTTACAATCCCCATCGCCACAGCTATGCCGCCGAAAAAGACACCCGTAGCATTCATCATCCCCGACCAAATAACGGCTGCCCACGGTTTCAATGAGTTGGTGTAAATCACGGTGGCTACTGCATTCGCCGTGTCGTGAAAGCCGTTTACAAACTCGAATCCGCAAGCCGCAAGAAGGCAGATGATCAGCAGCAGGCTGTACGATAATTCGAGATCAAACATGCAGGGGGCGAGGCTAGGTCAGTTGGTCAGAAATGCTGAATTTTGGCAAGATAGAAGGACTTTCACGGCCCAAGGTTATGCCAATGTTAACAAATTTTTGGACGGCAGAACGGCCTGGCATGCGGGATTTGACCGCCGACAAGGATTCACGCAAAGTTGCTGCAGGATGACCGGCTACCAGGAAATGACTACCGTATCAGAATTGAAATTTGGCAATGCAACTGTAGTGCTTCTGACGCAAAGGGCACTCTACTTGCCCAAGCTGCGTACCATCATCATAGCCGACTTGCATTTTGGAAAGGTGAATCACTTTCGAAGAGCAGGCCTGCCGGTACCTCCAAAAGCAAATGACCGCAATGCAGAGCGGCTGATTGAGCTGCTCGGCATGGTAAATCCTTCACGGGCCATTTTCCTGGGTGATTTGTTTCATAGTGCATACAATGATGACTGGGAGGTTGTTGGTCAGATCGTTCGTCATTTCCCGCAATGCTCGTTCGACCTGATCCGCGGCAACCACGACATCCTAAGCGATCGTCAATACAGCCGCCAGGGGATCAGGCTTTTTCAACAGGAACTGGTAGACGACCTGCTTCTCACCCATGAGCCGCTGAGCCATGAAAGAATCCCGATTGGCCAGGTCAATGTTGCTGGACACATTCATCCTGCGGCGAGGCTCGTTGGAAAGGGAAGACAGTCATTGGTGCTTCCATGCTTCTGGCTGTCCGGCTCGCGACTGATCCTGCCGGCCTTTGGGTCATTCACCGGCATCGCCAGCATCAACCCGGGCGAAAAGGATTCGGTCTTCGTCATAGTAGAGGACCGGATCATGGCATTGCGTGCCGGGGTATTGAAACCGGATACATCCGATACATGAGAGAGGGTCTGTTCATTCTCCTGCTGGGTTCGGCATGTCACGTATGGTCGCAGGACACAACTTCCATTGAGTTGGTTTTCGCCGGCGACATCATGCAGCACGAATCGCAGATGAACTCCGCATTTGATCCTGTGACCCAGACTTACGATTACTCTGGTGTTTTCGACCAGGTCAAATCCCTGATCCAGCCTGCCGACATTGCAGTTGGAAATCTTGAGTTTACTTTTGGAGGCAAGCCCTATAAGGGTTACCCAGCTTTCAGTGCACCAGACGAATTGATTGGAGCTATATGTAATGCGGGCTTTGATGTGATGATGACTGCCAACAACCACTCCGTTGACCGCGGAAGGAAGGGCATTCAAAGGACCATCAGGCTGCTTGATAGTGCCGGCATGGTGCATACCGGGACTTTTGCCGACACGCTAGACTACCTCAACGACTATCCACTTGTTTTGATTGCGAACGGCATTCGTCTTGCTCTGCTGAATTACACTTACGGCACCAACGGCATCGCCGTCCCCGCAGAGAATGTGGTTAACCTGATTGATACTAACCGCATCGCAATCGACCTGGAGAGGGCAAGGCTGCAGAATCCGGATGCTATTATTGTCTTCTTCCATTGGGGAGTTGAGTATGAGTCCATGCCCAACGGCAACCAACTGGACTTGGCTCAATTCTGCCTCTCACGTGGGGCTAAACTGATCATTGGCGCACACCCGCATGTGCTGCAGCCGATGATTTGGGACAAGGAGCGGGACCAGGCCGTGATTTACTCGCTCGGAAATCTTGTCTCCGGTCAGCGGGTTCGGTACCGAAATGGCGGAGCACTTGCTCATATTGAACTCAAGAAATCAACAGACTCCACTGGTGCCAGCAGGACGACGCTCGCCGATGTTTCTTACTCACTGGTATGGGTATACCGGGCACCGGATTCCAGGAAAAGTTTCAAACTCATTCCCATACGACATCCTGTTGACACGCTCGCCGTGGAGGGCGCCAATTCACGGAAATTGATGAAGCAATTTGTTGAAGACTCCCGGACTTTTCTTGACCGCGAGAACCGGCACGTGCTGGAGCGGGCACGCAAGAAAAGCAATTAGCTATCGTCTTCCTGTCTTGAAATTGATGCCGACGGAAAATTCCAGCCCGGTGAAGTCCACCTTCGCGTCAGGGTATTGAACCGGAATGGCTGAGTTGGTACCTCCAATCATTCCACCCTGGTAGCCGCCGGTTAGTGGCATTCCAGAGCTTCCCATCAGGTAGTTGGTTTCCAGTGAGAGTCCCCATTGTGACGTCACGTCAACACTAAATTCAAAACCAACTGTATAACCAAACCCAGGTTTGTTTTCGAAATCGAAGTGGGAGTTAACTACCTCCCAGCCGGTGTAGCTCCGCAGTGCCTTGTCCATGTTGCCGTAGTGGATCTGTTGATCAAAAGCATAGAAGAAAAAGCCACCTCCCTTTATATCAAATTCCATCCCCTTTCCCTTGAACTGAATCACCAATTCTCCCGGGATGAACACGGTGAAGTTTGGGCCCGTTAGCGAGGATTTACTCTCGAATGGAAGCCCGGTCATGTTGAGGCCCGACATCCTGTAAAGTGAAGCGCCCGTTTCAAGCGCAATGATGCGGTTG
>Ga0187893_10003271_pt1 | contig 33270 bp, 28 predicted proteins | sample MA1701074metaG_FD_139574 | JGI IMG/M metagenome (GOLD analysis project Ga0187893, IMG submission 139574) | White microbial mat communities from a basaltic lava cave in the Kipuka Kanohina Cave System on the Island of Hawaii, USA - MA170107-4 metaG ...
ATATCAATCAGAACGCCACGCGCGCCGGTGTCGACGATCTTTGCGGAGAGGTCATCCTGAAGTGTTAGGGCCAGACGGTCATGCATGTCGACTTGAATCGTTACCAAAAGAAAATCTCCGAGTTTAAGAATCGGGATCTTTTCCACAGACTCTCCTCTAAGGTTAGACGGGTTGCATTAATTGGCGAATCTCTAGGATCTGACCGCCTCGATAGCCAAGCCACGCCTCTTTAGCGCCACCGCGAACGCATCGGCCAACGTCGATTTTGTGACCACGTTGCCCAGCTCCACTCCCAGATGCACAATGGTCTGTGCGATCTGGGGACGAATGCCGCTGATGATGCAGTCGGCTCCCATTAAACGTGCGGCTGCCACAGTCTTCAACAGGTGTTGGGCAACCAGCGTGTCCACCAGGGGAACACCCGTGATATCGATGATCGCGATGTCGGAACCGGTATCGACAATCTGCTGCAAAAGGCTCTCCATCACGACTTGAGTTCGTTCGCTATCGAGGGTACCGATGAGTGGAAGCGCCAGAATACCTTTCCACACTTTCACCACCGGGGTTGAGAGCTCCAGCATATCTTGCTGCTGGCGGGCAATCATGTCATTGCGGGTTTTCTGGTAAGCCTCGGTTGTCAATAGACCTAGTTTATCCAGTAGTTGCGATGCGGCCAGCACATCCTGCATCAGAATCTCCACGTCCTGGCCAAATTCTTTCTGCAATCTCTCAAACACCGGCGCCTTGAGGGAGAAGATGAACGTTGCGGTCTGCGATGGAGTGAAGCCCAGCTGCATCCGGTCGCGCGAGAGATTGGACAACATGTCTCTCAGCTCCCTCCACGCGGTCGTGTGAACATCGGTTCCACCTTCACGAAGGGAGGTTGCAAGCAAAGACAGGAACTCCCGTGATTGATTCTGAATGTCGGCAGCGAGGCCCTTACCGAATCCGTCCTCGGCCTGTTGCTTGTTTAGCCATTCCTTAAGAATGTCGGTCTCATGTCTGCTGATAACCTCGGAAAGGCGGCTGTGGACATCCTTATTCATGAGTCTTTTCTCCTGGTCGTTGTGTTGTCGTGAGAAAGAGAACCTGAAACAAACCGAAGGGGCAGGCCCTATCTTTGTGAACTGAGCTCGGCGCGCCTGGGAAGTGAAGAACGAACGAGGCGTCCAAGCCAGAGCGCCAGAGGACCGGCACCCAAGAGTCATTGACGATAGGGTATGCCTTCACCCTTTGTAAAGGCCCTTTTGGAGCTGGAGGACGATTAGGCGCGAGGGCACTCGGGCTCGTTCCAGCGATTGTAAGTTCTGGATCGGTACACTGCTGACACACGGCTCACCGCAGCATTATGCATTCGCTGTGTGCTGCTTATCGTGCTGAATTGCTCATTATTAGAGGGAAAAAACTCAAATACTCTGGATGTAAGCATTTGGGCTTCCTCCGACGGTCAGTGACGGTCACTATTGAACGGATTTTTTTGTGATTCCTAGTTAACGTAAGGGAACATCCGATACGGAGGAACTAATGGCTACAAGCACAGTTCTCATTGTTGTCTTGGTCATTCTTTTGATCGGCGCTGTACCCACTTGGCCCTACAGCAGGAGCTGGGGATACTATCCCAGCGGCCTGATTGGTTTGGTGATGCTGATCGTTCTGCTGCTTTTCTTGACGGGCCGTTTATAGCGGTCGGTTCCTAACCAATTCTGGTGATACTTGTTGAGTTTACTGTTCGAATAGACGACTCTCGCTCCAACGTGCAAAGTGGCCACGTTGTCTCTAGGGTTGTGACCATGACCCAAACCCTTACGCACTGAAACAGGTTGATCCGGGAGTGAAAGCCAGTGAAGTCTGTCGGCAGTTAGGAGTCAGTGAGCCGACGCTTTATGCCTGGAAGCACACTGGGGTGGGAGTCGCCGAAGTCCGCGAGCTGCGATTTGTCGAAGCTGAGATCGGCTACCAACTGCTTTAGCTTTCGATTCTCCTCCCGCGGCGGCAACCTTACAATCAGTCACGACCGCACAGTGCGTTAGAAGACCTAACACCGCAAGAGTTCTCCAAGACGCGGCCTGGCGGCGAGCCAGACAACGGCTCGCCCTTGACAGAACCCGTACCCGGCCTTGACTAGCAGCTATAAGGGCGAAGAAAAACATCAGGAGGAGGCCCCGGATTGAAGGAGCAGTTCTACCAGCAAAGATCGCAGAAAACTTAAGTCCTCCTGGTGGTCTAGTTTTTCCAGGGTGGCTCAACCACGTAACACCATCCAGGGCAAAGGATAGCACTTTGATGGATCGGCTTTTCCTGACCCGGTTGCTTAACCTCCTTTGCTTGGTTCTCTCTTCCAGCGCAGCTCTGGCGATCCGTTGGGCTTCACTACTCCGACATTGCGTTGGTCGCGCAAGCGCGTCCGCGTTACAGTCCCGCTAGTGTGGTGAGGAAGTGTGTTGAAACAGTGGATCAGGGAGGTCACCGCCTGTGGAAGGTGTTCTCTCAGGGCCGAATTGGAGATAATGTTGAAAGCACCGATCAGGTTGGTTCCTGTGCTAATTTGATACTGTTGATCATCAACCCGCGCAGCTCCACACTCTTCTGACATGACCAAGCAAACAGACATCAGCAACGCGATGGCTTCCCAGGTTCAACGTCCTGAGGACTGTCTTGCCGGTGGCGGACTCATGGGTGAACTCATGCGTTCAACGGACTGGGGCAGGACAGTCTTTGGACCGATTCACGACTGGCCCCAAAGCTTACGGACGGCAATCAGCATCATGCTGGAATCGCGTTTTCCGATGGTCGTTGCCTGGGGACGCGAGTTCCGGTTCTTTTACAATGATGGCTACAAGCCCATTCTGGGCACCAAGCACCCGATGGCACTGGGCACGCCAGGAGAGGTCATCTTCCCCGAGGTGTGGCCCGTTGTGGGACCGGAGTTCGACCGTGTGCGGCGGGGAGAATCATTCGCCATCGAAGATTGGCTGCTGCCGTTAGATCGTAATGGATATCTTGAAAATTGCTGGTTCACTCTGTCCTACAGTCCGATTCGCGATGAGACCGGCGGGGTTGGGGGACTGCTGGCGGTGGTTGCCGAAACAACAGGCCGGGTCCAAAGCGAACGCCGCCTGGCAACACTGCGGGATCTTGCTCGCCGCGCTGTCGATGCAAAGACGGCCGAGGAAGCTTGTGAGAATGCGGCGAAGGTATTTCAGCAAAATCCGCTCGATGTCCCTTTCGCATTGTTATGCCTGGTCGAACCGGGTGCCGAATCTATGCGGCGTGTCGGGTCAGTAGGATTGGAGGAGGGCTCGGCTGCCAACCCTGATCATGTCGATCTTCGAGTTCCGCCTGATGTAACGCACGGCACCTGGCCAATGGTGCGGGTCATCGAGACAGGAACGACCGAAGTGGTCAGCGACCTTTCAGAAAGGTTTGGACCCATGCCCGGCGGGCCTTATCCTGAATCCACGCACACGGCCTTATTGCTGCCGCTGTCACGTCCGGGTCTCGATCATCCTTATGGCGTTCTCATCGCTGGCATCAGCCCGCGACGCGCCCTCGATGATCGGTACCGCGATTTTTTCGATCTTGCGGCTGACCACATTTCGACGGCCATCAGCAATGCGCGGGCCTTTGAAGCCGAACGGCAGCGGGCGGAAGCGCTTTCTGCGATCGATAGGGCGAAGACTGCGTTTTTCAGCAATGTGAGCCATGAATTCCGCACACCATTGACCCTGCTGCTGGGTCCAACAGAAGATGCATTGCGTCGTCCGGTGCCCGCTTTGACTGGCGATAGCTTGGAAACCGTACACCGCAATGCGCTCCGATTGCTGAAGTTAGTCAATTCGCTGCTTGACTTTTCGCGAATTGAGGCGGGACGCGTTCAAGCGGTTTATGAAGTCACGGATCTGAACAAGTTTACGGAGGACCTTGTGAGCGGGTTTCGCTCCGCAGTTGAACGTGCCGGTCTTGCGTTGAGGTTCTGTGGGTCGTCGCAGCTGCCGACTGCATTTGTCGATCGATCGATGTGGGAAAAGATTGTCCTCAACCTGCTTTCGAATGCTTTGAAGTTCACGTTTGAGGGCGAGATTGCGGTCAACCTGAAAGAAGCAGCAGGCGGCATAGAATTGGAGATTACCGATACAGGCACCGGTATTCCGGAAAAGGAACTACCTCACCTGTTTGAAAGATTTCACCGGGTTGAGGGAGCACGGTCGCGTACCCATGAAGGATCGGGTATTGGCTTGGCATTGGTTCAAGAACTGGTACGCTTGCACGGTGGCGCCATTCAAGTAAGAAGTACCGTCGGAAAAGGTTCTACTTTCGCGGTCTCCATACCATCCGGATCTTCGCATTTGCCGTCGGACCGCCTTAGCAAACAGAACAGCTTGCCCTCAACGGCTCTCGGGGTTGCTCCGTTTCGCGAAGAAGCGCTCCGATGGGTTGTCGATTCCATGGAAACGGTCGAGCCTGGAATTCGAGAGGTCGAAGCCGCGGGTCGAATCTTGATAGCGGATGACAACTCGGACATGCGCAGCTATCTAGCGCGCATTCTCAGTTCACGCTGGTCGGTTGAAGCCGTCGCTGATGGCCAAGCCGTCTTGGATGCGGTTGGCAAACAAAGGCCCGATGTCGTACTGACCGATATCATGATGCCCGGCCTCGACGGATTTGAATTGCTGCGGGCGCTCCGCTCCGATCCCTCCACGAAAGATATTCGCGTCATTATGTTGTCCGCCCGGGCAGGCGAAGACGCTCGCATCGAAGGACTCGATGCTGGAGCCGACGACTACCTTACCAAACCGTTCAGCGCTCGGGAGTTGATTGCCCGCGTCAACTCGCAGCTTTTGATCGCCAAAGCACAGAACCGAGTCTCTGAACACCGCAACGAGCTCTATTCGCTGTTCATGCAGGCGCCCGCGCCGATTTGCGTCATTCGGGGCTCCGACTTGCGATTCGAAATGGCCAACGATCTTTATCTCAAGGTAGCCGGCCGGAGCGATGTTATTGGAAGAGCTTTGTTTGAGGTGTTTCCAGAACTTCGCGGGCATGGATTCGACGTCCAGCTTCTCGAGGTTATGCGGACGAACGAAGTTTTTGTGGGTCGTGAGATGCTGGTTCGTCTGAACCGGGGGCGCGGTATCGAGGACACGTGGTTTACCGTCACTTATGCTCCGCTGGCAAATCCAGACGGCACCGTCGATCGCGTGATGTGCTTCTGTAACGAAGTCACCGATCAGGTCATAGCTCGAAGCGAAGCAGAACGAGCCAGCCGCGCGAAGGACGAGTTCCTGGCTATGCTTGGCCACGAGCTTCGAAACCCTCTCGCCCCGATCGTGACGGCGCTTCATCTCATGAAGCAAGGCCCTGAAAACAAAACATTTGAGATGGAACGGCGCATTATTGACCGCCAGGTGCAGTACATGGTGCGGCTGGTCGATGACCTTCTGGATGTCTCACGGATTACGCGAGGGAAAGTCCAATTACACAAAAAACCTGTCGAGCTTGCACAAGTCGTATCGGATGCGTTGGATATTGCCTCGCCCATGATTGAGGAACGCGCCCAGCAGCTTCATCTGGATCTTGGACGAACAACGCTGCTCGTTTATGCAGACGAAGTTCGATTGGCTCAGGTCGTAGCGAATCTGCTGACCAATGCGTCCAAATTTACGCCCAGAGGGGGACAGATCCAAGTGAAGGCGACCGTCGATGATGGCGAAGTTCAACTGAAGGTAATCGACAGCGGGAAGGGTATATCTCCCGAGTTGCTGCCCAAGATTTTCGACGTTTTCGTGCAGGGTGAAAGAACGACCGACGAATCCCGTGCTGGACTGGGCTTGGGGCTGAGCATCGCAAAAAACCTTACGGAGCTCCACGGTGGGCGCGTAGGTGCCTGGAGTGAAGGCGAAGGTAAAGGCAGTGAATTCAGAATTGTCCTGCCGCTCCTGGATTCCGGATTGGCGGTCACACCGCTGTCCAGCGAGCCGAGTGAATTTGAAAGAGGCACTGACGGATCTTCGACTGGACATCGGGTGCTCGTTGTTGACGATAATCGCGACGCGGCCGAGGTAATGGGGATGGCGTTGGAATTGAAACAATACGAGGTCCGCATCGCTTATGATGGCCCAACCGCCCTGAGTCTTGCTGCCGAGTTCGCACCTACGGTCGTTCTCCTCGACATCGGTTTACCCGTAATGGACGGCTATGAAGTCGCACGTCGACTGCGATCGATGCCAAGTGGACCCAGCATGCGCCTGGTTGCCGTCAGCGGTTATGGTCTGGAATCGGATCGCCAGCGGACGGCCGAGAGCGGATTCGATCTTCACCTTGTCAAACCCGTCGACTTTGAAGCATTGGATTCGGTCTTGAAAGAATGGTCAGGTTGATCCGACCCGCAGACCACTCCCAGGGCCCTTTGACATTGGAAGCTAAAGGTTCTCCTTAAGGTCCCCGGGTTGCTGTCAAATAGCAAAAGACAGCTGCCCGACTGGGATCAAGCCAACCTGAACTCAAAAAAATCTCTTCCTCACAGCCTTCCAGACCGAGATTTAAGCGCACTTTCATCCCACCGCTGGTAAAGCCAGTCTTCAGAGAGTTGACCGAAGCTACTTTCTCGAATCGCCCCCATAAGAATTGTTCTTGAACAAGCACTGTATCAAGCGATACCAGAGATTCACCCTTTGCTCTTCAGGTTTCATTCGCGAGCCATGAGCAATTGTGAACCGCCTTGCGGACTTTTGGCACGCTAAGCTTGAGTCCGTTAATCGGATTTGTGCCTTTCAGCGGAGAGAAAACGCATGCCTACTGACAGTGCCAGGGCAGGAATGCCGCGGCGCCAATTTCTCAGAAACTGTGCTGCCGTTTCGGGAGGACTGATACTCAACAGCTTCCCGATGAGATCGCAGGTGTCGAACCTATTACCTGATCCCTCCCGCTCAGGCATCGAGCATATTGTGTTGGTGATGATGGAGAATCGGTCGTTTGATCACTTCTTGGGGTGGGTTCCAGGAGCCGACGGGCGCCAGAATGGACTCGTCTATCAGGACGGAAACGGTCAGTCTCATTCAACTTATCACCTTACCGACTTTCAGGGCTGTGGCCATCCCGATCCCGATCACTCATTCGTTGGCGGGAGGGTGGAGCTCAACGGGGGTGCCTGCGATGGATGGTTGCGGGCGGGCAAGAACGATCTTTACGCCATCGGTTATTACACTCAAGGGGATTTTCCATTCTTTGGGGATGCGGCTTTGCACTGGACTGTCTGGTCCTTACGGTCAACCGTGTAGTCCGTTACTGGTTGCTCCGGCTCCAAACAAATGGGATCTACTGAAGAGCGTGGCTGAAAACTACACTTGGCCCGTTGGCTTGGGTTTTTAGCGGCTTGCGCGATCATCCAAAGGGGAGGAGAGAGATGGAGATACTAAAAGGCGTGATTTTCGATGTTGATGGAACTCTGATTGACTCAGTCGATCATCATGCCCGGGCTTGGAAAGACTCATTTCAGCGGTTCGGGCTAGACGTGCCGTTCGAAGCACTGCGGCGGGAAATTGGGAAGGGTGCAGACCAGCTGCTGCCCGTTTTCCTTTCTGAGGAACAGCGGGCCGGATTTGGAGAGCAACTGCAGGAGTATCGAGCTGAGCTTTTTAAGCAGGCCTTCTTGCCTCGGGTGACGCCGTTTCCCAGAGTTCGAGAGCTGTTTCGCAAGCTTGTGGCCAACGGTAAACACATTGCCTTGGCATCATCGGCGAGCAGCGAAGAAGTTCTCCACTACGAGAAACTGGCTCGCATCGAAGATCTGGTGGCGGTGGAGACGTCAGCAGATGATGTTGAGCGATCCAAGCCGTTTTCCGATATTTTTGCGGTGGCCCTTTCGAAACTGGGCATATCTGGCGAACAAGTCATTATCGTTGGGGATACGCCATACGATGCTGAAGCGGCGGCGAAGATCGGGCTGGAAGTGTTAGGTCTGCGGTGCGGAGCGTTCGGCGAGGAAGAACTGTTGCACTCTGGATGCGTTGCGACTTACCGAGATCCCGAGGAGCTGCTGCTGGAATACTCGGTGTGGACTCAAGGTCAACCCAGGTTAATACACACTTCCTAAAATCTGGTATCCATCGACGCGGTCGGCCCAGCCTATGCGATAGGTGCGTCGGAATCGGCTGGTGCATCGAGCCGGTATTGGAGAGGGCCTCCGTAGCACAGACCATTGCAAAGGAATTGTCCTGCCGGTTTGTGAAGTTCCTGTATGAAGAAAAACCACGACGCTAACGGTTCGGTGTCCGGCTTCGCAAGTGTGGCGTTAGTCTTAATCGACGTCATTAATCGGATGGACTTCGAAGGTGGAGGAAAACTGGTTCGATTTGCCATTCCGATGGCCCGCAGGCTTGCGGTCCTTAAACGAAGGGCAAAATCCAAAGGTATTCCAGCAATCTACGTCAATGATAATTTCGGGCGGTGGAAGTCCGATTTCAAGACTGTGGTCGATCAATGCTTGACCGGTGATGCTCCAGGACGGCGTATCGTGGAGCTGTTGAAACCAGAGCCAGACGACTATTTTGTGTTGAAACCCCGACATTCAGGCTTCTTTGGAACTCCCCTTGCCACTTTGCTTAAATATCTGCAGGCTAGAACCCTTATTCTAACGGGAGTTGCCGGCAACAATTGCGTTCTGTTCACGGCGCATGACGCCTACCTGAGAGACTTTCGAATCATTGTTCCATCCGACTGTGTCGCCTCGGAACCAGGCGAGAGAATCTGGCCGCTATTGCTCAGATGCGAAAGGTGCTGAAGGCCGACGCCCAGGCCTCCACCAGCCTTCAGTTCTCCCGCCTGCTGCGGCTTCTGACGGAGACGACCTCGGCATGATTGAGAGATCTTGCCTGGGCCCTGCATTGTTTCCGGCGACGACTACGGGAAAGAAAGCGATTTCCGCGCTTTTCACTTCCTAGCTTTGAGGGGATTGGCTCTGAGAGGAATTGTTGAAGCCTGCCGCTCAATCTGGTCGAGTGTGCAGTGCCGTGGGTCTTTGTCGGGCCGCCAGCGCAAAAAGCGTGTGCCATGTCGAAAGCGGCCGCCGGTAAAGTGGTCGTATCGGACCTCAGCGATCAGCTTGGGCAGCAGCGGCTGCCAGTCGTTGGAGCGCTGGTTCGTCCACCGGCTCGGTCCGCCTGGAGATTGTCCTGTGAAGCCTGGAGACTGGACCAGCGCCTCCAGTTTCGGAGTCAGCTGCCTTCGCTGTGGCTGGTTAAAACTCGACGTGAAGCCCACGTGATGCAGCAGTCCTTCCTTGTCGTACAGACCGAGCAACAATGAACCGAACAGTTTCCCTGTACTGGCATATCGAAACCCGCCAATGACACAATCAATCGAGCGCAGCTTTTTGATTTTCTGCATGCCGGTTCTTTTTCCGGACTGATAGGGCAAATCTACCCGCTTGGCGATGATACCGTCCAGTGAAGTGCCAACGTGCCGGAACCACTGACGGGCTTGCTTGACGTCCCGCGTAGCCGGAGAAAGCCGGACAGAATCGTTGGCGCGAAGATACTTCTTCTCAAATCCTTCCAGCTGGCGCCGGCGTTTCTCCAGTGACTGGTCGACCAAGGTTTTACCCGTTTCATTTACCAAGAGGTCAAATACAATGAGCACACCAGGATGCTCCTTCGCGAGTTTTTCGACCCGGCCGGCGGCAGGATGAATTCTCAAAAGCAACTCGTCAAACGAGAGCTCACCCTTTACGGGGATCACGATCTCTCCGTCTAAAACAAATTGTGTCGGCCGTAGCAGCTGCAGGGAAGCAACGATGTCGGGAAAATAACGGGCTAGCGACTGGCCTGACTTGGATTGAAGTACTACCTGGCTGCCTTCGCGAAAAGCCAGGCACCGGAAACCGTCCCACTTCGGTTCATACTGCCATTCCGGCCCCGCTGGAATGTTCTCTACAGAGTGTGCTTCCATAGGGGGATAAGGTTGAGTCAAAGGCAAGGTCATAAGAATTGTTCCACGTCAACCCGGGCACGATTCGAGAGCAGGGGTTTCCACAGATCGCCGAGTCGACGAATGCGTGACGGCCCGTTATCGATTCGAAAGTTTTCCAGTCTGAAGCCGTCCTCTACTTCCTCCCAGCTCACCGGCATCGAGACCGGGGCTTGGGGCTGCGGTCTGACGGAGTAGACGGAGGCCAAGGTGCGCCCCCACGCATTTTGATTGTAGTCCACCAAAACGTGCCCAGCCGGACGCTTCTTGACGCGATACTCTACGGTGACCAATCGGGGATAGCGGGAAGCCAACGACTGCGCAAGCGTCTTGCTGAAAGTCCATACGTCCTTCTGTGTAGGCCCTCGCACGATGGGAACGTAGACATGAAGACCCCTGGAACCGGTGGTTTTTACTAGACTGGAGATCTTCAGCTTCTGAAGCGCTTCACGGAGATAGAGGGCGGTTTGCAGAACCTTCTTTAGGGGCGTTCCCTGTACAGGATCGAGGTCGAAGTGCAGATAGTCGGGACGGTGCACATCGTCACAACGCGCGTACCATGGGTTGAGATCAATACAACCCAGGTTAACTACCCACAGGAGAGATGCGAGATCCTGAATCACCGGGAAATCAATAATGTTTCCTGATGAATGTTTGATCCGGCAGGTGTGCAACCAGTCCGGCCGCGGAGACGGCGCCCGTTTCATGAAAAAGAACTTGCCTTCGGCTCCATCGGGATAACGCTTCATCACCATGGCTCGATCGAGCAAGTGGGGGAGCAAGACAGGTGCGACCGCCAGGTAGTATCGCAGCAGATCGCCTTTAGTAACTCCGATGGCCGGCCAGAACAGCTTGCGAAGATTTGTCAAGCGCACCAGGCGGCCGTCAAGCTGAAGTTCAGCCCGATCTACATTCCTTGGGATCTCCACAGCACTCGATACAGACCGCGGCGGTAAAGGTCGTGGAAATTTCTTGTGTGCCACATTCATCGGAGTTTTCATTACTGAACCCTGAGAAGCTTGGGAGGACGATTTCCGTGCCGTGCTCCTTCGGAGAGAGAAACGTAAACCAGCTCCCGTTGTTCGGTGACACAGCGCAGCAACAAGCCCCCTCGGCTCATGTCGCCACGACCGGCAAACTCGACAGGGAATCTCAAACGGTCACCAAAAATGGAAGCCAGAATATCGATGTACTTTCCCGTGGCGATGCTCCCCAACAAAACGACCTCGCAGTCCTGGTGAAGCTGGAGCGCCAGGCGCCGCGCACTTTGCTGCAAGGGCTCACGAAAGCGCTTCACTGACGACCCGATCTCCACCTGCGCAAACTCTTGCAAACGATCCGAACATATTGGCTCCGACGGTAGCATCAGTCCCTGGCTGGGTGTGATCACCAGAGTGCCCGGAACACCTGCGGGCGGATGTTCGAAGGTGCGGCTATAGCTCAGTTTGCCGCGAAAGTAGAGCCCGCTCATGAAACTGAAAAGCTCCCCTACTGCCGCTCCGGGCTTGCGACGCAGACGCTGTGCCAGTGCGAAGCTGGCTTCGGGGCGAAGCAACAGTTGTGAGCGTTTTCCACCGCAATACGCCGGGGAAAGCATGAAGATTCGATTCATGAAAACAATTCACTTCCGGCTTCGAGTCTCTCTGCTTGAGCGAGGCGTCGATCGAGGATCTCCGGTCGCGGCTTTTTCAACATTGCCTCCCTCTTCAGATGCAATTTCTGCAAGCGTGCGGCGAGTCAACACGGACGCAGGTGAGGTCACGGTCAGCTCGTCCTCCGAGGCAAATCGGTCTCGATGCTTGATCAACAACCAGTTCCGGTCGCGGGTACGGACCAGCACCCAGGAACCTTTCAATTTTTTGCCTTTCAGTGTGAGTTTCAGTTCACCTTTCTTGAGCAACGAACCAATGTTTTCTCCGTTTTCAGGCTCGTAAGTCCCCTGATCCCACACCATCACGGTGCCACCGCCGTACTCTCCTTCGGGAATCACTCCCTCGAAATTAGCATAGTCGAGCGGATGATCTTCGACAGCCATCGCTAGCCGCTTCACTTTAGGGTCTGTCGAAGGGCCTTTGGGAACAGCCCAGGATTTCAACACTCCACCGGCTTCGAGACGAAAGTCATAATGGAGATTTCGAGCGCGATGTTTCTGGACAACGAACAAGCGCCTGGGCTTACCTGGCTTCTTTTCCGGCTTGGGTTCGGGGCTTCGGTCGAAATGTCGTTTCTGCTTGTAGGTTCGTAAGGACTGCATGGCTTGCTGCAACGTCTGCTGTCAGGTTCGGCGCTTGAGTTCGCCGAAGATTTCTTAGAGGGGGCCTTTGCCCTTTGATGCGGGCTTCTGAAAGGCCAATGGGTTCCCTTCTTAGGTCCTGTATTCGCCTTGTCGACCTTCTCGGATGCTTTCTCACCGTATTTAGCCATGCGGGTAGGCCTTCCAGGCTCGAGTCTTGATTTGGCTCGTGCCACGGGTCTGACGACTTTGTGACTGATCTTTAGTAACCTCCCCAGAATCTTTCCTTAATAGAAGAAATAGCTTCAGACCAGGACGCCGTGGTGGGAACAGTAATCTCTGCCGGAGTTGAGGTTTGATCCAATATCGTTTCTGCAGTGTCTACCTCTCTTAGATGTCGTGCCTTGTGGATCGCAATGCTTCCTCTATTGATCGACTCGTCCATTCTGGTTCGGTCTCCTATCAGTGATGTAAAACATGCCACATTGGCTGAAGTTCCTGTAGACCAGCGAGGGTATGGCCTCGCAGAACCCAGAGCTGTTCAAAATTGGACGTTCTGCAGGTCTTGGAGAGTTAAGGATCGATTTACGGGGGTGGCGAGTGAATTGAGCGGGGGGGCCGTGATGGCTTTCGGATCGTTTCGCGTTGAGTGACCATAACCATGAATACCTCATACATGGCCGGTAAAAATGTCCAGGTTCGCCATTCTTTTCCTTCCGCTCAGGGCACTCGTTTCATTCTGTTTCCGCAACGGTCCGGCGATTCAGTCGAAGTGATTTCTCCCAAGCGCTGTCGGATTCGACATTTAGGAAGTATTGGTGACTTCCTTCGAGCGAGAAATAATTAAAGGAAAACCACCTTGGTCGTTTGGTTGCTGTAAGGAGGTTGCTATCTGTCAGTCACCAACTTACTAAAAGGAGCACACCATGACGCCGTTGAGCGATTGCCGATTCTACTGTAGCGGAAGTGACTTAAACTTCTCGGTGTTTTCCGATGTGGTCTGCCGGGTGCGATATCTGGATAGCATCGAGATGACTCTGGTGGAAGGTCGCGTGGATGTCTACGCTGTCGACCCCGCGGTGGCGAGTCGCTGGATCGTGATTCGAAACACCGAAGGTGACGGAGTGATTTACAGGTGGTTCCTCCGGGACGGCGAGAACTTCTTTGAAAGGAAGGAAGAAGAACTGACTCCACAACTAAGAGCCGAAGTTTTCCGCATGTTTCCTTATCTGGCGCCACCGAGGGCGTTGGCCGCGTAATGACCGAGCGATGCAATTGCGGTACCTTGCTGCAATCTGGCAAGAGATGGGTTATCGGCCTGGTGTTCTTTTCCGCAGCGACCTGGCTGCTGGCTGGGCAGGGAAGTCGATCGAACTTTTCCGGCCGATGGGAACTGGACAGATCTCGAAGCGATTTCGGGTCTCTCCCGCCGGACGACAGTGCGACTGAGCTAATTCAGCACCATGAACCGAAACTGACCATCACGCAGGTCTGGAAGGACGCTGAGGGCGAGCACACGCTCGTATGGCAACTAACCACAGATGGCGCCGAGAACCTGACTCGCGTCGCCGAGACCGAAATCGCCTCCCGAACTGTCTGGGACGATAACAGACTGCTCACTGATTGGCGAATGAAACGAGGAACTCAATTGAACGAGGGGAAGACAGTTCGTTCCTTGTCAGAAGACGGGAAGATTCTGACGGTCGATGTGCGCCACAGATCCACGGGAAGAGACATCCAGCAGCATTTGGTATTCATAGAGAGTGGGCGCTACCCGCAGGGACAAGTCCGAGCCGCGGGAAGTGAAACTGAAGGCTGATGTGGCACATTCCGCATTTTCTTCCGGTCGTCCATGCCATTCCGGCTGGTTGGTGCATCCAAGAGGCGGCAGAGAAGATGGTACACTCTCTTATGCGCGTCTTGATAGTGGCGTTGATTCTCGCAGTAACCGCAACGGCTGCAGCTCGCCCCGTCCAACATTCAGGGAAACCCAGAACCAAAGTCGAGGACCGAGAGCGGAGCGATCGTGATTTGTTCAAGCGGCTGATCTTGAAGGACGGATCGTACGAGCCAATCAGCGAGTACGAGATCAAAGGACAGGTCGTACGGTATTTAAGTTCAGAACGCCATGAGTGGGAAGAAGTGCCGTATTCGCTCGTAGACTGGGCCGCGACGGAGATATACGCGAAAGAGACGGCTTCGGAGAGGCAAGCCCGCAGGGCGCAATCCGCAGAAGCGGATGTCCAGGAACGAGCGGAAGAAGAGGCCATATCGCCGTGGGTCGCGTTGGGTATTCGACTTCCCGAAAGTGGCGGCGTCTTCCTGCTCGACACATTTATGGGCAGACGTGAGTTGAACCAGTTGCACCAGAATGGAGCCAATATCAATCGAAACACGGGCGGCAACATTCTTCGTGGAGTCATCAATCCCGTAGCCAGTGCCAAGCGGACAATTGAACTCCCTGGCGCACGCGCCCGTGTACAGGCGCACACGGCGGATTTTTCGATCTACGTGGCTTTGGACTCGGGAGGTGATCCTTCCGTGGCCTACACACCTGAAACCGCGAAAGACCACTTTCGCATTGTCCGATGTGAGAACAAGAAAGATAAACGCATCGTGGGCGTCATCAGTATCGCTGTCTATGGGAAGGTAAATCAGAATGCGGCATACGTCGAAACAAAAGTGGAGCCTCTCTTGGGGAATTGGATTAAGGTGACCTCGGCGAGTCCGCTACCAACGGGAGAATATGCTCTGGTGGAACTTCTGGGGAAAGAAGGGATGAACACGCTCGTATGGGACTTCGGAGTAAATCCTTCTGCCCCCGCCAATACCCGTGTACGGACGGAAGAGCCAGCCAGGGAGGATTCACCCCCGATCCTGCAGAAACGCAAGCGGCGCACCGACGCGGATCGTTAGACTTATTGCACTAGGGGCTGTCAGGTACGGAAGGACCTTCGTCCGGATGGCGTTGCAAAGTTAATGCAATACAGACCCTGATTGATTCGCCGAACGCCCCTCTGGGGGGCTGACTCCCGCCAGTATCTCCCGTAGAGCGTCGAAATCTATTGGCTTCGTCAGATGGTGATCGAAACCGGCTTCCTTCGAACGTCGACGGTCTTCTTCCTGCCCCCAGCCAGTTAACGCGATCAAGATCCTATCAGCGCCTCCCCGCTGTTCCCTGATGCGTCGAGCCGCTTCGAAGCCGTTTAGTCTTGGCAGGCCAAGGTCTAAGAGGACAACAGCCGGTTGGAAAGTGGCGGCTTCCTTCACAGCTTCTAAACCATCATGCGCCAGGTGAACCTCGTGACCCATGGCACGAAGCAATAGTGCGACGGTTTCGGCGGAGTCCTGATTGTCGTCAACCACTAGAATACGGCAGGTGCCCGAAGAGAGAGTCTTGTGCTCAACGCCCTCTTCTCCTTGAGGCTTTCGAACCTGATCTTCCACGGTCACGGGAAGACGCACGATAAACTCACTACCCTGGCCCACGCCGGCACTGTGCGCTTCCACGGCGCCTCCGTGCATCTCCACCAGTCTCTGGACCAGCGTCAACCCAATGCCAAGGCCACCCTCAGACCGCTCCATAGAACTGTCCACCTGTTTGAACATCTCAAAAATGCGTGGCAACATGTCCCTGGGAATTCCGATGCCAGTGTCTTTGATTCGGATCAACGCCTGGTCGCCGTGCCGTTCGGCAGTCACCGATATGCGACCTCCTTGGTCCGTGTATTTGGCAGCGTTATTCAGAAGATTGGCGAGCACCTGGGACAGTCGAGTTACGTCTCCCTCGAGAAGAATCGGTTCCGAAGGCACGGCAACCGTCAGTTCGTGTTTCCACTTTTCGATCAACGGGCGACTGGATTCAAGGGCGCTCTGAACTAAGACCGCCAATTCGACTGGCTCCTTTCGAAGTTCGATCTTTCCCCGGGTGATTCGAGACACGTCCAGCAGATCGTCTACCAGACGGCTCATCTGCTCCACTTGCCGTTCGATGACCTCTGTGGCCCACTGCAGCTCAGGCCGTGGTGAAACCTCCAATCGAAGGATTTGGGTGGCATTACGAATAGGGGCAAGAGGGTTGCGCAGCTCGTGGGCTAGCATCGCCAGAAATTCATCCTTGCGCTGGTCAGACTCTTTAAGTGTGGCAAGCAAATTCGCATTCTCGATTGCGATAACGGCCCTGTTCGCGAGGTCCTCGGCGGCACGCACATCATCGGGGCCATAGATCTTGCCTGACTCCGCCGTCACAAACGTGAGGACGCCCAGCACCCTGGTTCTGGACTTCAGCGGAACGCAAATATAGGATGCCAGGCCCAACTCCCGCAGCAGCTTCAGGTGTTCATCGTCCCGGGCGGACTCTACCAGCAGAGAGTCTGGAATTTCCTGGATCCACTCCGGTTTGCCAGTGCGTAACACTTTCATGACCCCGTGAGGGTCTGAAGGCCGCTGTGGATAGCGCTGCTCCAATTTGCGAACCAGTTCCACCTTGGCGGGATCCCGGTGCGTGACGGCCAACCGGCGAATCGAACCATTCGCGTCTTGCATGTCCACGGCACACCAGTCTCCGAAGTACGGCACGGCAAGGCTGGCGACCTTCTGGAGGGTGCTCTCATAGTCGGTCAATTCGGCAAGGGCAGCGCTGGCAGCGGCGAGGAAGCGAGTGTGCTGCTCGGCCTGCTTTCGAGCGGTGATGTCCCGGGCTATTTTTGAGGCGCCAATCACCTCGCCGTCTGCTCTCTTGAGCGGTGAGATTGTCAGCGAGACGTCCACCCGGCTGCCGTCCTTTCGCAGCCGCCTGGTTTCAAAGTGACTGATGGGCTCGCCCCTTCGAAGCCGGTCAGTAATCTCAGGTAAATCACTGGGGCTCTCGGGAGGAATCAGGATCGAGAGCGATTGTCCGACAGTTTCCTCTGCCGTGTAGCCGTAGAGCCGCTGTGCACCGTGATTCCAGCTGGTAATGATGCCGTCGAGCGTGTGACCGATGATGGCGTCGTCGGACGACTCAACGATGGCCGACAGCCGCACGTGGACATCAGCCGCTCGGCGCGTTTCGGTCACATCGCGGAAGATCAGCACGACCCCGATGACACTTCCATGTTCGTCCCGGATCGGAGCGGCACTGTCGTCAATGGCCCGCTCGATGCCGTTTTTGGCGATAAGGACCGTGTGGTTCGCGAGTCCGACAACCCGGCCCTCTCGCAGCGCTTTGGTTACGGGGTTCTCAACCGGCTGGCGGCTTTCTTCGTTGATGATGTGGAAAACGCTAGTGAGGGGTTGCCCATGGCTTTCCTCCCGACTCCAGCCCGTCAGGGATTCAGCCACCGGGTTCAACGAGGTGACGCGCCCTTCGGCATCGGTGGTAATCACCGCATCACCAATACTGGTGAGGGTGACGCGCAACCACTCCGATTCTTTTTGCAAGGCCGACTCCGCGCGCCGGCGCTCTGTAATATCTCGAAAGCTCCAGACGCGACCGACGTTTCGATTTTCGAGGCGTTGAATTCGGGAGAACCGCTCGAACACTCTGCCGTCCGCCAGCTCGAGGAGGTCATAACTTTCCGGTGGCGCCGATGAGTAAATCTCTTCGACCCTGGCGCGGAATCTCTCGGGCTGGCTGAATTGCCGTCCGCAGAACTCCAACAACCGACGGTGGTCTCCGGAGTCCATGACCTCCTGGGTCACCTGCCACATCTCGACATAATTCCGATTCGAGCCTGTCACATGGCCATTGTCATCTGTGGCCAGAACTCCGTCGGTTGTGGATTCCAGGGTTGCCCGCATCATCGCTAGCGAGTGGGCAAGTTCCTGGGTTTTTAGCTCCAGCGCTTCTTTTGCCTGAATGAGTTCCTGCTCGGCGCGCTGACGGGCAGCAAGGATGCTCTGAGCGTTTTGTAGTGTAACGGAGCGAAGCAGCTGCTCCTCGTTCTCGTTCGATGCCACTAACGCCCTCCGATGATTTTGGCTGCGAGTGCGGTGCCAACCACCCGCGCCCGGATCTTCTCAAAGGCGGTTTCACGACTGGTCGATGTGTCGTCGCAGAATGGCGAGAATCCGCAGTCGTCTGTCGTACCTAGCTGCTCGATGGGAATGTACTGGGAGGCTTCAAGGATTCGATCTCGAATTTCCTCTGGAGTTTCGACCCTCGGGTGAATAGGCGCGACAACGCCGATGAAGATCCGCTGATCCGGCTTCAGATGGTCGCGAATAATTTTTAGGACTCGGACCGGATCCTTCTCGCCAGCCAGTGCGATATAGAAATTTCCGGCCTTCAGCTCGAAAAGGCTTGGCAACAGCTCGGAGTAATCCACATCACCGCTGTGGGTCGAGTCACGGTCGGAGCCGGGGCAGGTGTGCACTCCGATGCGTTTGCGTTCTTCAGCGGAGAATCGGGAAAGCGCGAGATTGTTCAGATCGATAAAGCTATGTAGAAGGCCCCCGGAGGGGTCGATTTTGACCGCCAGGCGGCCCTCCGTGAAGTCAATCTGAACATTGTACGCCCCCTTGCGCAGGCAGTTTCGAATCTCAGTTTCGTGCTCGCGAAGCAGGTCGTGAATGAACTCCTCCCTGGAATATCCCGGAATCTCTTCGGCGGGATACATGAGGCTCAAGGCTGAGGGTGAGATAACCGCCTGCTTCACCGGCACGCGGGCATAGCGCAGAGCCACGTCCAGGTATTGGTCCGCATGTCTCTGGTAACGAAATGGACCGCCCGTCAGCCGGAGCATTCGACGCGTATGGCCGGCAGAGAACGGGATTTTGAAACCATCGGGGGCTGTGTTCGGGAGCCCGTGGACCGAATAGGTCCAGAAATTGTGGTACTTCTGCTGTTCACCGTCAGTGATCACCGGCGATCCAGTGGCCTCGAAACGCTCAATTGTGTCTCGAATTGCCTCTTCGTAAAGCGGATTCAGGGCAGGGTCCGTTCCGTCTCGGTCCTCGATGGCCTCGATTAGGCGAAGGGGCCTTGGGATACTTCCAATCGGTTCAGTCTCGATTGTCATCAATGGAACACCTTATGAGAGTGCGCTGGTTTATGTGTAGGATTGCTAACTCATCGACCGTCTATTCTGGCGATTTTACAGGAAAAGCCAAACAAAATGAGTGATTCACGAGCTGACCTCGCGAATTGCTTGGCATACCTTCAGCCTGCGTCGCCCAAGCCTAGGGGTGGGGTGCCCAAGCTAACGCTCCGAATCCTGAATCGACGAATGTTTCACGCGCCTGCCGGTCCTCATGGATCACTGCAAAACGCAGAGTTCAGTAGGGGCATTTCTCATCCAAGTAAGTAAAGATTGTACCCGGGTTATGCCCAGCGACAAGGATGAAGCAAGACCCGTTCTCCAGCCGCTTCTGTCATAGTTTCATGCTAAGCCATGCCGCCGTCGGTCCATGGTCAATCTTGCACAATGCAAACAGATCGACAGGTGGTGAAAACAGGAGGAGTCTAATCCCTGCCGCTCAGGATTCTTTGACAAAACTTTACACGTTGTCAGGGAATTCGAGGCACCTTGCATCCCCCCCCTGGCATCCTATTGGACGGAAGTTACTTGCACGGGTGGAGCCAATACCCTGTAAAGGAGATGAGTATGAGACTGAGAGTTCTAGTTCTTGGTTGCCTTTTGTCTGTAAGCCAGAGTGTCCAAAGTTTGCTTCATGCGGATCCGAAGAACTCGAATGTCGAAGACATCGGGAACCGCGATATCAACAAAGGAAACTGGAACTTTACCTCCATCGAAAAGGAGATCGCTCTAGGTAGATCCCTGGCCACTGAGATCGAGAAACAGGTCAAACTTGTGAGCGATCCGGAGATCACAGAATATGTCAGCCGGGTCGGTCAAAATATCGTCCGCAATTCCGACGCCAAGGTTCCCTTTACGATCAAGGTGATCGATTCCGAAGAGATCAATGCTTTCGCACTACCAGGCGGGTTTCTTTACGTGAACTCAGGATTAATTACGACGGCGGATGAGGAATCTGAACTGGCTGGTGTGCTTGCCCATGAGATTGCTCACGTGGCCGCCCGCCATGGCACGGAACAACAGGCCAAAGCCACGATTGCTAATTTTGCCAGCATTCCTCTGGTGATCTTTAGCGGAGGGTTGTCTCAGCTCATTTATAACGTTTACGGGCTGGTAGTTCCGCTGCAGTTTCTGCAGTTTAGTCGAGGAGCCGAGGCGGAGGCGGACTTTTTGGGTGTTCAGTATCTGTACAAGACCGGCTACGATCCGGCCTCCTTTATTTCTTATTTCGAAAAGGTGAAGGCCCAGGAAAAAAAGAAACCGGGCAAGCTATCGAAGATATTTTCGACCCATCCACCAACGGCCGACCGCATCGAAAAGACTCAAGAGAATATTGCCAAGATCCTGCCCGACCGGGATGAGTACGTTTTGTCGACCTCGGAGTTCGACAGGATCAAGGCGAAATTGATTGCGTTGGACAATGCGCGAAAGCCCGCTTCAGGAGATCAACCGACACGACCCACTCTGAAGCGTCGCACTCCGGCGGACGATGGTTCTGACGAACCGCAGCCATCCGACGAAGATCGTCCAACACTAAAGCGCAGGACGCCTCAGACACTTTCTTGAAGAATCTTGCGCGGGGGTGGTTGTTCAGCCCTCGCGACATCCCTTTGCATCTCAGTTCAGATGCTTTAATCTAAGGGACTCGGGAGAGTCTCAATGAAACCTCGAATCGGTGTGCTCCTTGGGGATCCGACCGGCATTGGTCCCGAGGTTGTCGCTAAGCTGCTGGCGTTTCCAGAGACTATGGCTCAGGCTGAGATCTTGCTCATCGGTGACCGCCGTATTTATCAGCGCGGCGTCAGCATTGCGGCGGTTGTGGATTTTCATCCAAAGTTTTTGGAATATTCGTGTTCCATGGTCGATCTGCCATTGGGGAAAGTCAGCGGCGAAGCTGGCAATTATGTTCTTGGCTGTTTGCGGGCAGCCATCGAAAGCTGGCAAGCCCGGCAGATTGATGCCATCCTTTTCGCCCCTTTGAACAAGCAGGCCATGAAACTGGCGGGCATGAAGCAGGCGGATGAATTGCACTATTTTGCAGACCTGCTGGCACACCAGGGTTACGTTTCTGAAATCAATATTTGCGGAAGGCTTTGGACCTCCCGAGTAACCTCGCACATTCCGTTGAGCGCCGTAGCGGGTGCTATTACAGCGGATGGGATTTGCCGTGCGGTCGATTTGCTTCACCGGTCGCTTCGGGCCAGCGGGTTATCTGCTCCAAGGATTGCAGTAGCGGGTCTGAATCCCCATGCCGGCGAAGGCGGACTGCTGGGAACCGAAGAGGTCACCGTTATCGGGCCGGCCATACAGAAAGCCAGTGCAAACGGGGCGGACGTGCGGGGGCCCTTTCCTGCGGACACACTGTTTATTGCCGCCAGACGAGGGGACTTTGATGGCGTTGTAACGATGTATCACGATCAAGGACAGATCGCCCTGAAGCTCCTTCGCTTTGATCGTGGCGTCACCCTCGCAGGTGGATTACCAGCCGTCATTGCCACACCCGCACACGGTACGGCCTTTGACATTGCTGGAAAAGGAATCGCGGACGTGGGAGCTCTGCGCGAAGCCTTTTCAGTTGCCTGCCGCATGAGCGCGCGTTAGTTATGGAGAAACTGCTTTGAACCCGACTCCACTACCCAGTTGCTGAGGCGCACCCGCGGAACTCACTCCTGAACCACAGCCACGACTTCGATTTCGACTTTCAGGCTTTTCCCGAGCCCTACCTGTACCAAGGTGGAAGCCGGTGGCGCTGACTGGTTGAGATAATTTGCCCTGATCCTTCGAAGTTCGGCCGTATAAGCCATGTCGGTGACGTAATAGTTAATCTTAACGATGTCATCGAACTTGCCTCTAACGGCCTTCAGGCAGCGACCGATATTCTCAAACGTATTTGTCGCTTGCGCTGCGAAGTCTTCCGGCATTTGACCATCAGGCGCCGCTCCTCCCTGGCCTGAAATGAAAATCATTCGGCCCGGGCCGGAGCTAACGACTTGAGTGTATCCGGTTGGTTTAGGAACTCCCTCGGGATTGAGGAACTGCTTTTTAGGCTTTCGGGCTGGTCCAGCAGCGAGAAGGACTGCCGCCATCGTGAGGACGATAATAATTGAGTAGTACGGTCGCATATTGCCTCCATGTCTCAAGATGAGTGGTCTGAATCTAGGCCTTCAATGTCGGTTGCATGTCTACCGGCTTGGTTTGCGGCCAGAGAGTCTATAGCAAAGAGGGCAACAATTCGGAAAGCTTTTCCGTTGCCTGGCGGGCGCGTGCTGACTAGACTCGGGGCGTCCACGGTTTCAAATGATCCGAACTGAGGAGAGGGTGTGCCCGTGCCAGGCGCAGGGGCGCTTGATGGTGTGGGATTCAACTGTTTATGAATACCTGAAATCAAATCGCTAAGGAGAGGACTTGTGAACAAGCTAAATCGATTGCTTGTGCTGTTGCTGGTGGGCTTTGGCTTTCTGCTGCTCTTTGCTCAGGTTTCGAGTACGGCGCCGGAACTACAGATTCGTAAGCAACCCTTTGGAACGACGAATGAGAAAAAGCCAGTGGAGCTCTACACGTTGAGCAACAAGAACGGCGTTGAGGCCGGGATTATCACCTACGGAGGGATTGTGGTGTCACTCAAGCTTCCGGACCGCAAGGGCACTGTGCGCGAAGTAACTCTTGGCTATGACTCTTTGGATGGTTATCTAAAAAACAACAGCCCGTATTTCGGTGCGCTGATTGGCCGTTACGCCAACCGGATCGGCAACGGCAGATTCTCGCTCGGGGGACGCGAGTACCGTCTGGCGACGAACAGTAATGGGAGTCATCTCCACGGCGGCAACCAGGGTTTTGATAAGGCGGTGTGGAAAGCAACAGAAGTGCGCGGCCCGAAAAGCGTTGGACTCAAGTTGGACTACGTCAGTCCAGACGGTGAGGAAGGATACCCGGGAACTTTGTCTGCAACGGCGGTCTACACGCTGACGACCGACAATGAGTTGAGAATCGATTATTCCGCTACCACCGATAGAGACACGATTGTGAACCTGACCAATCATGCGTATTTCAATCTGGCTGGCGATGGCAACATCCTCAAACATCGCCTGATGATCAACGCCGACCGCTTTACGCCGATCAGCGAGGCGTTCATACCCACAGGGGAGGTGAGGAGCGTGAAGGGCACGCCGATGGACTTTACGAAGCCAACGGCGATTGGCGCCCGTATCAATCAGAAGGATGAACAGTTGATTCGTGGCAACGGCTACGACCACAACTGGGTCTTAAATCGAAAGGACAATAAACTTTCACTCGCGGCTCGGGTCGAAGAGCCAACCAGCGGCAGGGTGTTGGAGGTTTTGACGACGGAGCCAGGCGTGCAGTTTTACACGGGCAACTTTCTCGACGGCACCATCAAAGGAATAGGGGGCAAGGTGTACCAGCAACGTGCCGGTTTTTGTCTGGAGACCCAACACTTCCCGGATTCACCAAATCACCCTAATTTCCCATCGACCGTTTTGAAGCCAGGACAGAAATACGCGACAACTACGGTCTACAAGTTTTCGGTGCAGTAGGCGACCGAAGCCTCAGGGAAGGTTCTCCTGTCTCAGCCGAGACGCCGCCACAACAACCGGGAGCAGCAACGGTCACAATTGGTGCAGGCTGCGAGCCTGCGGGACCGCTAAGGATCCTGCGTAGGCTTTTTTTAAGGAACGTGGTTCTAAGCCTCAATACCACGTTCTCAGGCGCACTTCGATCCCTTTGTCGCTGTTCAGCGCGTTTGTGAAGACACTCAGATCTGAGTTTCGATAGTGGTAAGGGTAGACAATCTTTGGTTTGAAGGCTTTGACACATTCGGCCGCTTCTTCTGGCGGCATCGTGTAGGGAAGGTTCATCGTCATGAAGGCGACATCGATGTTTTTCAGAGCCTTGATCTCTGGAACGCACTCTGTATCGCCAGAGAAGTAAATTCGCTTTCCCCCTAACGTGAGTACATATCCATTGCCGCGTCCTTTGTCGTGAAAGAACTTTCCGGCACTGGGACCTCGAACCAGATTGTACATGGGAATGGCTTCAACCTGGATGCCTGCAATGGTTTTGCTCTCTCCGTTATTGATTACCGTGGCTTCGGTTACTGTCTTGCTAACCGCTGCGGGCGCAACGATCACAGTGTTGCCCTTCTTGATCTCGGCGATCTTCGCGGGGTCCATGTGGTCGCCGTGAATATCTGTGATGAGAATCACATCAGCTTTTGGGAGGCCCGCATAGTCTCCCTGGCTCCACGGGTCCACATGAATCACCTTGCCGTCGAATTCCAGCATCACGCTGGCATGCTTGATCGGAGTGATCTTGAGCGGTCCCTGGGAAGTGGAAACGGTGTCTGGCGTATGGGCAGCCATCAATGCCATGGCACCTGCCAACAGTAAAGTAAGAACTTGTTTGAAGTTCATAGTGCACGCTCCAAGTTTGGAATGAATAGGGGGAAATGGGCTCGCCGCGTTGGCAGGACACTTTGAAACCATAAACTTCAAGGCTTATGCTAAATCAATTCTCTTCATCGGCAGCCCCGCCGACATCCGAAGAAGGGAACCGAAGCGGGTTGTCCCGCTAATAGATTAGGGTAGCTGGTGCACTCGGTTGTTCGCGTTGACGGCTTGCCAGAGCGAATGCCAGGACTTGTCAAGCAGGTTCGCGATCTGGCTCCAATCCTGTTCGCTTACCTCCCCCGCCTGAGCCCGAGCATCTCGGATTCGCATGGCCTCGGCACGAAGCTTTCCGTGTTCAAGAAGCATCTCATGTGGTACGTGGTACATCACGGCTGCCGTTTCTGCCAAGAGTCTCGGAAGGTCCCCGGGCGCATGTCGCGCCCGTTCACGATGAACAATCCACCACTCCAGTTCTAGCCGGGCAGCGCGCTCGGCATCAAATGGCGCATCGCTGACAGATGAAATGGCACTATAGAAGCGCCGCAGATAAGGCAGAGCTTGTTCATAATCGTTCCGGGCACGTCCTTCCTTGAAAACAAAGGCGGCCTTGGCGGCCTGATACGCAACCCCTTGGGATCGCAGCCAGGGAATATGATATTCCTTACGCAAGAGTTCGGTAAGGTGAAAGAAGAGGGCCACACGCTGTTTGGCGTAATAGGAACGCCACATGGCGGTGTCGAGGCGCGCCACCTCTCTCGGATTGAAATCACGAAGATTCTCTTGGCGATGCCCGTAAAGATCGAGAGCTACCCAAGCTATGAGTGCCACGGAAAGCGAAACAACGCATCCCAGAAGCACCCCGCGGGACTTTGTAGAAGGCGGGTTCACGTCTCATTACCTTCCTTGTCCAGACCCTGGAGCACCAAGTAATCCCGGACGAGAACGTTGATGCAAATCAACAGAGGAAAGTATGGCCCATGCGCCGGCGTGGCAGACCGAGCGTAATCCAACCGGGTTCCCTGCGGCCATCTGGCACACTTCTTAAACGCAAAAGTGTACCTTGACTCGCGTTAGGACTTGGCAGTAAATTTTCATTGACATTTACACGATCGACCGCTACGCAGACTGAACTTGCGGTGTGCTTCAGTACAAAAAATTGGTGCAATCAGAGAAGCCGCGTTTTAATGGAGCAGCGTTTTCCGCATAGGCGATCAAAGGAGGATGCCATGAAGAAGCTCTCTCTCTTGACAATGTGTATCGCGCTTGGACTACTCATGGTGCCTGATTTCGGGAAGCAGGCAGCTGGGAAAGATCCTGTATGGAACATGAATGCCACCATCATCGAAGCTTGCTCATGCCCAATGTTCTGCCAGTGCTACTTCAATAGCAAGCCAGCGGAACACACTGCCGGTCCAGGCCACGCAGGACACGGACAGGGGCATTTTTGCAAGTTCAACAACGCTTTCAAGATCAACAAAGGCAAGTTCGGCGACGTGGTGCTGGACGGTGGCAAGTTCTGGGTTTCAGGCGACCTCGGGGCTGACTTCTCCGACGGCCAGATGGACTGGGCGATCGTCACATTTGACAAGGCGCTTTCGAAGGCGCAACGCGATGCCGTCGCAACAATTCTCGGCCGTCTGTATCCGGTGAAGTGGGGTCAGTTGACGACTGATGAAGGGGCCATTGCCTGGACAGCCGGAAAAGATGAATCCCGGGCCACGATCGATGGTGGCAAAACGGCCGAGGTTGTTTTGAAGCGGTTTGAGGGAATGGCGAATCAACCTGTGGTCATCAAGAACCTGAAATACTTCGGCGCCCCCCGCAACGACGGATTCATCATGATGCCCAACGTTGTTGAAGCCTATCGGAAAGGGCCGAAAGCCTATGAGTTCAAGGGAACCAACGGCTTCATGATTACGGTGGATATCGATTCCAAGACAGCGCCACCAGCCGTGGGCGGGTAAGAAGGGCCCCGAGGAACTTGGGCGCCGTTGGGGCGATTCCGGTTAGCGTGCCTTCCGGATTTGCTCGACGGCCTCGGGGTTCACCAGGCTTGATGTGTCGCCAGACTCCTGACCGAGATATGCGCTGCGGATGATCCGACGCATGACTTTGGCATTCCGTGTCTTGGGCAGGTCAGACACAAAACGAACGTCTTGAGGTTGAAGCGGCTTACCCATTTCTGCTGCCACCTTGGATCGTAGTTCGGAGCGCAGCGCCTCGGTGCCAGTGAAGCCGGGAGCCAAAATACAGAAGCAGACGATTTCGCTGCCCTTGATCTCGTGAGGCACGCCCACGGCTGCGGCCTCGCTGACGGCAGGGTGGTTGACCAAAACGGATTCTACCTCAGCCGGACCAATTCGCTTGCCGGCGACCTTAATCGTGTCGTCAGAGCGCCCCAGAATGTACCAGAGCCCGTCGTCGTCGATGGCGGCCCAGTCGCCATGCACCCAGACGTTTGGGAAGCGTGACCAGTAGGTTTCCAGATAGCGTTGCTCATCCTGCCAGAATCCGCGCGTCATGCCGATCCATGGCGCTCGAATCACCAATTCGCCTACTTGGCCGCGCACCGGATTTCCATCACTATCGACTACATCAGCGGCCATTCCCGGACACGGCGCTGAGAAAGCGGTGGGTTTCAAGGGCAGCAGAGGGTTGCCCATCAGAATGCCCCCAGCGATCTCGGTCCCACCCGAATAGTTGATAATCGGGCGCTGGCGCCGCCCCACGACATCGAACAGCCACATCCAGGGATCAGGATTCCAAGGCTCACCGGTGGAGGCGAACGCGCGCAGGGAGGAGATGTCATGCTTGCGCACAGGTTCTTCGCCGTGGGCAAGCAACGAGCGGATCAGTGTCGGCGACACGCCTAGAACCGAAATCTGATGTTGACCGACGAGCTTCCAGAGGCGGTCGGGGCCCGGATAATCCGGTGCCCCGTCGTAAACAAAGAAGGTTGCACCCAGCAGAGTAGCTCCAAAGACCAACCAGGGACCCATCATCCAGCCCATGTCCGTCATCCAGTAGATGACCTCACCCCCCTGAACGTCAGTGCCAAAAGCCATATCCTGGGCAGCCTTTACGGGAAAGCTGCAGTGGGTGTGTACCGCTCCCTTGGGCTTGCCGGTTGTGCCCGACGTATGAATGATCATCAGCACGTCCTCGGCGCCGGTGGGTTCGAAGGACGCTTCGGACGATTGTGGCGGAATCAGCTCATGCCACCAGTGGTCTCGACCCGGTTGCATCGAGACGGGATTGCCGCAACGCTTGAGGACAACCACGTGTTGCAGGGAAGGCACATCGTTGATTGCAAGGTCAGCGATGGGCTTCAGAGAGACCAGCTGGCCGCGTCGAAACAAACCATCGGCGGTGAACAACGCTTTCGCCTGTGCATCGGATAAACGGGAGGCAACGGCAGCCGCACCATAGCCCGAGAAGAGCGGCAGAATGACGCCGCCGATCTTTGCCGTGGCGAGCAACGCGATGCAAATCTCCGGCGTCATCGGCATATAAAGCCCGATGCCATCTCCTTTGCCCAAACCGAGGCTCCGCAAGGCATTGGCGCAACGATTGACTTCAGCAGCGAGCTCGCCGTAAGTCATGGAGCGGGTGGTGCCTTCCTCACCCTCCCAGATCAAGGCTTTTCGTCCGCGCGTCTCTGGTTGAGCGGCCCACTTGTCCACGCAATTGAAGACGATGTTCAGCTGGCCGCCAACACACCATGTGGGACGCTGGGGTCCTGGCGAAAGATCCACAACCTGTGAGTAGAGGTGCTGAAATTGAATGTCCAAATATTTCAGAACGGCATCGGTGAACCAGGCGATGTCCTGGGTTGATCGCTGCTGGAGTTCAGCGTAGGAAGCAATGCCGTGCTGCTCCATGAAGCGCCGCAGATGGCTTCTCGCTACAGACTCGGGGGTCGGTTGCCAGACGATTTGATTTGCAGTCGGGAATGGGGCAGTCATATCAGGAAATTAGCAGGTTCCGAGAAAACCAGTTTGAACCCAGAGTTTTCAGTGGTTCATGGGTCCTTCTGATCTTCGATTCGCGTGACGATGAATCAAATCCGAAGAAAGATCTTGCGCTGGTAGAGCCAGTAGCAGAGATACCACATTACCAGCAGGATGGCTGTTGCCTGAAGCACTGGAGACAAAGTCCCGGCAAACGCAAACCGGCCTGTAAAGACTCCGACAGCCCGGTCGAGCCAGCCATAAAGCACGATTGAAACTGAGTAGACGAAAATCGAGTTCATGCCGAGGATCAGCAGGGGAACCATGGGTTTCCGCCAACATCGGACCTCCACCAACCAGTAAAATGCTGCCAGCATCAGGAAAACCCAGCCGGCGCTATAGAGAGTAAACGAAGTCGTCCACAGGCGTTTGACCATCGGATTGAAGGTCGACAACGCCACGCCGCAGGCAAAGCAGACGGCGGAACTGAGCATGATGAGCATCAGGTTAGTCGGATGCGGCTTTTTCCGCATCAGGAATAGAGCGGTCCATGCACCCAGCAGCGTGGTGACAATGCTGGTGACGAAATTGATCGTGACGTAATAGCCCCCATAGTTATAGCCGAGGAACGCCTGATCCAGCCGCGCTCCAACGTTCCCGGATCTTGAGAAGGCGCCTTCCGGCCCCGGAAACAGGGCAAACAGTGACCAGTGTCCCGCCAGAAGGGTCAGGGCAACGACGGCCTGAAGGCGAATGGGCAACTGCAGGATCAGGAAGGTAAAGAAGTAAGTGAAAGCGATCTGAGACAAGACATTGATGAGTTGAAAGTGCAGCTTGCCGCTCGAAATGCTCATCAGCACCTGGCTGAGCACAATCAGCATGAGGGCTCGCCAGGCCACGTGGCGAAAAATCTGTCGGACACCTTCACCCCTGGAAATGCGGCCGACAAACGCAAACGGCATCGCCATGCCTACGATAAACATGAAGGCGGGTTGGATGAGGTCCCAAAAAACGAGTCCCTCCCAGGCAACATGCTCGAACTGAGCGGCGAGCCATTTCCAGCCGGGTTGGTCGCGCAGCGAGTTCAAGCCGAAGGCGTGGGAGACCAGCATCAGCATGATAAAGCCGCGATAGGCGTCCAGCGAGACATACCGCTCAATGGCGACCTTACCTGTGCGCGACTCGCCCCGGGGTGCTGCTGCCGTGCTGGTGCCCGCAGGGACCTGCTGCTCGGTAAGGACTGGTGTCATAACAGCCTCCCAAGAGACAGCACCCAGAGCTGTGTTGAATATCCGCTGCACTCAACGCACATTGCGATCTCCCGCCGAAAGGCTCAAACCTTGAACAGCGGTCCTTGGGCCAACAGCAATCGGTTTCGTCGTGTAATGAGCTCAGCCTGGAATCTCGACAACATAGACTTGCGCAGTCCCGGTTACGTCTGACGTATAAATCACCTGCGTCTCGTCGGGGCTCCATGACGGATGTGGATGCGTCCACTGTGGTCCGTAGACAGTGTCGGTTTTCATTTTCATCCAACTCAAGCTTTGACTCCGTTCCACTTGCTGCTCCGCGGCGCGTGCCCAGTCTTCTGCTACGGCGTAACGGGAAGTCCTCCACTGAGAGCCTCCGTTGGAGCTTCGCGAATAACAAACTGTGCGACGGGCCCCGGTGGCCACTTCGACGATCTCAATTCCGATATCCGGGTGGTTTGTATCACAAAGAATACGTGTTCCGTCCGCACTCGGCGAAATGTGCCAGGCATTGAAGGCTGCAATGTCACGAACTTCACGACTCGCCATATGAAGCCGTCTGAGAGAAAAAGGCCAAACGGTGAACACCAGATCTTGCGTCATGCCCAAAAAAGTTTCATGCACCACAAACTCATCATTATCGTGTTCGTAGAGACATTCTACCTTGCCGGTCCGTAAATCCAACAAGTGCATTCGCGGCGCAGGGTCACTGGAGAATTCGATGAGCTGGTTGTCGAGCGGATGAAACTGCGGGTGAATGACGGTGCGTGGCCAGCGCAGCACCAACTTGTGGCAGCTACCGTCGGTTGCTGCCACGACAATTCCAGAGTTTCCTTCCTGTTTGATGGCTGCAACGATCCACTTCCCACAGTGGCTCAGGTTGCACTCGCCCAACTGTGAGGCTTGAAATACCGCCAAACACGTCTCTTCAAGAGATGCGCGAGTCAGTTTCCAAACGGCGCCATTGCGTGTGAAGTAGATTTCTTCTCCCGACCACGACAGACAAGCTGAGAAGGGGTGCAATTGGGGCCCCTCCGTCAGTTGCTGGATCCTTCCATTAGGGAAAGCCAGCTCGAAGAGGTTCGGGTTCCCGTCTCGATAAGACGTGAAGACCACAGTTTCTCCGTCAGGGGTGAAAGAAGAGTTCAGAAAATAGAGGTTATGGTTGATAGAGGGGTGTTGGGTCAGCTGATGAATGACCGCGCCAGTCTGGTCATCCTTTAGGCGCTGATGTTCGGAAGGATAGAAGAACCCTTTTCCAGACAAAGCGAGGACTCCTTCCAGATGAGTTTCGTCGCTACGACTACTGGCCGGCGGGTGGAACGACGAGAATGCTCGCAACGTTCCGTGTGCCGCGAAGCCAGGCCGGAAAAGCAGGCATACGTTGTGCCGGTGCGAAGGCTTGCTTTGCGCCGCGCGGCTTGGGGCCTACGATTCTTCCTTGGCGAACTTCCGCGTGCCAGGCTTCTTACGCAGGCGAATTGATTTCGGGGTGATTTCGACCAGTTCGTCTTCTTTGATGAATTCCAAAGCACGCTCCAGCCCCATATCGCGGTAGGGGATCAGCCGCACGGCCTCATCGGAAGTGGAGGCGCGCATATTGGTGAGCTTCTTTTCTTTGGTAACGTTTACACTGAGATCGACTGATCGCGAATTCTCACCGACAATCATCCCTTCGTAAACGGCATCACCCGGACGGACAAACAATTCGCCGCGGTCCTGCAGGTTGTTCAATGCATAAGACGTTGCCCGGCCTGGGCGGTCGGCCACCAGCGCACCCGTGAGCCGTGTGGGAATTTCACCCTGCCATTGGTCGTAATCGTCAAAAAGGTGGTTCATGATCCCGGTGCCTTTGGTGTCGGTTAGGAACTCCGAACGAAAACCAATCAGCCCGCGTGCAGGCACGCGGAATTCGAGCCGGACCCGCCCGCTGCCATGGTTGATCATTTTCAGCATCTTTCCCTTCCGGCTCCCGATCTTTTGAGTCACCACTCCGATGAACTCTTCGGGGCAATCCACGAGCAGGATTTCCATCGGTTCCATGCGCTGGCCGTCTATCGTTCTGGTAACGATTTCCGGTTTCGAAACTTCCACCTCGTAGCTCTCGCGCCGCATCATCTCCAGGAGAATCGCCAACTGCAATTCGCCGCGCCCAATGACGCGGTAAGCATCCGTGGAACCTGTGGGCTCAACTCGAAGGCTAACATTCTTCAGCAGTTCTTTCTCGAGCCTCTCCTTTAGGTTGCGAGAAGTGACATATTTACCCTCTTTCCCCGCAAAGCCCGACTGATTGGCAGAAAAGATCATAGCCAGCGTAGGTTCATCAATCTTCAGCGCTGGCAAGGCATGCGGCTGCTCGGAGTCGGCTACAGTCTCCCCAATAGTGATGTCGCTGCTGCCTGCCACTGCCACGATGTCACCGGCTGAAGCTTCCTTGACCTCTGCATGCTTCAAACCGTCGTAGACGTAAAGCTGCGTCACCTTGATCTTCTCGACTTCACCGGTTGCTTTGCAGATCGAGACCCATTCGCCATGGCGGATGGCTCCGTTGCTGATTCGGCCGATGCCTATGCGACCGACGTAGTCGCTATAGTCGATGTTCGTGATGAGCAACTGGAGGTTTTGGCGGGGATCGAATTCGGGTGGAGGAATGCGTTCCACGATGGCTTCGAAAAGCGGCCGTAAGTCTTTGGCGGCGTCTTCCAAATGCCGCTTGGCGAGGCCAAGCTTTGCGTTCGTGTAAATAATGGGAAACTCGATCTGGTCTTCGCGGGCGTCGAGATCGATAAAAAGGTCGTAAATCTCGTTAATGACTTCGGAGATCCGCGCGTCCGGCCGGTCGATCTTGTTGATGACGACAATTGCCGGAAGGTCGTGCTCCAAGGATTTGCGCAGTACAAACCGGGTTTGCGGCAGGGGTCCTTCCGATGCATCCACCAGCAGCATGACACCGTTCACCATCTTGAGAGTGCGTTCCACTTCACCGCCGAAATCGGCATGGCCCGGTGTGTCAACGATGTTGAGCTTCACGTTGTTGTAAAAAAGAGCCGTGTTCTTGGCCATGATCGTGATGCCCTTCTCACGCTCCAAATCGATGTTGTCCATCACTCGCTCTTGGACACGCTGGTGCTCACGAAAAATCCCGCTCTGCCACAACATCGCATCGACAAGGGTGGTCTTCCCGTGGTCAACGTGCGCAATGATCGCGAGATTTCGAATGTCTTTACGCTCTTCGTACATACCGTCTCCCTGGGCGAAACCCGACTCACGAAAAAACGCACCATCATAGTGTACTTACCCGGGAGTCTCAATGCAAAAGACAGGAGATGTCCACCCAAAATAGAAATGTCCTGTAGTTACCAAAGTAGAAATGTCCGGTTTGGTGGATAGCAACAATCATCAGGGTTTCGGGCGATGCCCTGGCAGTTCAGCAATGTTTGGAAAGGGCGG
>Ga0187893_10003272_pt1 | contig 33269 bp, 36 predicted proteins | sample MA1701074metaG_FD_139574 | JGI IMG/M metagenome (GOLD analysis project Ga0187893, IMG submission 139574) | White microbial mat communities from a basaltic lava cave in the Kipuka Kanohina Cave System on the Island of Hawaii, USA - MA170107-4 metaG ...
CCCCGCGCAAGCCAAACCCGTAAGACCATCGTTAAGCCGTGTGCGGGAAAACCGCATGCACGGTTTGAAAGGGGGACTTTGGAAACCGGGTCTTAATTAAGACACCGGCGCCAAATTTCTACCAATGCAACGGCTAGGCGGCCGGGAAATCGACCTTCCCAAAGAGCAGGAATTGACCTTAAAAACTCCCCGCCGCCCTTATGGCTTCTTGGGCAGGCTGCTTTTTATTTTCATGGACGTTTTCTATGGAAAAAGGCGGAATTTAAGCAAATTCAAGGTCCTTGAAGTCATCGCCCGGGTGCCCTACCAGGCGTGGGAAAACGTGGCTTACATCGCCATTACGCACATGTACCAGTCCCCTGATTTTGCGCGGCGGATTTTCGAATTCGTGAGAGAAAGCCGGAGCCAGCAGGATAACGAACAGTGGCATCTCCTGATCCTGGAGGAACTGGTCCATAAAAAGGGGACTCGAGAGAATTTTTTTCTTTACCGTGTCCTCCCTCAACTCGCGGCCTTTCTTTACTATCACATCAGCTGGATTCTTTACGTGATTCGCCCTTCCTGGAGTTATGCGTTGAATGCCGACCTTGAAGATCACGCCGAGCACGAATACATGGAATTTGTCCGCGAGAATCCCGCCTTGGAAAAAGAGCCTTTTCAAAGCGAATTTGCAGCGGATTACGGTCAATTCAGCTCCCTGGCCGACCTTTTCCGGCAAATCGGATATGACGAGCGGGTCCACAAGGAAGAAAGCCTTGCCCGGATCGAACATGCCCGATTCTCCTGACCTCCTCTATTTTGTGGGCCGCACGTTCCAGCTCACGGGTCTTTTGGTCCTCCCTTCCGCGATCTGGGCGGTTGAGGTGCAAAAAAGCGAGCCCATGGCCCTCGGGATTTTCTTCGGAGGGATCGGGATTTTTGTCGTGGGCTCGATTTTGGCGAAAAGACGAAGAAAATAAGCTAAACTATTACCATGGCTGAAAACACGGCACGAAAAGGACCGAGACCGCCATTGATCGCGGCGAAACCCGAGAGAAAGAGGGAGCCCCGCCTTCTCGCGATCATCGCCCAATCCGGCTGCACAGGCTGCGAGGCCTGTATTTCCTTCTGCCCCGTGGACTGCATCGAAATCGTTCCCGATGTCTCCAACACCCAATTCCGGCAGCTCGTAGAAGTGGACATCGAGCGCTGTATCGGCTGCGCGCTTTGCTCGAAATACTGCCCGTGGGAGACCATCCCGATGTTTTCTTATGAGGAGGGGATCAAAGAAGCGCCTTCCCTGACTCTCAAAAGCGTCTGCAATCAGAAGACCGCGGCCGATGTCCCCGCGACGTCCGCCCCGGGGTGAAAATTATTTTTCGTTAAGCGGTACGTTAGAAATATCCACGACGCCGTCCGGCTGAATCACAATCATCGTTCTGACCTCGGCCTTCCCATCCTCCGTTTGGTCCACGTCAATCGCGGCCTTGATCACTTTGCTTTTTGGGTCTTGGTCGGCCTCCGAATGCGTGATTTTTCCCTGAACGACGTGGGGAATGGAAATTTTTTTGGGGATATAAACCCCCGCTGTTTTTTCCATCATATGGATCGTCTCGAACGAATGAATGTCGATTTCATCGCCCGGCTGGGGCAGGTTTTTCGGGGTGATTTCCTTGATTTTTTCGTTGTTCCAAACCGCAGGATTTGCTTCTTCTGCAACGACCCGCCCGCCGGCCGCGGAGGCGAAGGCGAGGGCCAAAACGCAGTAAATTAATTTCTTCCGTCCAGACGAAGCCAATTTTCTTCGGAGAAAACGGGTAAGTTTTCGACCGGTTCGAGATCCGCGATTTCACTCACTTCGAAAGGGAGATTCCGGTGGCCGTAAATTCCGAGGACCTCCGAATGACCGGTGATAAAAACATTTTCAAATTTTCTTCCGTCTTTCAGGATGGCGTTGATCAAATGGCCGGATTGACCCGCTTTTTTAAGGGTGGGGGGGAGTTTTTTGAGTTTTTGGACCAAACCTTTGTCCAGAAGCCGTTGGGAGCGTTCAATGTAAAGGGTCTTCGGCTTCGGGGGCGCCTCGCCCGCCGCGGCGTTTTCCCTTCGCTCCCGCGCCCTCTCATAAGCCCGGTCGACTTTTTGATACATCACGACAATGAGCGGCAGGAGCGCAATCACCCAGGTCCCGAAAACGGCAAAGACCCATTTCGCCGCTCCTCCCGGAGCATGGATGCTCGTTCCGCCTTTGGCAAAAAACCACGTCCAGAAACCCACCGAGGCGAAAAAAGCGGCAATCGTCAAGGCGATCCAGCCGATCCACCAGGTGACGCCGGTTTCGTCCTCCTCGCTCAAGCGGTTCCAGTAACGCTCCTTGGCGCGGATGATGGGGATCATGGTAAGAAGCCAGCTTCCGAAAACCGTTGCCGCCCAAAGGATGGTGAGCGGGGTTCCTTTGATTTCTCCAGTGAGGGTGGTGAGGAGCCAGGTCCAAAAGACGGCCGACAAAATAAAGGAGCCGATGGCGATGACGATCCAGAGGAGCCACCAAAAAAACCCGCCTTTTTTCCTGGAAGAGGTGTTTTGAATTCCCATAGTGAGGTGATATTCTATCGGCCGGACGGCACAATTGCAATGAAAGGCTGGAGGCTTGTTTTCCTCATTTTTTTGTCTTTGGCGGCCCTGGCGGGGACGATCAGGGAGGGTCTTCGCCTGACCCAGGCTGTTTATTTCTGGACCCTGATCCGCTTTTTGGGCCACGGGTCTCTTTTGACGTATGCCCTTTTAATGATCCGCTTCAAAGGTTATAATACCCGCCATGAAAATTAACCTCGTTTCTATTTCTTTGAAGCGCCGCCCCGCCGATCTTTTTTTCGTGGGGTGCTTTGAAGGAGACAAATCGCTTAAAAGTCTGCATTCATTGGAACCCCTTTTCGCCAAATCCGCCGAACTCGCCTTCAAAAACAAACGTTTCAGCGGCAAAAAAGGCGAGAGCTTAAACTCTTTTAATTCCGGATATCAGGAGGCCCCCGAAGTGATTCTTGTCGGGTTGGGAAACCGCAGCCAATTCGACCGTTCCGCGCTCCAGGAAGTGATCGCGAAGATTGCCCAGCGCGCTTCCGCAAGCAAAGCGGAAAGGGCCCGCCTTCTTTTTGAAAGCTTTCTCGGCGGAAAAGTCCGGGCCGACCGGGCGGCCGAAGCCATGGCCGAGACCGCCTTTCTCGCCACCTACACCTTTGACCGGTTTCAAAAAAAGAAAGAAAACGGCCGTGCAAAAAAGCTGACCGTCCTTGAGATCCTTTTAGCCAAAAAAGGGGAGTCAAAAAATCTCGACAAAATTGTGAAAATAGCCTCGATTACTGCTTCCGGAACTTTGGCGGCGAGGGACCTCGTCAACCAGCCCGGAAATGTCATTAATCCGGTGAAACTTGCCGAGGAGGCGAGAAGGCTCGCGCGCCAGAAAAAAATCCGTTGCAGCGTGTTGGGCCTCTCCGTTCTTAAGCGGATGAAAATGGGAGGAATATTAGGGGTCAACCAGGGCTCCAAATTCCCGCCCGCCCTCATTATTTTGGAGTACGGTTCCCGGTACCGGAGCCGCGGGACCGTCTGTTTGGTGGGGAAGGGCGTCACCTTCGACACCGGAGGAATCTCCATCAAGCCCGCCGCGGACATGGAAAAGATGAAATACGACAAAGCCGGCGCCTGCACCGTGATCGCCGCCATGGGCACGATTGCGGATCTGAAACTTCCGGTTCACGTGGTGAGCCTCGCCCCGGCCGTTGAAAATATGCCGAGCGAAAATCCCCAGCGTCCGGGCGACATCATCCGGATGTATTCCGGAAAAACCGTGGAAGTCATCAATACCGACGCCGAGGGGCGGCTCATTTTGGGGGACGCTTTGGCCTACGCCGCCCGCTATAAACCCAAGGCCATCATTGATCTTGCGACGCTCACCGGCATGTGCGCCTACACCTTTGGCGACAAGGCCATCGGGCTCATGGGGAATGACCCTCGCCTTGTGGGACAGGTGAAAGAGGCTGGCGAAGAAACCGGCGAACGCTGCTGGGAACTTCCCCTTTGGGAGGAATACGGCGAGACGATCAAAGGCCATCATTCCGACCTTCTGAATGTCGGGGGAAAATACGGAGGGACGATCACGGCCGCGATGTTCCTCAAGGAATTTGTCCCGGAAAAAACACCCTGGGTTCATCTCGACATCGCGGGGACGGCCTGGTGCGACAGCCCCCGCGCCGATTGCCCCAAAGGGGCCACGGGCGTGGGCGTCCGGCTCCTCATCCAGTTTCTCCGCAATTGGCGATAACACACATGTAAGATTGCTTCGTCGGCCTAACGGCCTCCTCGCAATGACGGAAGACCTGCGTTACCTCTATTATTTCAAATCCTTCCAGGAGGAAAAATTTTTTGAGGCCCACGAGATCCTGGAAGGCCTTTGGCGCGAGACGGCGGGTGAAAAACGGGAATTTTATCACGGACTGATTCAGCTGGCCGCCGCCCTGGTTCATTTTCAAAAAGGGAATTTGAAGGGCGCGAAAGAGCTTTTCCGGACGGCTTCCGGTTATTTCAAACCTTATCTTCCCGAATATGAAGGGGTGGCCCTCTCAAGCATTGTGGGGGACTTTGAGAAGTTCCTCGAAATCTGGTCCCAGCACCCCGATCAACCGGAACTTGCAAAGCCCTTCCTTCCCAAGGTAGCATTAAAAAAGAAATGAATAAATTCCAGGAAGTCATTCAAAAGATTTCGCGGGGCCAGAAGCTTGCCAAAGACCTCACCCGCGAGGAAGCCCGGCAGGCCCTCCAATGGATTTTTGAGGGCCGGGCCAGCGATTTCGAAATCGGGGCTTTTTTTGCGGCGATGCGCATGAAAGGGGAATCGAAAGAGGAAACGGTCGGTCTGGTCGAAGCGGTGCGGGAACGCGTGCCGGGATTCCGCCCCCGATTCGAGGGCATTCTGGATCTGGGCGACCCCTATGACGGAAAAGTAAAAACTCTTCATTTGACCGTTCCCGTGGCCCTGATTTTGGCCGAAGCGGGAGTGCCGGTGGTGCTTCACGGAATTCCGGAGACCCCCGTCAAAAAAGGGGTGGAGACCCAAAGAATTCTTGAGGCCCTGGGCGTTAAAGTTCTGGAGGAGAAAGAGCACCTCATCGAAATTCTCGAAGAAGAAAAACTCGCTTTCTTTCCCACCGAGCGGCTGATTCCCGATTTCGCGAAGCTCCGTCCTTACCGGGAAGCCTTCGGACTCCGGCCTTTCGCCAACCACGTCGAGAAAATTTTCAACCTCGCCGGGGCAGCGACGCAGATGGTTGGGATTTATCACCGCCCTTACCTTGAGATGATCGGAGAAGCGTTGGCTGAACTCGGGATCCCCCGCATTTTTATTATTCAAGGAGTCGAAGGCTTTACGGAATTTTATCTTTCCCGGAAGACGCTTGTCTTTCAAATCGTTGAAGGGAAAAAAGAATCTTTTTGGATCGACCCCGCGGAATTCGGTTTACTGGGAGAGGAAGAAACGAGCCCCTCCCGGAAAGCCGAAGACCATGCCGGGAGGATCCGGGAACTCCTCGAAGGGGCTTCGGGGCCCGCCCGCGAAAGCGTTCTCTGGAATGCGGGGGTGAAATTATTCTGGATGAAAAAGGCGGCCACGATCGAAGAGGGGATCCATCAGGCCCGGACGATTCTTGATTCGGGGAAAGCACGGCTTAAATTGGAGGCTTGGAGGCATGCCAGCCAGGAAAAAGCGACCCCCAAAGAAAATTAAGTTGCCCGGGGAAGTGCCGGTTTTTCCCCTTCCCAACGCGATCCTTTTTCCGAAAATCGAGCTCCCTCTTTATATTTTCGAGCCCCGCTATCAAAAGATGCTGGCCGATGCCCTGGCCGGGGACAAATTCATCGCGGTTTCGCTTCTCCGCAAAGGCTGGGACCAAAAGGAAGAGCCTTACCCCACCCATCACGTCATTGGCCTGGGTTTCATCAAAGCCGCTGTGGAAAATGCCGACGGGACCTCTTACATCCTCCTCAAGGGAATGGCGCGGGCCGAGATCCTCCGCTACGTTCAGATGGAGCCTTACCGCAGGGCCCGGATCCGCGTGGTTCCGGATAAAATAAAGAATTCGAAGGAACTGAAGCGGCTCCACCAAGTCCTGAAGGGCCTTTTCATCCAAAAGCTCCGGCTGGGGAGTGAAAACCCCTCGCAGAACCTTGCGTTCCCCAAGGATTTGGAAGACCCCGTGACCCTTTCCCATTTCGTGAGTTTTACGATGAATACGAGTCCCTACCTCAAGCAGGACATTCTTGAAACCACCAATGTGAATTGCCGCGTGAAGCACCTCATCTCTTTGCTTGAAGAAGAGCTCTCTCCTCCGGGCCTTCAGAATTAATTTTTCACTCCCATTTTTTAGTTGATTTCTTTTTAAGCAGGAGTATGATTCTCTCCGCTTTAGCTCTTTCAAAAAACTGAATAGGTACCCCGCAAGGGTTTAATAGGGAAGTGAGGCTGGGCCTGAAAGGCCCGGTGCTCCACGGTCCCGCCGCTGTAGGCAAGTACGAAAGCGATCCGGCCACTGGGAAAGCTTATCCCGGGAAGGCCCGCGAGTAGGTTTGAACTTGCCAGTCAGAAGACCTGCCTGTTCTGAACCTTCCGCCAATAAAGCGTTGGCGGACTTCTCCGAGAGAGGGAAGACCCATGAAAACACGCACGCTTTTTCTCTTTTTAACCCTGACATTTCTTTTTACACCCCGCGCTTCTTCAGAAGAACCGGAGCGCTCCGAAACACCGCCCGAATCCAAACAAGTACCGCCCGTTCGGGCCACGGTCGTCGCCTCGCGGCTTCCGAATTTCCGCACCCCCTTTGACGACATCCCCGCCAACGTTTCCTATCTCTCCAAAGAGAACCTCAAACTAAAACATCCGCGGACATTCCAGCAGTCAGTCGAGGATCTTGAGAGCGTCGTGCTCTATGATCAGGTTGGGAACGGCCTCGACACCACGTTTTCTCTGCGCGGATTTAACGAGGGCAGCGCCGTGATTTTTCTTGTGGACGGCGTACGGGTGAATGAGCTCGACGGCGATGCCATGACCTACCCTCTCCTTGTGATGGATGACATTGAATCGATTCAAGTGGACCGGGGATCCGCTTCGCCCATTTACGGAAGCGGCGCTTTTGCAGGGGTAGTGCACATCACGACCGGCCAGCCGAGTCCCAAACCCATCCATCTTTTCGGGGGGCTCGAGTGGTCGAGTTTCGGAGGCTTGAGATTTCACGAGGGGGTGAGTGGGACCCTTCAAGACAAGTGGACGCCCCTCGAAGGAAAGTTTCAATATTATTTCAACGGAGGACGGAACGTGAACGACGGCTTCCGGGAAAACGGCGAAAGTCGCATCACGAATTTTGACATCAAAACCGCCTACGAACTTCCTGAAGAGGCGGGAAAGGTCTACGTCAATTTAAAACACGTGGACGATGCAATCTCCAATCCCGGTGAACTGACCCTCCAGCAATTTCACGACAATTCCGAAAGGGCCAATAAGCCCCTCGACGGCCGCGGCTATGAGGTGACAATCCTGCAATTGGGCGCGGACGAAAAATTTTTGGAGAAACGGATCTCCGCCTCTTTAATGACGAACTGGCGGATTCTGCGTTCCCACTTTTTCACCACTTCGGGCACTTTCACCGATTTTGTGACCGGCGCCAATCCCAACACCGACCGGGTGAGCACAAGGAGCCGGAACTGGGATTTTATTTGGCAGCTCGGTTATGAAGACGAATGGGAGTGGCTCGGGAACCAAAGCCTCCTCGGAATGGAATTTCGAAGAGGGGTCGAGACCGACCTCCGGGAAGAGGCCTTCGGCGGAAAGGTCACTCCGGGCGTTGCGGCGGAGACCGACCGTAAGTTTGAACCCTCCAACGGCTCTCTTTTTTGGCGGGAGAGCCTGCGCTTTTTTGACCGCGTGATCCCGCACGTCGGAATGCGCTATGACCGGTACTGGCTCGCGAGCGAAGATTTTCTCGACCGGACGCAAAACTTAAGCAGCCGGTGGAATAACGTCAGCTGGTCAACCGGACTCACCATCAAACCCGTGAAAAACGTTGACCTCTTCGGAAATTATTCCGAAGGTTTCCGGATTCCGACGATCAGCGAGCTTGCCCCCTTTGCCGGCGCGGTCAATACGGGGCTTCGGCCGGAAGAGTCCTACAGTTACGAAGTCGGCACGCGGCTTCATCTACGGGACAAAGGACTCGCCAAGTTCAGTTATTTTCTGATCGATTTGGGGGATGAAATCGTCTTCGACAGCACCTCGATCACCGCACTGACTCCTTTCGGAAGAAACATCAATATCGGAAAAAGCAGGCGTACGGGGATCGAAACGGCCCTTGAGTTAAATCCGATTCAGGAAGCAAAACTTTCCGGGACCTACACCTGGACCCGAGCCTATGTCCGCGAGACGGACGGCGCGGGATCGATCGTAGACGGGAGGACGCTTGGCCAGATCCCGGAACACCGTTTCACTTTGGGCGCGGACCTTCGCCCCCTCAAACGGCTGGGAGAATTTGGAGAAGGGTTCCGGATCGGACTTCACGGGTTTTTTACCGGTTCCCAGCATCCGAGCTCCTATGAATCGGCGGGGCAGGCCCTCCTGAATGCCACCGGTGGCGCGGGCCGCCGGATTAAACCCTACTCCGTCTGGAACTTGACGCTTTCCTATGAATGGAAAGGGATGGAGGTTTATTTCAAGATCAACAACCTTTTTGATGAGAAGTACTACTCAAGGGCCGTCTCGGCCACTTCCTTCGGCACCGTGATCTACCCTGCGGGGAATTTTGCCTTTGTGAACCCCGGTGCGTCCCGGGAATATGTTCTTGGAATGGACTGGGAATTTTGATAAAAGGAGGGTCTATGAAGAGCCTATCGGACATGTCATTGCGAGGAGCCGCAGGCGGCGAAACAATCTCTCGGGATTGCTTCGTCCCTTCGAGGCTCGCAATGACGTTTTTAATCACTCTAAGTTTTCTAGTTTTTTTTAGTCCCGCGGCATTTCCCGCGGAAAGGAGCCTGGTTGAGGCATTGCCCCTTTCTCCCGAAAGGTCTCACTCCGGGCATTTCGAAGTGACCATCACGGCGGACGGCAAGACACTGCCCAAACCGGGCCCGGTTTTTACGGAAGACGCTGAAGAAGGGATGGCCCTGCCTTACCTTCTGTCGGCCCCGCGGCCGATTTCTTACCCTCGCTGGGCGGTCCGCCAGGGATGGGAAGGCACGTTTGTCATCGCCATCGAAGTCCTTCCCACGGGAGCGGTGGGGCGCTGGAAAGTGATGGAGTCAACCGGACATTCTCTTTTAGATGAAGCCGCCATCAAGGCCGTCCGCGAGTGGCGATTCCATCCCGCCACCGAGCAGGGGAAAGCGGTGGTGAGCTGTATCCAGATTCCGGTCCGTTTTAAGCTTCAAGATTAACCTCAAAATTATCGGAGCCTCGCACGATCCATTTCATTGAATACCTCTTGATTCGAATTGTCGGGAGACTCATCAATCTCCTTCCCCTTTCCCTCGCCCTTCGTCTCGCCCGTCCCGTCGGCATTTTCCTTTTCTGGTTTTTAAAAAGATCCCGCCGGATTGCCTTGGAAAACCTCCGCCACGCTTACGGCTCCGAGAAATCCGAGGCCGAGATTAAAAAAGTTGCCCAAGAGAGCTTCGTCCACCTTGCAGAATTTGGAATTGAATGGTTGAGAATGCCCGAAATTGCTAAAAATCCCGAACGCTACCTCGGGATTGAACACGTGGAACGGATTCACGACGCACTTAAGAATAAAAAAAGGGGCGCCCTTCTTTTTGTCTCCCACAATGGGAATTGGGAGATTATGGCCTTGATTGCCGGACAATTGATTGCCAAGCCGGTCGGAGCGGCCATGTATGCCCTGGCCCGTCCCCTTAAAAATCTCTACGTTTATCAAGAAGTGATCCGTCGCCGCGGCCTGACGGGTCTCATGTCAATTTCCAAGATCGGCGCCGTCAGTGAAACTTTTGATCGGCTCAAAGAAAATGGGATCGTCTCAATGTTGGTGGATCAACGGGTGAGTGAGGGAAGCGTGCTCGCCACATTTTTCGGACGCAAGGCGCTCACCACCGGCCTTCCTGCGCTCGCCGCCCGCCGTCTCGGAACACCCGTTTTTTTTGTTTTTCTTCGAAGGACACCCGGTCTCCGCTATATCATGGGAGTCGAGGGGCCTTTTCCGGTCGAAACTTCCAAAAATCCCCAAAGGGACGTCGAGGTCAATACCCAGCGTTTTAACGACCGCATTGAAGCGGAAATCCGAAAAAACCCGGCCCATTGGCTCTGGATGCACAACCGTTGGCGTCTTGCGAGCGAGCCGAAGGACAGGTAGACTGTTTGTATGCGGCTCACCCGGATTTACACGAAAACAGGGGATAAGGGGGAGACCGGTCTTGCGGGCGGAGGCCGGGTTTCCAAGGACTCCGACCGGATCGAGGCCTACGGCACGGTCGATGAGGTGAATTCTGTTTTGGGAATTGTCCGTTCTTTCCTTAAGGAAGCCTTCGATGCGCAGTGGATCGAAAAAATCGACCCGCGCCTTTATAAAATTCAAAATGTCCTTTTTATCGTCGGCGCTGATTTGGCCACTCAACCCGGAAAGACTTATCCGAATCAGGTCGTTGTTCAGGAAAAACAGGTGACCGAGCTTGAAAACTGGATCGACGAATGGCAGGAGGATTTGAAGCCCCTTCCCGAATTCATCCTTCCGGGCGGCGGAAAAATCGCCTCTTTTCTTCATCAAGCGCGCACGGTTTCGAGGCGCGCGGAACGTGTTGCCGTGCGTCTTTCCCGCAAAGAAGAGGTGAGGCCTGAAGTGATCCGTTACCTCAACCGGTTGAGTGATGCTCTCTTTGTCCTCGCGCGCTGGGTCAGCAAAAAATCGGGCGAAGAAGAAACCCTCTGGGACCGGTCCCTCGAATGAGGGGTCTTTGACATGCCGATCCGCTGTCCCGCCTGCGGCCGGGAGTACGATGCGGCCCTTTTCCAGTTTGAACCGAAAATCCGTTGTAAGTGCGGCAAAGTGCTCGGGCTCTCCATGATCGAAAGCATCGAGGATTTCGAGCGTTACCTCGAAAGCGTTGAAGAAAAAGAGAAAGCGCGCGAAATCCAGGAGGAGGCAACCCGCATCTGCCAGATGATCTTGGATGAATCCTGCGCCAAGGTCGATATCGAAATTGCCAAAGGCAAATTAAAGCACCGCGTGGCCGAGCTTTTCCCCGACAAAGTGGAGCTTTACGAAATGATTTATGAGTCGCGCTTCGAACGCCTCTGGGAGCAGTTCAGAAAGTAGTCTCTTTGCCGGCCACCTGATTGAGCCTTTCGGGGTGATCACTGATCAGCCCGTCGGCCCCCCTCCGAAGGAGTTCCTCCATCTCGGCGGGCTCATTGACCGTCCAATAAAAAACCGTGACCCCCTTTTTATGGAGGAAACGGATCCACCGCTCGTCATCCAGCCGGATTCCCCTTTTTTCTCTCGGGAGGGAGGCGTAGCGGGCCGGGGCGGGAAAAAATCCAAGGCCCGTTCGGAAAGCGAGGTAGAGACCCACGATTTCTTCCTGGAAGAGAAGCCCTTTCACGGAAGGGGGAGCGAGGCGCCTCACGGCCCGGGAGACTTTGCTCGAGAAAGAACCGGTGTAAAGAGGCCCGGGATGCTGGGATTTTTTGATCACGTCGACAATTTTTTTGGCCACCCTATCGTCACTCCCTTTGATCTCCAGGCAGAGGGGAGTTTCGGGGAAGTGCTCGAGGACTTCCTCGAGGGTGGGGATCCGGACCCCCTTCCCGCGGTAGGGAAAAAGTTTTTTACCGTCCGGATCAAAATGATAGCCCACGTCTTTGGTCTTGAGTTCTTTGAGGGTATGGCTTGAAACGGGCCCCTTCCCGTTGGTCATGCGGTCAATCGTCTCATCGTGAAAAATGACCGGGATCCCGTCTTTGGTGAGACGGAGGTCCATCTCCACCATGTCCACCTGGTATTTTTGGATGGCGGTGGCAAAGGCCTCGATCGTATTTTCCGGGGCCTCGGTGTTTCCGCCCCGGTGGGCGATCCGTTTAAACTCGTAACTGTTTTTCTGCATCCACAATATCCCGGTTAATTAAATTTCTAGCGCGCTCGGCGGTGCGCCGGAGCTTTTCAGAGACATGGGGCGCATTTAAAAGCTCGCGGGCGAGCTGAATCACCATTCGAAAATAGCGCACCAGTTCCCCCTCGTCTACGGTGGTGAGGCGCGAGAGCTTGTCAAACGGCTCCCCCCGGGCCCATGCCTCGACCGCAGGCGCCAGATTAAAATGCGGCGGTTTGGTGTAGGGAAAAATCCGGAATTTGGATTCCCGGCGGTGAACCATATTGTAATAGTGGGTCGCCATTTTCAGAAGTTTCTGACTGGGCCCATCCAGATGCGGCGGATGGTCGCCCTTTCGCGGTTCAAAACTAAGCGCGGAGAGGAGGATGCTCAACCGGATCTCGTCAAGGTCCTCGAGCGCCCCCTCCTCGTGCATTTCCGAGAGGATGAGTTCGTAGCCGAAAATGGACGCGGCAAATTCTCCTTTCGGAGGGAGGCCGGAGGGCGTGAGGTACCCCGACTCCTCCAAAAGCCTGAGTTTTCTTTCGATGTGGCCAAACCCCTCCTCGCGTCTTTGTTTGGAGGACTGAAAATAATGAAAAGAGCGGGGATAGATTTGCATCAGCTCCCGTCCGAAGTCACGGTAAAGATTAAGGAGCGTGGCATAGGCGGTGTTGAACTGGCTCCGGATCGATTCGGCGTCCCCGTAAAGGACCCGCCGGACCTCCGGAAAGGGAATGTCCTGGGGATGAATCCGCACGTAAACAAAGCCCCCCTCATCCATTCCCCGCCTTCCGGCGCGGCCGGCCATCTGGTAAAAATCGCGGGTCGTGAGATGACGGAAGCGGGTGCCGTAGAATTTCTCAAGCTCGTCAAAGATGACGCTCCGGGCCGGCATGTTGATTCCGAGGGCAAAAGTTTCTGTCGTGAAAATGAGCTTGATGAGGCGGCTTGTAAAGAGCCGCTCCACCACTTCTTTTAAAGTCGGGAGCATTCCGGCATGATGGTAGGCGATCCCTTGCCGGATGAGGGGCCCCAGGTCGAGGGCGGATTTTTCCTGCGTGAGGTCGTAACGGGTGAGGAGGGTTTCATAAAGCTCCGCGATTTCTTTTCTTTCGCCCCCGCTTAAAAAATCAAAAAGGGGAGCGGCTTCCTGGGCGAGGAGTTCCGCCCGGCGCCTTCCGAAGACAAAGTAAATGGCGGGGAGGCGTTTTTTTTCCACGAGACTCCGGAGGAGGTGGTCCAAGCGGTTCGGCTTGGCTCGCAGCGGCCGGAACCCCCGGCGCCTTTCCCTTCCGGTGAGTCTCCAATTTTCCCGGTCGAAATAACCTTCGCGGCGCAGCCGGTTCATGTCTTCAAAGAATTTTCCCTGGCACTGGAAAATGAAAGTGAGCGGCACGGGCCGGTGGGTTTCTTTGACGACCGCGATGGGGCGGTTGTGAATCGAGCGGATCCATGCGGCGAGTTCGTCCACATTGGGGACGGTGGCGCTCAAAGCCAGGATCCGGATTTCGGGGGGAGTGAAAAGCAGTGCCTCCTCCCAGACCGTCCCCCGTTCCGGATCGTCCAGGTAATGGATTTCATCGAAGATGACCCAGCCCACCTTCCGGACCCGGTCCAGATTCTCAAAAAGGGAATTGCGGTAGATCTCCGTGGTCATGATGAGGACGGGGGCCTCCGGATTGATGGAGACATCTCCGGTGAGAACCCCGACTTCCTCTCCGTAACGGGCACGGAAGTCGCGGTACTTTTGGTTGCTCAAGGCCTTGATGGGGGCGGTATAAATGACCCCCTCGTGGCGGGCCAGGGCCCTTTCGATCGCCGCTTCGGCGATGAGGGTCTTCCCCGCACCGGTGGGGGCAGAGACTAGAACCGAATGCTCCTGCTCAATCCAGCTAATGGCCTTTTCCTGAAAGGGATCGAGTATAATAGCCATTGAAGTTTTTGCGTATTATAATCGATTCATTTCATGAAATGGCTGATTAATCTTATGGTGACCTCGTTTCTCTTTTTTCCGGAAAAGGACTTCTCGGCGCTCCCGAAGGATTTCGGCCTCCAGGAAGAGGAAGCCCTCATCCAGACCGCGGACGGGGTACGCCTCCACGGCTGGTTTTTTCAAGCGGCGGACTCAAAAGCCGTTTTGCTTTTCTTTCACGGCAACGCCGGCAATATCTCCGGAAGACTTTTTAAGGCCCAGGGGTGGGTTGAGCGGGGGATTTCCGTCTTTCTGGTGGATTACCGCGGGTACGGGAAAAGCGGGGGACGGATTGAGAAAGGGGAGGATCTTCTGAGGGACGCCGACGCCAGCCTGGCTTGGCTCGAAAAGAAGAAAAACGCGCCCCCCGAAAAAATCATCCTTTACGGGGAATCCATCGGTTCCTACCCGGCAATTTACCTCGCCCGGCAGAAGAAATTCGCCGGCCTCGTCCTGGAAGCCCCCTTTACGAGCCTCTTAGACCTTGCCCGGAAGAATTACGGGTGGGTGCCGGACGGTTTCCTGAAGGATTTTGAAATGCTCAATCAGGACGTCATCCCCCAGGTCCAGGCCCCGGTTTTTATCCTTCACGGCAATGAGGATGAGATCTGCCCGGTGGATTTCGGCCAGCGCCTTTATGAGCTGGCGCCCGCCCCCAAGGAATACTACGTCGTCCAGGGAGGCCACCATAATGACCTGCCGGCGATTGCCGGAGACCGCTATTTCGAATACCCCTTCCGCTTCGTTGCTAAGGAAAACGGCCTGATTTAGGCCTTCCCGGCCCTCTTTACCGCCCGCCTCTTTTTTGATAAAATAAGGTTACTTTGCTAAGAGAGGTTATTTATGAAGAGGAAACTTCAATTAATCCTTCTTTTGGTGCTTTTATGGCTTTTCCAGGCGGTTTCTATGGGCTTTCTCGCGCAAAAGCTTTTTGCCGAGGGTTCCGACGACCTTTACCTGGACGCTCGCTATCTCCCCCTCGAAGAGGAACTTACCCAGGGTGACGACGCTATCTTAAGAAGGCGATAAGCCCTCTTGCGACGCCTCCTTTCCCTCCTGGCCCGCCTGTCAGCCCTGGCCTTTTTGTTAGTTTCGCTCAATTTTGGCTGTACCAGTAAGAGTTGGGTGGCCCGGCTTTATATGTTTCAGGCCGAGAGCGCTTTTGACAAGGCCCACAACCTGCGGGTCAAGAAGATCCCCTATGAAGTCCGTCTGCGGTACTACCGCAGGGCCTGTGACGGATTCTGGGAGGCCTACCGGCGGGACCCCAAGATTTTCACTCTTTATCGGATTGAATTGGCCGTTGAAGCCTGTCTTCGGGTGGAAAACAAGGAAGTCGAAAAGGCTTTTAAGGCGTTTGAAGAAAAATACGCCGCGGAGCATCCCGTTGAGGCGGAATTCGGCGACGCCTTCCCGATGGCGGTCGAGTAACCTACTCCCTTTCCCCGAACCAATCCAGTTCGTTGATCAAGCTCGGAGATTTTTTCTTTCCTTGAAAGCGGCGGTAAATTTTGCCGGAGGGTTTCACGCGGGGGGTGGGGCGGATTTCCCAAGTGTGACGAACTTTGGGAATGGCGGACTTTTTCTTTTTTTTAGGACTCACGCAAAACCTTTAACATTTCCGTGTGAATGAATCCGTTGGAAGCCACCGTCTGGGGGACAAGATCCGTTTTCAGTCCTGAAAGATTTAACGGCTTTCCCGAGAAATCGCTTAATTTTCCGCCCGCCTCCTCCACGATCAAAAAAGCCGCGGCCACATCCCAGATGTGAAGTTTGAGTTCCCAAAACCCGTCGAACCTGCCGGAGGCCACGTAAGACAAATCCAAAGCCGCGGCCCCGGTCCTTCGGATTCCCTGGACATAAAACATAAAGGCTTTAAACGTCCGTAGGTATTCGTCCGCATGTTTCCGGCGGTCGTAGGGAAATCCGGTCCCGAGAAGAGAGTGGCCCAGCGTCGGATTTTGCGAGACCACAATCGGCAGGCCGTTCAAAGTGGCGCCCCGCCCCTTTTCCGCGTAAAAAAGTTCCCCGCGGAAGGGATCGTAAACTCCGCCCGCGGTGACCTGGCCGTGGTCTTCGAAGGCAATGGAAACGCAGGCAATGGGGTAGGTGTGGGCGAAATTGGTGGTGCCGTCCAGGGGATCGATGATCCACCGATAAGGGGATTTCCCTCGCGCCGGGGATTCCTCGGTGAGAATAGCGTGGTCGGGAAAGTGCGAGAGGATCTTTTTGACGATGAGTTCTTCGGAGCGCTTGTCCGTCTCTGTCACGAGACTCAACTCGCCCTTTTTGGCGATCACGCGCCGCTCGAAAAGGGTCTCTTTGAGGAGGCTTCCCGCCTTTTCAAGCGAGTCGAGGAGCACAGCGCGGATTTTTTCTCTATCCATTGATCGAACGGTCATTTTCTGTTAGCATAACCCCCATAACAACTTAAGGATAAGATAAAGCCAAAATTATAACACAAACCCCCTTATGCCCTACCGCATTACTTTAATCCCCGGAGACGGGATTGGTCCTGAACTTGCCGAAGTCACGAAGGCCGTGATTGAGGCGACAGGCGTTTCTGTCACCTGGGATATTCAGCCGGCCGGAATTGATGTCATGGAAAAAGAAGGGACCCCTCTCCCGGCGAGGGTGCTGGAATCGGTCCGGAAAAGTAACGCGGCGATCAAAGCGCCCGTTACCACCCCCGTCGGTACGGGTTTTCGCTCCGTCAATGTCGCCCTCCGCAAGGAACTCGATCTTTACGCCTGTCTCCGTCCCTGCAAGTCTTATCCCGGGGTGCGGTCCCGGTACCAAAAAATCAATCTCGTGATCGTCCGGGAAAATACCGAAGACCTTTACGCCGGAATCGAATTTCAAAAAGGGACCCTCGAGGCCAAAGAGTTGATCCGCGAGATCGCGAAGCTTTCCAAAAGGGAAATCCGCGGGGATTCCGGGATCAGCATCAAGCCCATCTCGGTTTTCGGGACGGAGCGCATCGTCCGCTCCGCTTTTGAATACGCAAAAAAATATCACCGCAAAAAAGTGACGGCCGTCCACAAGGCCAACATCATGAAATTCTCGGACGGACTTTTCCTTGAAGTCGCGCGCGAAGTGGCTAAAAAATACCCCTCCATCGAATTTGAAGACCGGATCGTGGACAACATGTGCATGCAGCTTGTTCAGAATCCGGAACAGTTCGACGTCCTCGTCCTCCCCAATCTTTACGGCGACATCATTTCCGATCTTTGCGCGGGCTTGATCGGCGGTCTCGGCATTGCACCCGGCGCGAATTTGGGAGACAAATACTCGCTTTTTGAAGCGGTCCACGGCTCGGCGCCGAAATACAAAGGCCTCAACAAGGTGAATCCGACCGCCCTCATCCTTTCAGGGGTCCTGATGCTCCGCCATTTAGGGGAAGAGAAGGCGGCGGACCGGCTCGAGAGTGCCGTGGCGGAAGTGATCCGCGAAGGCAGGTCCGTGACCTATGACATGAAAGAAAACCGAAACGACCCGACCGCTGTGGGCACCCGCGAAATGGGCCAGGCCATCGTCGATAAACTCAAAATTCAAAACGAAAAGTTAAAAACCACAGGTAAAAATTAAAAATGAAAATCTTATTTTATTGTCGCGAAGCGACACCAAAGTTTTTAACTTTTTGTTTTCAGTTTTAAATTTTTATGGAACGTCCGAAAGTTACTGTTGTTGGAGCTGGTTTCGTGGGGGCGACGGCGGCCCAGCGGATTGTGGAGAAAAATCTGGCGGACGTCGTCCTGACGGACATCGTCGAAGGCCTTCCCCAGGGCAAAGCGCTCGACATGATGGAGTCGGCCCCGGTCGAGGGATTTGAAGCGGAAATCACCGGCACGAATGATTACGCCGGCACCAAAAATTCCGACCTGATTATCATCACAGCAGGCCTCGCGAGAAAGCCCGGCATGAGCCGCGACGATCTTCTCCAACAAAATGCCGGGATTGTGGGCGGGATTGTCACCGAGGTCGTCCGATATTCCCCCAAAGCCCTCCTTCTTATTGTCACCAACCCCCTGGATGTCATGGTTTATCTGGCCTGGAAAAAATCCGGCTTTGAGGCCAAGCGCGTCTTCGGAATGGCCGGGGCGCTTGATTCGGCGCGCTACGCCCACTTTATTTCCGAAGAATTGAAGTGCAAGCCGGGCGAAGTCGAGGCCATGGTCTTGGGAGGCCACGGCGATGAGATGGTTCCCGTGCCGGCGCATACCAAAGTGAAAGGGAAGCCCCTGACCCACTTTCTCAAGCCGGACCGGATCGAAGCGATCAATCAGAGGACGCGTGACGGCGGCGCCGAAATCGTGAAATTCCTGAAAAGCGGGAGCGCCTTTTATGCCCCCAGCTCCTGTGTGGTCAAAATGGCCGAAAACATTCTCAAGGAAAAAGGGGAGCTGATCCCTTCGTGTGTTTACTGCGCGGGCCAGTACGGAATCAAAGACATTTATTGCGGCGTCCCCGCCCGTTTCGACCGCTCCGGCGTCAAGGAAATCGCGGAACTCGAACTCACCCCCGGCGAAAAAAAGGCCCTTCAAATTTCCGCCGAACACGTCCGCGAACAGGTCGCCAAGTTAAGTCTGTAATCAATGGAGAAGACCCTCAAGGTTCTGAATGAACTGGAAAGGGAAGGTTTCATTAAAGGGTATGCGATCGGGGGAGGAATCGCCGCCATTTTCTATATGGAACCGGTTCTTACCTATGACTTGGATGTTTTCGTCTTTCTCTCCGCTGGAAAAAGCAAACTCGTTGTGCTTTCCCCGATTTATGATTACTTGAAACGCAAGGGTTACCGGGAAGACAAAGAACATATCGTCATTGAAGGAATCCCCGTTCAATTCATTCCCACCTACAACTCCCTTGTGGAGGAGGCGGTAAGGAAGGCGCGTGAGGTAAAATATAAAGGGGTGAAGACAAGAGTCGTTCGAGCCGAACACTTGGTTGCGATCATGGTGCAGACGGGCCGGGCGAAGGACAAAGAAAGAATGGCTTTATTTCTGAAAGAGGCGAAAATCAACCGAAAGGAGTTAACCGGAATAATTCAGAGGCACGGTCTCGATACCGAATGGAACCGCTTCCAAAAGAAATAAAAAGAATTTTCCGCGCGAAAGAGAAAAGGCGGCGCAAGCTTGCCAAGCTTCCCTTTGACAAGAAAATCCTTATTTTAATCGAGCTTCAAAAGATCGCAAGCGGTATTCACTCAAAAAAAGGAAAAACAAAAGCGGAAGTGTGGAGCATTTGATTCCGCCGAACACGTCCGCGAACAGGTCGCCAAGTTAAGTTTCTGAGTGAGAATGATGAATGACAGTTTCAAGGCACGGTCTTCGCTTAAGGTCGGAGGAAAAACTTACGCCCTCTTCCGGCTGGACGTCCTTGAAAAAGCGGGCCTCACCGGCCTCTCCCGCCTTCCTTTTTCCATCCGGATTCTTTTAGAAAATCTCCTCCGAAATGAAGACGGCCGGAGCGTTTTTAAAGAGGACGTGGAGGCGCTTGCGCGCTGGAGCCCCTCTCAAAAGTCAGAAAAAGAAATCGCTTTTACCCCAGCCCGGGTCGTTTTGCAGGATTTCACCGGCGTGCCGGTCGTGGTGGACTTGGCCGCCATGCGGGATGCGGTGAAAAAACTCGGAGGCGATCCCCGGAAAATCAATCCCAAACAGCGCGTGGACCTTGTGATCGACCACTCGGTTCAGGTGGATTTTTTCGGAACGCCCGGCGCTTTCAGCCAAAATGTCGCAAGGGAGATGGAGAGGAACCGGGAACGTTACCAATTTCTCTGCTGGGGCCAGAAAGCGTTTTCAAATTTCCGCGTCGTGCCCCCGGGGACGGGCATTGTCCACCAGGTGAATCTGGAATATTTGGCGTCGGTGGTGATGACGAAACCCCTCACCCAACCCTCTCCCCTTAGGGGAGAGGGAAAGGGTGAGGGGAGAGAAATCCTTTTGTATCCCGACACCCTTGTCGGAACCGATTCGCACACCACGATGATCAACGGTCTCGGAGTGCTTGGCTGGGGCGTGGGAGGGATTGAAGCCGAAGCGGCCATGCTGGGCCAGCCTGTTTCGATGAAGATCCCCGAGGTCGTGGGTTTTAAATTTCGCGGCTCTCTTCGGGAGGGCGCGACCGCGACGGACGCGGTTCTGACCGTGACCGAGATGCTCCGCAAAAAAGGGGTGGTGGAAAAATTCGTGGAGTTCTACGGGCCCGGCCTCGATTCGCTTTCCCTGCCGGACCGGGCGACGATCGCCAACATGTCTCCCGAATACGGCGCTACGATCGGATTTTTTCCTGTCGATCAAGAGACGCTGAATTATCTCCGGTTAAGCGGCCGCTCCGAAGAGCTCATCCAGCGGGTTGAGGCTTATGCCAAAGAACAGAACCTGTTCCGTACTAAAGAAACACCGGACCCGCAGTTTTCCGATACCTTGGAGCTTGACCTTGGCGCTGTCGAGCCGTCACTCGCAGGCCCCAAACGCCCCCAGGACCGCGTCGCTCTAAAAGAAGCCGGGCGTTCCTTCCGGGAGGCGCTTCTCGGAATGACGAAGGACAAACTGCCTCCCCTTGACCCCAAACGGATCAATAACTGGGTGGGTGAAGGGGGAGAGACTGCCGTCGGAGCGGGACGCTCGCCCCGCCCGTCGGCCGAGCCAATCGCGCCGCCCCATTCGGATCTCGGAACCGCCGTGGCCGTCAAGATGGAAACCGAAGAGTTCGAACTTCATCACGGCTCCGTTGTGATCGCCGCGATCACGAGCTGCACCAACACGTCCAATCCGCAGGTGATGATCGGCGCGGGCCTTTTGGCCCAGAAAGCTGTGGCGCGCGGACTCACGGTCAAACCCTGGGTCAAGACGAGCCTCGCTCCGGGATCCAAGGTGGTGATGGAGTATCTCAAAGAAACCGGCTTGATCAGCGCCCTTGAAAAACTGCGTTTTCATCTGGTCGGATTTGGCTGCACGACCTGCATCGGAAATTCCGGGCCTTTGCCCGGCCCGATCGGCGAGGCCGTGAAGAGCCATGACCTGGTGGCCGTGGCCGTCCTTTCCGGGAACCGCAATTTCGAAGGAAGGATCAATCCGCTGGTCCGCGCCAACTATCTGGCTTCGCCTCCGCTCGTCGTGGCCTATGCGATCGCCGGCACGATGGACATCGACCTTTCCAAAGATCCTTTGGGAATGGACCCGCAGGGTAAACCCGTTTATTTGCGCGACCTCTGGCCGAGCGAAAAAGAAATCCGGGAGGCGATGCGCTCGGTCACTTCAAAAACGTTTCAGAAAGAATATTCCCATGTTTTCGAGGGTGATGAGAATTGGCGCTCGATGAAAATCCCGAAAGGGGACACCTTTCAATGGGATCCCCAATCCACTTATGTGAAAAACCCGCCTTATTTCGAGAACTTCTCCGCAGAAGAACCGCCCGCTTTAAAGGACGTTGAGAAAGCCCGCGTGCTCGTGATGGTGGGGGATTCGGTGACGACGGACCATATTTCTCCGGCCGGCTCGATTCAAAAAGACGGCCCGGCGGGAAAATATCTGACGGAGCACGGCGTCCTTCCCAAAGACTTCAATTCCTACGGGGCCCGGCGCGGGAATCATGAAATCATGATGCGCGGGACTTTTGCCAATATCCGCCTTAAAAATTTACTCGCCCCCGGTACGGAAGGGGGATGGACAAAATATTTTTCCCCCCCACCCTCTCCCCCTGGGGGGGAGAGGGAAAAACAGTCTTCTCTTACCCTCTCCCCTCTGGGGAGAGGGGAGGGTGAGGGGGTCTTGCCTATTTACGACGCCGCCACAAAATATCAGAAGGAATCCGTGCCGCTTCTTGTGATTGCAGGAAAAGAGTACGGGGCCGGCTCCTCACGCGACTGGGCGGCGAAAGGCCCGGCGCTTCTGGGGGTCCGGGCCGTGATCGCGGAAAGTTTTGAGCGGATCCACCGTTCTAATCTTATAGGAATGGGCGTGCTTCCTTTGGAGTTTGAGAAGGGGCAAAACCGGGAGTCCCTCGGGCTTACGGGAGAGGAGGAGTATTCAATTCAGGGGATTGCCAAAGACCTTGCCCCCAGGAAAAAACTCGCGGTTTTGGCCAAAGGAAAATCAGGAGAGAAAAAATTTAACGTGCTTTGCCGGATCGATACGCCGGTGGAACTTTCTTATTACCAGCACGGCGGGATCCTACCTTACGTTCTCCGCCAGCTTCTGTAAAATTCCTTCGTAGTACTCCGCGTATTCCCTTCCCCGTTTTCTAAGGTCGTAGTGCTCCCTCACGAGTTTCCGGATGTTCGACCCGAGCCGCTCCCTCAATTCTTTTTTCTCAACCAATTCCCGGATTTTTTCTATCCATTCTGAAACACTGGAGGCGAGGAGCCCGTTCTCACCTTCTTTGATCAGGTCGCCGAAGACCCCGAGCCGGCTCGCAATCGAAGGCACGCCGAAATAACCCGCCTCAATCAGTTTGAGTTCGGATTTGGAGCGGTTGAGGAGCGTGTCTTTCAGCACCACGAGGTTTGTGTCAAGATGGCGGAGGACGGCCGGAAGCTCCCTCCACGGAATGCGTTTTGTGGGGTACACCACGGACGAATCGCGGCCGGGGAAGCTTTTTGGGTTTCCGATCAGGAAGAATTTGACCCGCTTCCGTAATTCGGCATCAAGTTTTCCCACGATTTCTCGAAAGAGTTCGGCATCCCGCGCGTGCGTTTCGCCCGCGGCCCAGCCGAAGACGACCCGGCCCACCTTTTTGCAGCTCTGCATTTGCCGGATGATCCGGTCCGCCTCGCCGGAATATCCGCTTTTTTCATAGAGATCGAAGTCGATGGCATTGGGCAGTACGGTGACCGAAGGGTTGTATTTGCGGAGTTTTCCCGCGAGGAATTCCGTCGTCGTCGTGACGAAATGACATTTCCGGAAAAGGGAGGGCAGGAAATCGGAAGGGACTCCGGTTTTAATCTCATTCTCATCCAGGAAAATATAGTCATCCAGGTCAATCCCGGTGCGCTTCTTTCGGATCGAGTAATGAAACACCTCTTCAATCCGCCTTGCGATGAGAAATGCCGGCAAGCAAAGCCTTTTGAAATACCAGACCGCCTGCGGAATTCTTTGGAAGATCACAAGATCGCTTTCGTCGATTTCCTTCTTTGAGAGAGAATAAATCAGCCGCACTTTCGCCGAGACCCCCGAATTTGCAAGCGCTTCGGCGGGCTGGTAACTCCGGTAGCGGCAGGAGGGGGTGTTTTTTGTGTTGTACGTTATAAACAAAATTTTCATGAGGGCGACCCGACAGGGATTTGCTTTTGACGCCACAATTCCTGGAGGCGGGATTTCACGAGGCCCCCGACCGTTTTTTTATTAAAGCGGTCCTCAATGTCCCGCGCCGCCCGTTCGGCCTTCACAGCCGCCTCCCCCGGATTTTCAAAAACCCGCCGCATGCATTCCGCGGCATGGGCAATATCGGGCTCGGCCCACGAAAAACCTTCGGGATAGGGGCCGACGGGTTTCGGGATCGCCACTTTCTCATAGCGGACAAGATGGCTATTTTCCCGCGTGGTAAAGTCCATATTGCCGGAATAAGCGGTGACGATGACGGGTTTTTTAAGGAGCATGGCCTCGGCGATCGTGAGGCCAAAACCCTCCGAACGGTGGAGGGAGACATACGCGTCCGCCAAACGAATCAAATCGTGGGCCTCTTCTTGGGCGAGCTCCCGATCCAGGAGAGAGATATTTTTTTGGCTGCATTCTTCCGCGAGCTCGGCCTTTTCTTTCGGAAACCGGTGCGAATTAGCGCATTTGATCACAAGCTCTACTCCGGGGGTCTCTTGAAACGCCTTCTTGAAGGCTCGAACCACGGCCAGCGGATTTTTTCTTTCGAAATAGCTGAAAAAATCGAAAACAAAAAGGAAAACGTAAACTTCTTTTGTAATTCCAAAACGCGAGCGGTCACGGCCCGCAGGAGAGACTTGGACAACAGGCGGGACCACGGTGACGGGGATCGGAACGGCCGCTTGGATCGATTTCCTTGAGAATTCAGAGGCAACCCATATTTCCCGGAGGCAGCGGTGAACGTTTTTCCAGCGCTCGGGAAACCGTTCGAGTTCCCAGTACCAATAACCGATGTTGGAGCGTCCCCGGAACCGGGAAGCTCCCAAAAGAGGGTAAAGATAAGTCATTTGTTTGGCATTGATTTGGAAGAGGTTAAAATGAAAATCATTCTTCGGGGTTTGGGCCTTTACGGGAATTGAAAGATAGCTTTCCACCGCGAGCTCGGAGCAAGGGATTTCTTCCTCCCTTAAGAGATCCGCGGTGGTGCTGGAAATCAAACCGACCGCCCCCGAACCGGCGCGGCGGAAATAGCCGTAGAGATTGACCCCAAAGACGCCCTGCGGAGCCTCGGGCTTGGGGGGAGGGATCCGCGACCCGAGGACTTTTTCAACCCAGGGGACGACCGAAGCGCTCAGCCAGCCGTCGAGCTGTCCAAGGCCCGTCTCGCGCGGGTCGACTCCCTTGAGAAGGAAAATGAAAAAGCGGATAAAGCGGGCAAATAAGATCATCTTTTACCGTCGACCGAGGCGAGAATTTCATCCATTCGTTTCTTGATCAGCTCGCCGATCCTTTCAGGGCTCAAGTTTGCGCGGATGTCCGCCTGGGCGGCCTGTCCTTTTTCAAGCGCCTCTTTCCGGTGAAAGAAGACATGCTTCATCCAATGGGCCGCGTGATCGATGCTTGGTTCCGCCCAGTGCCACCCTTTTTCATAGGGACCAATCGTTTTTTGAATACGAACGAGTTTGTGATTTACAAGGAAACTATTTTGGGGCGTGGTGAATTGCATGTTCCCGGAGTATCCGGTGACGATGACCGGCTTCGCTAGGGACATCGCTTCCGCAATGGTGAGCCCGAAACCCTCTGAACGGTGGAGCGACACATAAACATCACAGGCTTGGATCAATTGGCGGGTGCCCGTTTGGCCGATGTCTTCGTCGATCACCCGGACGCTGGGATGCCGTCCGCCGCTTTCGAGGAGCCGCTGGCGTTCCGCCGGGAAATAATGGGAATTAAAACATTTGATGACCAGGAGGGCCTCCGAAGAGGGATCCGGGAATGCCTGTTGAAAGGCCCGGATGAGGCCCAGGGGATTTTTCCTTTCAAAGAACCCTCTGAAATCGAAGACAAAAAGAAAGATGAACCGGTTCTTCGGCAGAGAGAAAGCGGACCGGGAAGCTTCCGGCACTTCGAAGTGGACAGGGGGAGGGATGGTGCAAACCGGAAGTGCCGTGGCTTCCTGAACCGCCGCCCGCGTGAATTCCGAGGCGGTCCAGATTTCATGAAGGCACCGGAACGCCGGGAACCATTTTTTTGGAAAATGTTCATTTTCCCAATACCAGAAGCCGATGTTATAGTGGTTTTCAAACTTTTTTTTCTTTGCCTTCCAATAGATGGTAGGAGTTTGGTCGGCATTGATTTGAAATAAATTGATGAAATAGGGATTGCGAAGATCAGGGGAGCGGCGCGGTTTTTCCACACCGAAGTATTTCGGAAAGAAAGGAATGACGTTACAAGTCTGGAAAGGGATTTTTGCGCTTTCAATCGCCCGCAGGTTCGCAACCGCCCCCGTTTCAACCCCGCTTCCGACGCCCTCTCTGAAATAGCCGAAAATATTGAGCCCCTCCGGAAGCTTGCGCTTCTCCGGTTTATCAACGAAGCCCAAGGGGAAAGTTTTCCAAACGAAGTCCCGGAGATGATAAAAACCCTGGGCCAAAAGCCACCAGAGGCCGCGAAAGATGGGCCGGATCCCGACTGGAACGACAACATTTCGAAGTTTAACGACGATGCGCAATGGGAGCCAACCTTCCCTCTCAATCAGCGTTTACCGCGCAACAAAATTTTAAACGCTGTTTTGCTGATCAAACGTTGCAGGTGGTAACGGATGACTGCGGCATAAGTTTTCCAGTCGCGGGCGGCGCCGTTTTGCCGAAGGTAGGACTGGTAAAAAGAGTCCGGCGCTTCGGTGTCGAAGGGGCGGTTTAAAAAAATTTCCTTTTCGTGCTTGTGAAGGGCGTAATAGCGCCGCATTTCTGGCGTGATTTTCGCGCCGTTCGCAAAGGAGCCGAAAGCGTAAGGCCATTTTTCGCAGACCTCAAGCCCGTTTTGGACAAGCTCCTTGCGGTATCCCTCGAAGATTTCCTCCAGGGCCGAGCCCGGAAGGAGTTCCGTATTTTCCGGGTCATATTTGGAAATGGTTCTGGGTTTATGGGGGTCATAGCCGCTGAAATGAAAGAAAACAAGGGGCTTGCCGTCCGCCTCGTAGCCGCCCGACGCGCGGGAGATCGCGCGCTGCCTCAGGCCCCAATAGGCCACGTTGTATCCCGGCTCCTGAAGGATGTAAAATTTTTCGTACATCCCCACCGCCAAGTCGACCCACTTTTGATCGACAAAGAGGCCTTCCGAAGGGGCGGAAAAACAGCCGTTTTCCATGCGCCGGCACCACCACTTTAAAAATTTATCGGTGACCCCGCTTTGGCGGAGCGCGATGAAGCCCAGGTTATAGGTGCCGCATTGCATCACGATGATTTCCATCGGGTCCTGTTTTTCGATATCCAAATTAAGCAAATGGGGGATGACAACGGCATTGTTTGTATCAAGGAGGCCGAAGATGAGATCGAGCGGCCGGTAGACGAAGATATCCGGGTCCAGGTAAATGAGCTTTTGAGCGCCCGTGGTTTTAAAAAGATAACGAAGCAGGTAAGGTTTGACCGCGGTGTTGAACTCCAGGATGTTGTATTGAAAACTCATTGCCGGGAGGTTGGGGATTTCGAGTTGATCGAGCGCGACCACCTTGAAACTTTCTCGGCCCGGTTCGAAATAGCCGTCGAGGCGGTCCACCAGGAGAACATAAAAGGGAATCCCGGGATGGCGGGCGGCAAGCGATTTAAAAAGAGTCCTCGCCTGGGGGAGGTAGTTTTTCGAAATGATGGTGCAGACGGCTTTATCCATATTGCAGCTCCCGGAGCAAGGGGCAGGACTCGCGTGCCCGCCTGCTGAAATCTCCAAACTCGTTTTCGTTAAACCGGCCCGTTGCGTTTTGATCCACCATTTGAACCGCCGCCCCCAGCTTGTCTTTCGCCGGCCGGATCCCTAAGAATCGGACCAGCCGTTTCAAATGGGCCTCTGGCGCCGACAAAAGGTCTTCAAATTTTATCTCGAAATACCGCCCGGGACCCAGGGCCCGGTAACGAAAGCATTGCACGGTATAACGCTCCCAAAGTTTCAGGCAGAAATCAAGGCCCGTATAAAGGGGCGAGTCCCGCATGTGGGTCAGCCCCCGCAACTCCCTTCGGTGCAAGCTGATGGCGACGTCCAGCCCGTGGCGGAAGATGTGGATCACGCGGGCGCGCGGGAAAATCTTGAGCCAAAGGGGCAGGGTGAGGGAACTCCGGGGGTCTTTCCATCCCCACCGGAACTCTGATTTTTGGATGAACCGGGACTGGAACCTCTTCTGCCGGAAGAAGACATGGAACAAATTCGAGAGGATCTGGTCTTTAAGCCAGGCCACCTCGCCCTTTTCCCAGTCCGGATTTTTCATCGCCGAAAGAACCCCCTCAATATCAAACCAGTTACCGCCCCCTTTTTCGAGAAGTTTGTCATTCAACCCCTGAAAGAAAAGGGACTCATGATTTTCCTCAAGGTCATCGCCCACGTAAAAGCCGAAAAAATCGAGGAGACGCGAAATCAAAGTGGTGCCGGAGCGGTGCATCCCGATGACGATTGTGGGGGGATTGAAGAAATCAACCAGACCGAGTGCGATTCGATTTGAAAGAGCCGGTTTTTGAAGCATCAAGAAAGGTTAAATCTGTTTGTATCTTTCGCACACGCGGTCGATAGAATCATCCAGGACGACCTTGCCGTGCGCCAGAAGGATTCCCCGGGTGCAGTGTTTTTTTACTTGCTCCAGCGCGTGCGAGACCACAATCAGGGTTTTTTGTTTCCGTTTGAGCTCCTCAAACTTGGAAAAGCATTTGCTCTTAAAATGTTCGTCCCCGACGGCAAGGATCTCATCGGCCAGCAAAATGTCAAAATCGGAGTGGATGGCCACTGAAAATCCGAGCCGGACGTACATCCCCGACGAGTACTGCTTGATGGGGGAATCGATGAACTCTTCAAGTTCCGAGAAGGCGATGATCTCATCCAGTTTTCCCGCAATCTCTTTCTTTGACATTCCCAAAATGGCCCCGTTCAGGAAAATATTTTCGCGGCCGGTGAGTTCAGGATGAAACCCGGCGCCCACTTCAATCAGAGGGGCCACCCGCCCCGCTACACCCACCTTGCCTGTCGTGGGTTTTGTCACGTTGGCCATGAGGCGCAGAATCGTCGTTTTGCCCGCGCCGTTAGGCCCGATGATCCCGACCGATTCCCCTTGTCTGATCGAGAAGGAGACGTCCTGTAAGGCAAAAAAGTATTGCGTTGTCATGGAGTTTCCCGTAAGGAGCCGCCACCCCATTTTCAACCAGCGGTTGAATTCCGTGGAAAGAGCACGGAAGGTCTCCCTCTGCATTTGATATTTTTTGGTGACCCTTTCAAAGGCGACGGCATCCATCAGACGTTGTCCGCGAAGGTGGGTTCCAGACGTTTGAAGACGATGTAGGCGACGAAAAAAATCACAATCGAAATAACGCCCGCCTCGAGCAAATAGGACCCATTGGGCGCCGTCCCGTAGACGAGAATTCTCCGGTAGCTGTCGACGAGGCCGGTCATGGGATTCAAAAGAAGGATTTTTTGAAGATGGGGCCGGATCACTTCCAGGGGGTAGATCACGGGGGTCGCGAACATCCAAATTTGGAGGATGCTTCCGAGCGCATTCCGCACGTCCCGGTAAAGCACGTTAAGGGCCGAGAAAAGCAGGGCAATCCCCACCGTCAGAATCAACTGGATCAAGACAAGAAGGGGAGTGAGAAAGATCCAGGCCGTCAGCTGGATTTTAAAATAAAAAAGCAGCAAAATGAGAAGAACAAAGATGACCGCAAAGTCAAAAAGGGCCGCCAGGATCGCGGTCAGGGGAAAAATGACTCGGGGGAAATAGATTTTTTTGACCAAGTCGGCGTTTGCAACAATGCTGGGGATGGCCGCACCCAAGGAGCCCGCAAAGAAAGACCAGGGGGCCAACCCCGAAAGAAAAAAGACGGAGTAAGGAATGTTGCCCGTGGGCATTTGGACGATCTTTGTGAAAATCGCGGTGAAGAGCACGACCATCACGAGCGGCTGAAAAAGCGCCCAAAAGACGCCGAGGACCGACTGTTTGTAGCGGGTCTTGATTTCCCGGGCGGTCAGGAGCTCGATCAACTCCCGGTATCGGAAAAAATCTTGGATATAGTGGATCATAGTAGAACGCTCCACAAAAACCCCCTCACCTTTAACCCTCTCCCCCTTGCAGGGGGAGAGGGGAGGGTGAGGGGGTCAAAAAGAGCCTTCAATTGATTTCCGGTTACTTCCAAATTGGCGGACCGTTCAAACGCCCTTTTTCCGGAAGCGCCGATCCGCTCGGTCAAGTCTTGATTCCTTGCCGCTTCGAGAATCACCCGGGCCAGCTCGCCCGGGTTTTCCGGCGAGACAAAGTAGGCACTTTCATTTTCTTTAAGGAGTTCCCGGGCCGCCCTCGTCCGCGCCGTCACCACGGGTTTTCCACACGCCAGCGCCTGGAATATTTTGTTTGGGATCACGCGGTCCGCTTTTTCGGAATTCGAAAAAATCCCAAGGCAGAGGTCGCTTTGCCGGATCCAGGCGGGAAGCTCCCCGTACTCGACCCAGCCGTGGAGTTTGACATTCCGGAGGCCCAGCGATTTCACTTTTGATTCGATTTTTTCAAACAACTGGCCGGTCCCGATGAAATCGAGGCGGATATCGGCATGGCTTTGCAAAATTTTTGCGGCCTCCACGATGGTATCGATCCCGTGAAAAGGAATAAACTTTCCGATGAAAAGAACACGGTAAATTACCCCCTCACCTTTATCCTCTCCCCCTGAAAGGGGGAGAGGGGAGGGTGAGGGGGTTTGAAACAACTCGTCGTCGGCGCCGGCGAAAATCCGGACGAAACGGTTGCGTTCAATGTTGAACGTGCGCGAAAAATAATCAATTTGGGCCTCGGTGTCCAGGAGGACGCGGTCCGCAGCCCGGCAGGCCCACCGGTCGAGGCAAAAAATGAGCCGCGCAAGAAAGGACCCGGGTTTGACGAGCGACCGGTCGTTTGCGGCAGAGTCATAGAGGGAGATGAAGCAGTCGAAAATGAGGGGCTTGCGCCGCAATTTGACCAGCCAATTCATGGCCAGCGTATCGATATGGCCGGGATAACCGATGAGGACAGCGTCATGCCGCGGTTGGGTGAGGTAGCTCGCCCAGAGGAAAGGGTAGGTGAAGATCAAACGGCCGATGAATCCGAGCAAGTAAGCCGCATTTTTAAGCATGTCGGTTTTATGCGTCTTCCGTTTCCAAATATCGATGTGGCAATGGATCACCTCAATCCCCGCGCGCCGCAAGGCCTTCAGGAGGATCTGGTTCCGCGGGTAATTTTTTTCATAGGTCCCCAGAAAACAAACGCGCATGACTTTAGGAAGAATGGTCTTTTACGGAATATTCCAGTTCGGACTTCTTTTGGCTGTAGGTGATGAGTTCAGCCAGGAGGCCCGTTGAGAAAAATTGCACCCCCACGATGGTCAGCAGGACCCCGAGGAAAAGAAGGGGATAGCGGCTTTGGATATTCCCGTAATTAAAACGGAGGTAGGCGATATAGCCGTCAATCCCGAGACCCGCCATGGTCAGGATCAACCCGATTGTCCCAAAAAAATGTGCCGGCTTCTTGGTAAACCGGGTGAGAAAAATAACGGTGAGGAGGTCCAAAAATCCGCTCAAGATCCTCTCGGCCCCATATTTGGATTTGCCGTGTTTTCGGGGGCGATGGACGACTTTTTGTTCCGCAATCCGGAATCCTTTCCACGCGGCAAGAAGGGGGATGTAGCGATGAAGTTCGCCGTAGATATGAATTTCCCGGAGCACGACGCCGCGGTATGCCTTGAAACCGCAATTGAAATCATGCAGTTTGACGCTGCTGACACCCGCGGTCACCGCGTTATAGATCCTGGAGAGAAACCGGCGCATCCAGGAGTCTTTCCGCTCAAACTTCCATCCCGACACCACATCGTAGCCCTCGTTTAATTTTTTCAGGAAATTCGGGATTTCGGCCGGGTTGTCCTGCAGGTCCCCGTCCATGGTAATGATCACAGAACCCGTGGCGTGTTTGAAACCGGCCGTGAGGGCCGCCGATTTTCCGAAATGGGACCGGAAGCGGATCCATTTGACATGGTGATCTTTTGAGGCGATCTCGGCGAGTTTCCGGTCGGTGCCGTCGGTCGACCCGTCGTCGATGAAAAGGACCTCATAAGGGAGGTTCAGCGGCTCCAGCGAACGCGCGAGTTCGTCCCGGAGCTCGTTAGTGCTTTCGGACTCGTTGAAGACAGGGATAACAACCGACAAAGAGACGGTGTGCATTTCTTTAAATATCGGCCAGTTTAGACGATGATAGAAGCATGGTTCAGAAAATCATTGTAGATAAAAAAGGAAAATTGGGGAAGCCCATTCTGTTTGTGCTGCTCTTGGGCATCGGTTACGCCCTCCGGGCGGCCTACCTGACCGTCCGCCCCGTTTGGTACGACGAGGCGATCACCCTCTTTTATGCCCGATCGGGCTTTTCCTACATCTGGGAGAATTTCCTGCACGGGAGCAACCCCCCGCTTGCTTATTTTTTTTACCGGGGATGGATGCTTTTATTCGGCGAGTCGCAGCTTGCTTTCGAAATGGTGGCCGTCCTTTTCGGGGTGGCGACACTTTGGATGATGTACCGCGTGGGTTCCCTCCTGTTTGATGAAATAACGGGCTGGATCGCGGCGCTGCTTCTCACCTTTTCCCACTACCATCTTTTTTTCTCGCAGCAGATCCGGGGCTATTCGATGGCCTGTTTTTTCGTCCTTTTATCCATCGACCAATTTTTCCGCTTTGTCCGTTCCGGAAAAGCCTCCGCACTTTTGGGATGGGTCTCGGCCTCTCTCGTCATGATCGGTCTCCATTTCTATACGTTCTTTTTGCTGGCCGCCGAGTGTCTGGGCTGGTTCGCTATTTTCTTTTCGAAAAAAAGAAAGGCGCGCTTCGATTATACGCTTCCGATCTATGTGGGGGGTTCCCTCGGAATTTTGGCGTTCGTCTGGGGCGCGATCCTTGCGTTTCAGCGGTACGGCCTGTTTCCTTTTTATCCCCGCCCCAGGGCGCTTGTTTCTGATCTCGAATTCGTTCTGCAGAGCGTTTTTTTCCTGGCGAAACCCCTGGTGTTCCTGTCGGTTTTTCTTGTGGCGGGCGTCTGTTTCCTTTATGGGAAACGGATTTTGGAAAAGCATCGGGACGAATTTTATTTTTTGGGTGCCTGGTTTGTGATTTCGATCGCGACCCCCCTTCTCATCTCGCGGTTCATCCCGTCATTTTTTTACGTTCGATATTATATCTTCACGCATCTCGCCTGGGTCCTTTTCACGGCCTGCGCGATCCGCCGGGTCCCCCGAGCGAGCGTTCAAGCGGTGCTCACCGCGATTTTCGTTTTTTTTCTCGCCCTGCAGGTTTCCGAATACTATGACGATTGCGTTGAACGCGGCCAGCTGAAGAAAATTTTTGAGCGGGTCGGGAAGAATTTTCAAAAAGGCGACGTTATCCTGCATGAAAACGGGTGGACCTTCGGCCCCTCGTTTTATTACCACGGGGGGAAATTGGACGAATTTTTCCTCACCGACGAATTCGGCATCCCGGGAGCGGGCGCTTACAAAATTAAACCCTCGCAAATAGCTTCCTACCGGCGCCTCTGGCTTTTTTTGGAGATCCCCAATGATTTCACAAGGATTGCGCAAATCCGTTGGTTTCAGGAAATCCCCAAAGAAGTCGTTCAAGGCGATCTGCGCGGTCAGTGGGTCCTCTTCGACCTCAAAAGCTCGTAACCGTCCCGCTTTTCAGAAAACTTTTGAGGTGATATGATGAACCCATGGTGCGCCGTGAAAGCTGCATCCTTCTAGCGGGTGAAAGCCCCGTCCGAACAAGTCTCCGTGACATTCGGCAGCAGGCTCCAAAAGTGAAAAGAGATTTTCATTTTTAAGCGGAGCGTC
>Ga0187893_10003273_pt1 | contig 33256 bp, 29 predicted proteins | sample MA1701074metaG_FD_139574 | JGI IMG/M metagenome (GOLD analysis project Ga0187893, IMG submission 139574) | White microbial mat communities from a basaltic lava cave in the Kipuka Kanohina Cave System on the Island of Hawaii, USA - MA170107-4 metaG ...
CGGGGCACCCCTCGGTCCTCCGCTGCGCCCGGGGGCCCCGATATGGCCCCCCATACCCCCCCACCGCTCGGGGCACCCCGGGAAACCCGGGGCACCCCTCGGTCATCCGCCGCGTCCGGGGGCCCCGACAGGGCCTCCCATGCCCCCCCACCGCTCGGGGCACCCCGGGAAACCCGGGGCACCCCTCGGTCCTCCGCTGCGCCCGGGGGCCCCGATATGGCCCCCCATACCCCCCCACCGCTCGGGGCACCCCGGGAAACCCGGGGCACCCCTCGGTCCTCCGTGGCTTGGATGTTCCCGCCTACCCCTCGGTGTTCGGCGGCTTTACCCGGCGCAAGGCGGTTGCGGGTGGCGGCCGCGTCTCGGGAGGGCGCGCGGTTCGATCGGGCGCGGAGTCGGCCGAGGGTAATGTGGGCGGAGAAGGGTCGAGGCTCACGCGGAAAGCCTAGCGGCGCGAGCACACGCTCGATCGACTCGACGAGCGCGTCGAGGCGGGGTCCGCTCGCGCCCACCCAGAGGATCCGCGGGCGGGCGATTGTCGGAAAGGCTCCGAGTGCCCCGATGGTGAGGTCGAAGGCCTCGATCTGCGCGGCGGCCTCCCTGAGACCGGTTGCGATCGGCTCGACCCGCCGCTCCTCGACGTCACCAAGAAACTTCAGGGTCATATGGAGATTGGCGGCCTTCACCCACGAAACACCCGGTATCACCTCCGCCAGGGGAGCCACCTCCAACTCCAGTAAGCGCTGAAGGTCCGGGAGGAGGGTGATGGCAACGAAGGCACGCAGGAGCGCTATGGCCGCGCTCCGCGCGTCAGGGCCAACCGATGACAGCGCGCGCCACCGCGAGCACGGCCAGCGCGTACGCCCCGGCGATGAGGTCGTCGATCATGACCCCGATCCCGCCGCGAAGCCGCTGGCTGGCGTTGGCGGGCGGCGGCTTCACCACGTCAAACAGCCTGAAGAGCAGGAAACCCGCGAGCAGCACGGGGGCCGTCAGAGGAAAGGCAAGCACGGAGAGGGTCATGCCGGCGACCTCGTCGATGACGATGGCGCCCGGATCCTTGCCGCCCAGCACCCGCTCGGCACGCTCAGCCGCCCACGTGCCGACAACGATGATGGCGACGAGGAATGCTACGATCCCCGCTCGGGAGAACGGCACGAGCCACAACACGAGGATGGTCAGGGCGCTTGCCACCGTGCCGGGAGCGAAGGGCGAATAGCCAGCCCCTCCTGCAGTGGCGATGGCGATGGCGATCCGATCAGGCAGGGAAAGACGACCGAGCGACCGGCCTCGCTCAGGCACGCTCGCCGATCAGCTCGTATCCCTCGGCCTCGACGATCCGGACTCGAGCGAAGTGTCCAGGCGTGAAGGCGCGGGGAAAGCCTACTCGCGACCTGTCTCGCAGGTAGACGACACCGTCGATTTCCGGAGCCTGGCCGACCGTACGCCCCTCGAAGGCGAAGGCTGGATCCTCGCTCGGCCCATCCACGAGGACTTCCAGCTCCCGGCCCACCAGCCGGGCATTGAGCTCCCACCCAATACGGTCCTGGTACTCCTGCACGCGCGCGGCGCGCTCGGCAGCGACGTCGGGGGGCACCTGGTCGGAAAAAGCCGGCGAGGGGGTGCCTTCTTCGGGCGAGTACGTGAAAGCGCCCACCCGGTCAAAGCGGACCTCGTCCAGGAACTCGAGCAAACGCTCGATGGACGCCTCCGTCTCGCCCGGGAACCCGAGGAGTACGGTGGTGCGAACGGTCAGGCCGGGAATGATCTCGCGAAACGCGGCCACGATCTCACGCATGCGCCGCGCGCTGACGGCCCGCCGCATGGCACGCAGGATGACGTCGTCGCCGTGCTGAACGGGCAGGTCCACATAAGGAACCACGCGGGCGCGCGCCCACTTGGCAAGCAACCGGTCGCTCACGTGGGCGGGGTGCAAATACATGGGCCGGATCCAGTGCACGCCGGTGTCACCAAGCGCGAGCAATAGATCGCCGATGTCGCCGTTGCCTGGCCGATCGCGTCCGTAGGCCAGGGTATCCTGGGAGACGAGAATGACCTCCTGGATCCCGCGCCGGCCCAGCCCGTCGACCTCCCGCACGATGTCGGGGAGGGCCCGGCTCCGGTGCCGGCCGCGAAACTGGGGGATCGCACAGAAGGTGCAACCCATGTCGCACCCCTCGGCGATCTTCACGTACGCATAGGGCACACGCGCGGCCAGCAGGCGAGGTGTGGTGGCGTCGTAGAGATACCCAGGCGGGGCGGACGTGGCCCAGTCGTGACGGCCAGCCGCCTGGCGCACGAGGTCGACCACGCGATCGAGCTCCGAGGTGCCGAGGATGCCGTCGACTTCGGGAATCTCGCGCAGCACGTCCCCCCCGTAGCGCTGGGTCAAGCACCCGGTCACGATCAAGGATCGGCAGCGCCCCTCTTCCTTGAGGCGGGCCAGCTCGAGGATGGTCTCCACCGATTCCGCCCGCGAACGATCGATGAAGGCGCAGGTGTTGACGATGAGGCAATCGGCCTCGTCAGCGCGATCGGTAGTTGCGAAACCGGCGGCGGTCAGCAGACCGAGCATCAGCTCCGAATCGACCTGATTCTTGGGACAGCCGAGGGTCGTGAGGTGGACCCGCACGCTACTGGCTGCGGTAGTTGTCGAACTGGAGCGCGATACCGAGCTCCTTGTCGCGCAGCAGGGCGATGATCGTCTGCAGATCATCGCGATTCTTCCCGGACACCCGAACCTTGTCCTCCTGGATGGAGGCCTGCACCCTGAGCTTGGTGTCCTTGACGATCCGGACGATTTCGCGCGCCTTCTCGACGGGAATGCCCTGCTGCAGCTCGATGGTCTGGCGGAGGGTGCCGCCCGCGGCCGTCTCCACTTTTCCATAGGAGAGCGCCTTGAGTGGGACGCCGCGCCGGTGCAGCCTCGACTGCAGAATGTCCACCACCGCCTTGAGCTTCATGTCGTCGGGAGCGGTCACCGTCAGCGACGTCTTCTCGACGTTCACCCCGCTCTTGGTGCCCTTGAGGTCGTAGCGGGTGTCGATCTCGCGGCGGGCCTGGTCGACGGCGTTGGTGACCTCCTGGGAGTCGATCTTGCAGACGATGTCGAACGAGTTCTCACCAGCCATGCGCCGGGCTTACCTCAGAGGCACGGTGGCCGTGCCCTTGGGCGGCACGAAGGTGAACACCCGATCGGGAATGCCGCTGTTGGTGGCCAGCTTGGCGAACTGCATGGTGACAGCATTCTCGAACTGGTCGTAGACCACCGCCTTGCGGACCTCATACTGTCGGGGTCCTACCGTGAGGATGAGGCGGGTCAGGGTGGGCAACGGTTGCTTGGGGGCGAGATCGAGGACGAAGGCGCCGTCACGATCCATCGGCTGGGCGGGATTCAGAAAGCGCACGGTGAAATGCTCGCGAACCTTGCCCAGGCCAGCCAGAAAGCTCCCCGCCGGCCCCGCCAGCGCCTCCGGGGCCGGCCCAACGTTCACCTGGTTGAGCATCGGCGTGTACACCCAGAGCTGCTTGCCGTCGGAGACGATCTCCTGGGGAGTCGGCTCTGTGTATTCCCAGCGGAGCTTGCCGCCCTTCTTTAGATAGACCGTGCCCTGGGCGGGGATTGTCTGGTTCAGGCTCTTGTTATAGGCAGACTGGGAGAATTCCGCTTTGAGATCGTTCATCTGGCCGTACGCTGCCTCCAGGCCCCGGACGACATCGTCGAGGCTGGGGGCGGCCTGGGAGGTCCCCGCGACGCTGAACAGCAAGGCAGCAAGCGCGGCAAGAAAGACGATCACTCCATCTACTGTAACATCCTCATGGGGGGGCCTCGAGCGGGCCCCCCTTTCCCCCCAGGCAGCTCGTCCCGCCCCGGGACACCCGGGGCGCTCCTCGATCAGCCGGTCAGCGGGTGAGGGTCATCTCCGAGACGATGAGGCGATAGTCGGGGCGCACCGTGAAGCTCACGCGCTTGCTCGTTCCGTACACGACGACCTCCTGGAACAGCTCGAGCCACGGCTTCTCGTCATGAATGATCTGGGTCGCGTCGGTATACAGCTGTTTGCGCTTCTTCTGATCGAGGGAGTAACGTGCCTGCTCCATCGAGTCGTGGAAGCGTTGGCCCGGCTGGCTGCCAATCCAGTATTTGCCCACAAAGCCGTTGGGGTGAAAGAGCCGCCAGAGGCTACCGTCGGCATCGAGTAAGGTCGACTGGGGGTTGCCGAGCAGCAGCGCGTTGGGGGGGATGGCACGCTCGTTGAGCATGCGCTGGCGGGCGCCCATCTCCATCATCTCGACCTTGGCGCGGATCCCGGCCTTGCCCCACATATCGGCCATCGTCTCCAGCAGGAACTTGTCATTCACCATGGTGCCGCTGCCCGCGTGGAGCGTCACGTCGATGCCGGCCGGCCGGCCCGCCTCCGTCAGCAGCTGCTTGGCCTTGGCCGGGTCGTAGGCATACGGCTTCAACGCAGGGTTGTACCCGAAGTCCGTATCGGCCAACCCGCCGCTGAAGGGCTTCCCCTGCCCCGCGTACAGGTTCTTGACGATCGCGTTGAGGTCCAGGGCGTGGTGCAAGGCCAGGCGCACACGCCGGTCCGACAGGGGCGGCTGGGTCGCATTGATGGTGAGGGTCACGAGGCGGGTCGACGGCGTGGTCACGATGCGGGTGCTACGCCCGTCGGCAAGGGCCTGCATCCGGTCAGGAGGAACGTTGGTGATGATGTCGACCTCGCCCTTCTCGAGCGCCACCAGTCTCGGGAAGTCGTCGGGAATAGGCTTCCAAACGACGCGGTCGACTCCGGGCGCCTTTCCTTCCCAGCCCCACCAGTCGCGGTTTGCGTCCATCACCAGGCGCTCGTCCTTCACCCATTCCACGAATCGATAGGCGCCGGTTCCCACCGGCTTGCGCGCAAGCTCCTTCACGCCCTCGTCGGTCGTCAGCCGGGCGGGCAGGATCTGGGCGCCCATTTGGGCCATGCGCACCAGGAGGAGCGGATCGGGCTTCTTGGTGACGACCCGCACGGTGCTGGGATTGACGATCTGGACCGCGTCGATGGTGGCAAATCCCGATTGCACGACCGTCTTACCCACGATGAGGTTGCGCTCCAGGGTTGCCTTCACGTCCTCCGCCGTGAAGGGTTGGCCATCATGGAACCTGACACCCTGGCGCAGGGTGAACTCCCACGTGGTGTCGTTGAGATTCCTCCACGCCGTGGCCAGCCCGTGCTGGAGCTTGAGGGAGCTGTCCCAGCGCAGGAGTGCATCGTAGAGATTGTAGAAATAGTTGACGGTGAGGACCTGGGTGCTCCGGCCCGGATCCATCGTGGTGGCCTCGGCAGGCTGGGCGATGGTGATCTGCGCGGCCGGTTGCGCCCAGGTGACGCACGGGACCAGCAACAGAAACAGCACGGCCACGATGCTTCGGCGCATGGATTGTCTCCTCCCTGAGTTGCGCGCGAGTCTACCACGGCGTCAGCGTTCACTTTCCTCGCTTGGCGAGATACTCGGGCCCCACCAGGACCTCGCGGGGCTTGGCTCCGTCCCCGGGGCCGATGATTCGGTCCTGCTCCATCATGTCGATGAAGCGGGCGGCCTTGGGATAGCCGAGGCGTAGGCGCCGCTGAAGGAACGAGATCGACGCCTGCCGCTGGCCGATCACGAGGTGGACGGCGTCCCAGTAGATGTCATCCCGGTCAGCCGCCTCGCCGTCGGCCACCTCCTCCTCGGTGGCCAGCACGACCTCTTCGTACACGGCCGTGCCTTGCGTGCGCAGGAATTCGCAGACCGCCTTGACTTCCTCGTCGGACACCCAGGCGCCGTGTACGCGCATCTGCCGGTTGGCGCCGGGCGGGACGAAGATCATGTCGCCTCGCCCGAGGAGTTGTTCGGCGCCATTGCCGTCCAGTACGGTGCGGGAATCGACCTTGGAGGCCACCTGGAAGGCGATGCGCGTGGGAAAGTTAGCCTTGATGAGCCCGGTGACGACGTCCACCGAGGGCCGCTGGGTCGCCACGATGAGATGGATACCCACTGCCCGAGCGATCTGGGCCAGCCGGACGAGCGAGGTCTGGACCTCGCCCGCCGACACCATCATCAGGTCGGCCAGCTCGTCAACGACCACGACCCAGTACGGCAGTCGCTCCTCCGGCGGGACCGCCTTGTTATAGCCTTCGATGTTCCGTACCTGGCGGGCCTGCAGGAGCTTATAGCGTTCGTCCATCTTCCCGACGATCCAGCGCAGGCGGGCGGCCGCCTCCTTCGCATCGGTGACCACCGGCGCCAGCAGGTGGGGGATGTTCTCGTACACCGACAGCTCAAGGCGCTTGGGATCGATCATCAGAAAGCGAACCTCGGCCGGCGTCGTCTTGTAGAGGATGGAACAGATCATCGAGTTGAGTCCGACGGACTTACCGCTTCCGGTGGCGCCCGCCACGAGCAGGTGCGGCATGGTCGTGAGATCGGTCACCACCGGCACGCCCGTCACGTCCTTGCCGAGCGCGAGTGGGAGTCTCCCTTTGGACTCCGCGAACTCGGCAGACATGAAAATGTCGCGCAGGTAGACGGTTGCCGCTTCGGCGTTGGGCACCTCCACCGCGATCGTCCCCCGCCCCGGGATCGGGCCCACGATCCGCACCGACGCCGCCTTCAGGGAGAGGGCCAGATCGTCGGCACGGTTCACGACCTGGCTGACCTTGACCCCCGGGGCCGGCTCGAACTCGTAGGAGGTAATGATGGGGCCTGGGTTCACCTGGACGATGCGCCCCTCGACCTCGAAATCTTGCAGTTTGCGGCGGAGCGTTTCTGCGTTGTCCTGCAGTTCCTCACGCGAGCGCGCGATCTCGGAGGCGGCCGGGAGCTTGAGCAGGCCGACCGGCGGCAGCTGAAATGCCTCGGCGCCGCCGGTGCCAAAGTCGAACGTCTCCTGCCAGGCGAGCCCCCGTTCCATGAGCCCAGCACGGGGCCGGGCGGGCTCGACCACCACCGGGAGAGGTGCCGGCTCCGTGACGGCGGGAGCCGGCAGGGCCAGGCTCGCGCCGTCCGGCGCGAGCATCGCACGCGTCACTACGGGTGCGAGACTTCGGGTGCGCCGACGCAGGCGGGCCAAGCGCGTCGTGAGGACGCGGACGAGGACCGCGAACGACACCTGCGTGACCAGGAGCACCGCCAGCGGGAGCCCGCCGAGCAGCACCAGCCAGGCGCCGGCAGTCCCCAGCATGGAGCGAAGCCCATAGGTGAGGGCCCAACCGATGAGCCCCCCGTGGTCCACCGCCTCGGCGCTCGTGAGCAGCGAGAGGAGCCCGGTCGTCGTGACGAGCAGGACGGCGAGGCCCACGAGCGGGAGTCGACCCCGCGCCGTGGAGGAGCGCAGGAACGAGCCCGCCCCCCAGCCGCCAAGCAGGATCGGAAAGAGAATGCCCGCGTAGCCGAAGCCCTGGAATAGCGCCCACGCCAGCCATACCCCGACCGGTCCCACCCATCCGGGTTGGTCGGTCGGCGCCTCGCCTGGATCGAAGGTGGCCAGGGCCAGGACGCCGAAACCGGCGGCCACGAGGGCGCTGATCCCTTTGGCCTCGCGCACCCACCGGCGGTGCTCGGCGCTCTTGCGGGCGCGGCGCGGCTTGTCTTCGGCGGACGTGGTGGCCGGCATCAGACCTCCAGGATGATGGGGAGTACCACGGGTTTGCGCTGGAAGCGGTGGCTGATGAACTGGCGGACGGCGGTGCGCACGATGGCGCTCACCACGTCGCGGTCGAAAGGCACCGTGACATCGCGCTCGCCCAGGGCCTTGCTCACCGCCGCCTTCAACTCGTCGAGGAGTGCTTCGTTCTCCTTGACGTACACGACGCCGCGGGAGGCGATCTGGGGTCCGGTCACCACGACACCCTGGCGGTCAACGGCGACCGCCACCGCCACCAGGCCTTCGTTGGCGAGGATCTGACGATCGCGAAGCACGACGGCACCGATGTCCCCGATGCCCTTTCCATCGACGAGCACCCGGCCGGCCGGGAAGCGGCCCACGACGCGGGCCTCCGACGACGTAATCTCGAGCCCCATCCCGTCTTCGATGACGAACACCCGCTCGGCAGGCACGCCCACACCCGTGGCCAGGCGAGCGTGACCGAGCAGATGCCGGTACTCGCCGTGAACGGGCAGGAAATAGCGAGGGCGCGTCAGGGTGAGCATGAGCTTCAGATCGTCCTGGCTGGCATGCCCAGACACGTGGACGAAGGCGTTGTCCTCGTAGAGAACCTCGGCTCCCCGGCGAAAGAGGCCGTTGATCACGCGCCCGACCGTGCGCTCGTGCCCCGGGATGACCCGCGACGAGAGAATCACCAGATCGCCAGCATCGACCTGGATGTACTTGTGCTCGCCGGCGGCGATGAGGGCCAGGGCCGAGTTGGGCTCGCCCTGGCTCCCGGTGGAGAGGATGACCTGATGCCGAGCGGGCAGGGCCGCCAGTTCATCGAGAGACACGAGCACGCGCGGCGGGATCCGCAAGTATCCGTGCTCGGAAGCGAGGGTGACGTTCTTCTGCATGCTCATGCCGAGCAAGGCCACGCAGCGCTCGAAGCGCTCGGCCAGCCGAAGCACCTGCTGGATACGGTGGATGTGGGAGGCGAAGGTGGCGACCATGATCCGGCCCCGGGCGCGCTCGAAGCGTTCGGCCAGCGCAGCGCCCACTTCGCTCTCCGAGGGCGTGTGACCCGGCCGGTCTACGTTGGTGGAATCCGAGCACAGCACCAGTACACCCCGCTCGCCCATCTCGGCCAACGTGCGATAGTCCGGCGGCTGGCCGTCGAGCGGCGCCGAATCCAGCTTGAAATCGCCCGTGTGCACGATGGTCCCGACCGGCGTGTCGATGACGAGGCCGATCCCATCGACGATGGAGTGCGTGACACGAATGGCCTGAACGCCGAAGGACCCGATCTGGATGCGATCGCGGGGCCGCAGCGGCCGAAGATCGGCGCCGTCCAGGAGCCCGTGCTCTCGGAGCCGCTCGCCGACGAGGGCCAGGGTGAACGGCGTACCATACACGGGGAGCTGAATCTCGCGCAGGAGGTACGGAAGGGCACCGATGTGATCCTCGTGACCGTGGGTGAGCACGACCGCGCGAAAGCCCTCGCGCTTGGCCAGAGCATATGAAAAGTCCGGGATGACGTAGTCGATCCCGGGCAATTCGTCGTCAGGGAACATCAGCCCGCAGTCGATGGCCAGGAGGTCATCGGCCGACTCGACGAGCAGCATGTTGAGGCCGATCTCGCCGAGTCCGCCGAGAGGGATGAGCCGGACTGGAGGGTTCACGCGACTCCTTTCGGAGGTCATCGTAGCATCCGGCCCTCCTGGCCCTGAAGTTTCGGGTTGAAAGGGCAGAGGGAGAGCCGCGGTCACGGACCGACGACTTTTCGCCGTGATTTCCACTTGTTATGCGTGGGTGGGAGGGCATCGGAGCGATGCCCTCCGGATTCCAGAGCGATTCCTTTCGCGCTGATGAGCAAAACATGATACGGAATCATAAGGACTCCTGGCTGAGGGCTGTTTGGCTGCTCATCACTGACAAAGGGGGATGCATGCGAAATCGCTATCTGTACCTGGGCCTAGCCGCCGTCGCGGTGAGTTCTGTTGTCATCGTCGGGTGCGCGAAGCGACCGACAGTGACGCAGGCCTCGGCGCCCGTGCCTGTGGTCGCCGCGCCGCCGAGACCTACCCCGCCGCCGCCCCCACCGCCGCCCCCCGCGCCCGCTCCGCCTATCGCGCAGCCGGCGCCGCCGCCCCCACCACCACCCCCGCCGCCGCCGCCGCCTCCGCCGCCGCCGCCTCCGCCACCACCCGCACCGCGCCCAGCTCCGGCGCAGTTCGAGCTGAACCCGAACCTCAAGATCATCCACTTCGATTTCGACAAGTCGAACATCCGCAAAGGGGACGCGAAGATCCTCGACGCGAACGCCGACTGGTTGAAGGCGAACCCGAACATGCTGCTGCTCATCACGGGCAACACCGATGAGCGCGGCACCGTCGAGTACAACTTGGCCCTCGGTGATCGGCGGGCCAAGGCCGCTCAGAACTATCTGGTCTCCAAGGGCGTGGCCGCGGATCGCATCTCCACGGTCAGTTACGGTAAAGAGCGACCGCTCTGCACCGACACGCCAAGAACCGACAAGTGCCACGCGACGAACCGAAATGACCAGTTCCTGACGAAACCGAAATAAGCCGTAGGGCATGAGCGAGCGGGGGGCCCCGAAGGCCCCCAGTTCCTCACGTTAGACGCAGAGCGCCCCGGGGACGACCCCGGGGCGCTCTGCGTTTGGCGGCGATCAGGCAGGCCGCTTGGCGTCGTGCTGGCCTGTCCTCCCGGGTTCGACGGAAGCGCAGGTGGGCCCCTTGCACGGGCGCGGGGCAGTGCTACTCGGCAGCGAGTGGCGACGCTGATGTAACGCGGGAAGACGGGCGGCGAGGCGCGCGAACTCGTCGAGGTTGAGGGTTTCCCCGCGTCGGGCAGGATCGATCCCCACCGTCAGCAGAGCGTCGCGCACCTGCGCCGAGGAAAGCGCGAGTGTGGCGGTGAGGGAGTTGGCGATGGTCTTCCGGCGCTGGGCAAAGGCTGCGCGGACCACCTCGCCGAATCGCTCCTCGTCAGGCACCGCTACGCGGGGGGCCGGCAGCAGGCTGACTCGGAGGAGCGCCGACTCCACCTTGGGGGGCGGCCGGAACGCTCCCGGAGGAACGCGCAGCAGAATGGTGGGGTCACCAACGAGCTGCACGAGGACAGAGAGACTACCGTAGCGCTTGCTGCCGGGAGCCGCGGCCACGCGCTCGGCGACCTCGCGCTGAAGCATGACCACGATATCGTCGATCGCCGAGCGCGCCTCGATCAGCGTCGTCAGAATGGCCGTGCCGGCGCTATACGGCAGATTGCCGACCACCAGCAGACGGCCCCCGGGGGGCCGAGCGAGGCGCGCGTAGGGCCAGCTTCGCGCATCGGCCTCGATCACCTCCACGCTCGGGAAGCGCGTGCGCAGGATCGACACGAGGGCGCGATCGATCTCGAGGGCGATCAGCCGCCCGGCCCGGCGCGCCAACCCACCGGTGAGCGCCCCCTGCCCGGGCCCGATCTCGACCACGAGGTCAGTCGAGCGCGGAGCGATGGCATCGACGATGGCGCCCGCGACACGGACATCGCCGAGGAAATGCTGGCCGAGGGTCCGCCGGCGGCGGGAGGTCACCGCGCGGGGTCGGGACGCCGCGCACGCAGATCGGCCATGAGCGCGGCCTGCACGTGCCGGACCTGCTCCTCGGTCCCGGAGCGATCGCCGGTGTTGTCGATCACGTAGTCGGCGAGCTTGATCTTCTCGGCGAGGGGCATTTGACTGGTGATCCGCCGCGTCACGTCGACCTCGTCGGCATGATCTCGCGCGCGAAGCCGCGCGCGCTGCGTGCATTCATCGGTTGCCACCACCACCAGCCGATCCATGTCCCGGTAGTTGCCGCTCTCGATCATGACCGGCGCGTCGAAGATGACGATGCCGTCGAAACCCTCGACCGCGAGCTCCTGCAGCCGGCGCCGGAACCGCTCACGAATCCGCGGATGGGTGATGGCTTCCAACCGGCGGCGCCGCTCGGGGTCGGCGAACACGATGGCGCCCAGCCGTTTGCGGTCCAGAATCCCGTCGGGCTGCACGACGCCGGGACCAAACTCGGCCACGATGTCGACGTAGGCTGGCTCCCCCGGTTCTACCACTTCCCGCGCAAGGAGGTCGGCATCGATGATCACTGCGCCCAGGGCCCGGAACATGTCGGACACCGTGCTCTTGCCGGTCGCGATACCACCAGTCAACCCCACCAGTAAAAACACCCTCACGCGTGCCCCTACACCTGGGACCAGTCAGAACCGGACTTGACGTCGACCACGATGGGCACGCTCAGCGGGAGCGCGTTGACCATGATCTCGGTCGCCAGTCGCTCGATCTCCGCCACCTCGCCCGGGGGAACCTCGAACAGCAACTCGTCGTGGACCTGCAGGAGCATCCGGGCCGACAGGCCGCGCGCCTGCAGGGCGTCCTGCATGCGCACCATGGCAATCTTGATCATGTCACTGGCCGTCCCCTGTACCGGCGCGTTCATGGCCATGCGTTCCGCCGCGTTGCGGGCGACCAGATTGCCGGATCGGAGATCGGGCAGGTACCGCCGACGTCCGAGCAGCGTGCTGACGTACCCTTGGGCACGCCCCTCGACGAGCGTCTTGTCGATGAAGGCACGTACGCGTGGGTGGGCGGCGAAGTAGTCGCTGATGTAGCGCTGCGCTTCCTTCTGGTCGATCTTGGTGGCCTGGGAGAGACCGAAGGCGGAAACCCCGTACAGGATGGCGTAGTTCGCGCTCTTGGCGATGGTGCGCTGGAGCGTCGTCACCTCCGCCGGTGGGACCCTGAAGACCTCCGCGGCCGTACGCCGGTGGATATCCTCGCCGCCCTGAAAGGAGGCGATGATGGCCGGCTCTGCCGAGAGATCGGCCAAGATGCGCAGTTCGATCTGCGAGTAATCGGCGGCCACGAAACGCCATCCTGGCTCGGGAATGAAGGCGGCGCGAATGCGGCGTCCGAGCTCGGTGCGAATGGGGATATTCATGAGATTCGGATCTTGCGAGCTGAGCCGCCCGGTGGCCGCCACCAGCTGATTGAACGTCGTGTGGATGCGTCCGGTGACGGGGTTCACCAGCCCGGGCAGAGTGTCCGCGTATGTGTTTTTCAGCTTGGCCAACGTCCGGTGCTCGAGGACCTTGCCCGGTAGGGCGTGCCCCACCGCCAGTTCGGTCAGGACGTCGGCGTCGGTCGAGTAGCCGGTCTTGGTGCGCCGCATTCCCGGCAGCTTGAGCTTTTCGAAGAGGATATGCCCGAGCTGCTTGGGCGAGGCGATGGTGAACTCTTCCCCGGCCAGGGCGTAGATCTCGCGGGTGAGGTTCTCGAGCTGGCGCTCCAGCTCCTTGGCGAAATCCTCCAGGCGCTGGGGATCGACCCGGATCCCATGGCGCTCCATCACCGCCAGCACGGGCACCAGCGGTCGCTCGATGTCCTCGTAGATCCGGAGCAGCGCCCGCTCGTCGAGTTCGCGGCCCACGTGCTCCCAGTACCGCCAGAGCCAGCGGGCGCGCTCGGCCAGCACCGGGCCCGGGTCGGCGTCGGCGCTCGGGCCCGGCGCTTCCGGCGCGGGCGGGCATTCGCCGAACGCTTCCATGCAGATCTCGTCGAGGCGATAGGTCTGACGAGCCGGGTTCAGAAGGTAGGAGGCGACGGCGCTGTCGTCGACGCGTGCCAGTGGCGCGCCGGCCTTCAGCCACCACTGGAGGAGATGCTTGGCGTCGTGGACGATGAGGTCACGCGATCCCAGCCCGGGGGCCGCGATGTCGAGCGCGATCGTGGCGGCCCCTGCGTCGGGATGAAACACGGCGAGGCCTCGCATGCGTGGATCCGGAGGCGCCGTCGTCCCCGTCCACTCGAGCGCCACGGGAGCCCCGGGCGGCACGGAGGTGAGCCACGCCTCGAGTGACTCGCGCGTGATCAACGCGGTCGCGGGACCCACGGGCGTCTCGACCCTCTGGGCCGGCAGCTCTTTCACGAGGCGCGTAAACTCCATCTCCATCCACAGGGCGCGTAGCTTGGTCCAGTCGGGCTCGACCCGACGGAAAGCCTCGAGGTCGAAGGTCAGTGGCACCGAGCGTGAGAGCACGGCTAGCTCGCGCGACAGCATCGCGTGCCGGCGCTGGGTGGCCAGCGTTTCCCGGAGTTTCCCCGGCACCAGCGAGAGGTTCTCGTACAGCCTGTCGACGCTCCCGAACTGACTGATGAGCTTGACGGCGGTCTTCTCGCCGACCCCTTTGACGCCCGGGATGTTGTCGATGGCGTCTCCCATGAGGGCGAGCACGTCGGGGATCTGGGCGGGGGCCACGCCCCACCGCTCGCGCACCTTGGCCTCGTCGTAGACGACGCGCTCGCCGGTGCGCCCCAGCACGGAGAGCGCCCGGACACCCGGACCCACGAGCTGGAGGAGATCCTTGTCGCCGCTCACCACGGTGATCTCGACTCCCGAGGCGCGCGCCCGCTCCACCAAGGTGGCGAGGACATCATCCGCCTCGAAGCCCGACACCTCGAGCGCCGGGACTCGGAGCGCCTCGAGAAGGCGGCGGACGTACGGCAGCTGCTGCGCCAGATCGTTGGGCATGGAGGCCCGCGTCGCCTTGTACTCCGTATAGAGGTTATCCCGAAAGGTGGGGCCGGGCGGATCCCAGGCGACGCCGAGGTAGTCGGGTCGCTCCTCGCGAATGAGCTTCCACAGCATCGTGCTCAGAATCAGCACGGCGTGACTCGGAATACCCTTGGAGGTCGAGAGGTAGCCCACCGCGTGGTACGCCCGAAAGAGGTGCGAGTGGCCGTCGACGATGTAGAAGCTCGGCATTGGCCTTACCTGGATCGTAGTTTCGCGGGACGAGGCGAGAGTGTCCCGAAGACGGTTGTGTAGACGGCGCGGACTTCGCTGGTCCGACGGCGGTAGTCGCCGAGGAAATCGTCGCGTGAGCGATAGGCCAGGGCAGTGGCGACCCGGCGCGGCATGGGTCCCGCCAGCTCGAGCACGTCAGCGGGACGAGCCCCGAGCAGACGCAGGGCCGTCGACACGCGCCGCAGGAAGCGGTAGTGCTCGATGAGGCGCCTGACCTGGTCGGCCGGGAGGGCGCCGATCCGGGCCAGTCCCGCCAGCGCGGATGAGGTGCGGGCCCGGCGTACGTCAGGGTGGCGATGGCCATGCACGAGCTGGAGCGCCTGGGCAAGGAACTCCACGTCGACCAGCCCTCCCTTCCCGAACTTGACGGAGAAACGCCCGGGGGTCTCCTTGCCCAGCTCCACCTCCATGCGCGCCCGGACATCACGGATGTCGGCCAATCCTTCGGCGCCGAGCCCTTGCCCGTACACGAGGCGGCGCAGCGTCCGAAGGACGGCACGCCCCAGAACCGGATCGCCGAGGACGAGGCGGGCACGGGTCAGGCTCTGCCGTTCCCAGAGATCTCCGTACTCCCGGTAGTAACGCTCGAGGGCATCGACGCTCGAGGCGAAACCGCTTCCCTTGCTGCCCGGGCGCAGGCGAAGATCGACCGCGAAGGCAGTCCCGGCCGCGGTGATGTCACCGAGCGCGCTGGCCAGCCGCTCCGCCGCCTCGCTGTAGAACGTATGCGCGTCGACCGGGCGCGCTCCGTCCGTGCGTCCGTCACCGCCGAATACCACGAACAGATCGAGGTCAGAACCCGTGCTGATCTCGCGGCCGCCCAGCTTGCCGAGGCCGACGACCACTGCGGGCACGAAGTCACCCGCTTCGTTGCGCGGCACGCCATAGCGCTCGACCAGTGCGCCCACGGCCAGCATCCACCCGGCGCTGAGGGTCGCCTCGGCCAGCTCGGTCATTTCTCGGCCGTAGCGCTCGATTGTCGTCAGCCCCAGCAGATAGCGCCAGACGACCGCGAGCTCCTCGGCGCCCTTCGCGCGCCGGAGGCTGTCCCGCTGCTCGGCAACATCGAGGGCGGGGGCAAGGATCCGGGCGAAGGCGGCGCGGAAGGCCACCGCGTGAGCCGGCGCCGTCAAAACGTCCGGATCGGCCAACGAGGTCAGCAGCTCAGGCTGGGCGATGAGGAGCTGGGTGAGTAGATCGCCGCCCGCGCACAACCGTGTGAGGCCGTGCAGGAGCCGCTCGTCGACGGCGACCATCTCGATGAGACCGGCGCGCGGCCCGGCCGCCGAGAGGAATCGTTCGAACTGATTCAGGGCCTCGTCGGGGTCGGGACTCTTCCAGAGGGCGTCGAGCAGGGCGGGGAAGAGGCGCTCGAGGGCCCGGCGCAGAGCGCCTGCGTAGGGAACGAGAGGACGTCCTTCGAGAAGGAGTCGCAGGTTGTGCCGGGCGCGCTCGGGGTCGACGAAGCCCGTGGCCCGGAGGGCCATCACGCTCGGGATCTTGAGCCGCGACGGCGCGCGCTGCTCACGCTCGCTGAAGAACTGGCGAAACGCCCGGTGGACGGCGCTGGTGACACACCGATGGCGGCGCTGAAACTCTCGCACGACCCGCGCTCGGGGCCCCTCGATACCGATGCGGCGAGCCAGACGGGCCAGGGCGTCCGCCTCCCGCGGCAACGTGTGGGTCTGGAACTCGTGGAGGATCTGCAGACGATGCTCGACGGTCCGCAGGTGGGCGTAGGCCTGCGAGAGTGTCCCGCCGAGAGAGGGCGCGAGGTAGCCTCGCTCGACGAGCCGAAAGACAGCCTTGAGCGTGTTCGGCTCGCGCAGCCAGGGGTCGTCGCCCCCGTAGAGCAGCTGGAGGGCCTGCACGATGAACTCGATCTCACGAATTCCCCCCCGCCCCAGCTTGACGTTCCGGGTGAGCCCATCACCCTTGTTGGTGAGCGAGCGATCGATCTCTCCTTTCATCGTACGGATGGCCGGCACCACCCGCATGTCGACGCCCGGGCGATAGACGACGCCGCGCGCCCAGGTCATGAAGCGCTCACCAATCCGTTGGTCGCCGGCCGCCACCCGGGCTTTCAGCAGCGCCTGGCGCTCCCACAGCTCGGCGCGGTCGGTGTGGTATGTGCGGAAGCCGTCGAGCGACAGCGCGATGGGTCCCAGTCGCCCCTCGGGGCGGAGCCGGAGGTCAACGCGGAAGAGGTAGCCCTCGTCGGTGGACTCCTCCATGATGGCCACGACATCGCGACACACTCGGGCAAAATAGTCGCCGTTGGCCAGGCGCCCGCCGGGGCCGCCCGCCGTCTCGCCCTGGGCGCCGTAGACGAACATCAGGTCGACGTCCGAGGCGTAGTTCAGTTCGCGCCCCCCAAGCTTGCCCATCCCGATGACGGCGAGGCCGGTCTCTTCGCCCTCGCCGTCGAGGGGCGCCCCATGCTCCGCTCGCGCGGCTGCCTCCGCCATGCGCCATGCGCCATCCAGGCACGCGTCAGCCAGATGGGACAGCTCTTCGGTCGTCTGCGCCACATCGGCGTCAGCCAGCAGGTCCCGGGCGCCGATACGGAGCAGCTGCCGATACTTGAAACGGCGCAGGGCATTGAGCCGCGATTCGCGGGTGGTGAACGCCGTCAGCGTCTGACCGAGATCGCCCACGAAATCCTCGGCCACCCACACGCGCATGGTGCGGGGCTCGAGCAGCCAGGCCAGAATGCTCGGGCGCCGCCGGAGGGCGTCGGCCAGCACCTGGCTGGATCCGAGGATGCGGGCCAGCAGCGCAGCCGCTCCTGGATGCTCAGCCAGGGTCCGGAAGAAGACACCTCGGTCGATCGCCGCCACATAGCGTTCGAGGTTGTTGAGAGCCATATCGGGGTCGGACGCCGCCCCCAGCTCAGCGAGCAGGCGCCTTAACGCTGGCGCCAGCAGTTCGGCGTCACGCGGGGTGGGGGTAAGGCTGTGGAGATTGTCGATGGCGGCCCCAGGATCGCTGAAGCCGAGCCGTCTCAACATCCGGCGGGCGGCCCCCTCGGCCTGGGGAGCAGCGGTGAGCAGAGCCGCGGGCAGGGCGTTCAGATGGCGGACTCGCCCGTCTCTCCCGTCCGAATGCGGATCGCCTCGCCAATGGGGAGGACGAACACCTTGCCGTCGCCGATAGATCCGGTCTTGGCGGCCCCCGCGATCGTCGCGACGACCTTGTCGGCAAGGTTATCGGGGACGACCACCTCGATCTTCACCTTGGGGAGAAAGTCGACCGTGTACTCCGAGCCGCGGTAGAGCTCGGTGTGCCCTTTCTGACGCCCGAAGCCACGCACCTCGGTGACGGTCATCCCGACCACCCCGATCTCGGTGAGGGCCTCTTTGACGTCGTCGAGCTTGAACGGCTTGATGATGGCCTCGATCTTCTTCATGTAGCCCTCCTAGGATACGCCGAGGCAGAACCGTCATGCCCGGGTCAGATGCTGGCTCTTCAGCTCCGCGGCAAGGTGGAAGGTGTCGTTGACCGAGACCAGGCGCGGCGGCTTGACAACCGTCAGCGAGCAGTTGTCCACGCGCAACCGCCAGAGGAAGTTGAACGACGACCCCAGCAGGTCACACGCGTACACGCTGATGACGCCTCCGTGGGCGACCACCAACACCTCATCCTCCTCGGTATGGGCCGCCGCGATGCGATCAAGCGCCCCGCGCACCCGGGTCGCCACGCAGTCGAGCGGCTCACCCCCCGGGGGCAGGTAATCGTGGGGGGCGCGCAGCCACGCCAGATACGGGTCGCCCTCTTGGCCTTTGATCTCCTCGACCGTGCGCCCCTCCCACTGCCCCAGCGACAGCTCCCGCAGCTCGTCCACGGCGACCACCGGGAGAAGACTCCCCCGCTCTGCGAGGACGATGGAGGCCGTCTCGCGGGCCCGGCGCAGCGGGCTCACGTACACTGCGGCCAGGCGCCGGCCCCTGAGCCTCTGCCCCAGGGCGGCCGCCTGGGCCCGGCCGCGCTCGGACAAGCCGACGTCGGTTGAGCCCTGGAAACGCCGGGTGGCGTTCCAGGCTGTCTGGCCGTGACGGGCGAGCAGAAGTCTCATGCGCTTCCGAGACCCTTCATGAACGAACTTCATGCGCGGCGCTAGCCCGCGCGCGCCCCAGGCGTGCGAGTACCTCCTGACGCCCAACAAGGGTGAGCACGTCGAAGATCGGCGGCGAGGCCGTGCGTCCCGTCACCGCCAGCCGGGTCACCTGCGCCAGATCCACCAGCTTGAGCCCAAGCTGCGCCGCCAGCTCTCGGACGGCGACCTCGATCGCGGCCGGAGTCCAAGCCTCCAGTCGATCCAGACGCTCGGCGAGACGCGCGAGGCGCTCGGCTCCCTCGGGGGTGAAGAGCTTGGCGGCCGCCTGGGCCTCGTACGACGCCGGCGCCTCGAAGTAGAAGCGCGCCTGTTCGGCCAGCTCCGCCAGCGTCTTGGCGCGCTCCTTGAGGGTTTCCGCCACCCGGGCCAGCCGATCGTCGGTGCCGACCTCGATGCCACGCGCAGCCAGAAATGGCTGCAGCCGGAGCGCCAGCTCGCCGGCCGGCATCTGCTTCAGGTAGTACTGAGACAACCACTCCAGCTTGGTCACGTCGAACACGGCGCCCGAAGCCCCGACATCCTTGATGTCGAAGAGGGCGACCAGCTCCGAGCGGGAGAAGATCTCCTGGTCACCATGGGACCAGCCGAGACGCGCCAGGTAGTTCACCATGGCCTCGGGAAGGATTCCGGCGTCCCGGAAGGCTTGGATCGACGTGGCCCCATGGCGCTTGGAGAGACGGCTCTTGTCCGGACCGAGGATCATGGGGACGTGGGCGAAGGCGGGCACCGCGTACCCGAGGGCCTCGTAGCAGAGCATCTGCTTGGGCGTGTTCGACAGATGATCGTTGCCACGGATCACGTGGCTGATCCACATGGTCACGTCGTCGACCACCACCCCGAAGTTATAGGTCGGGATACCGTCCGTGCGCACCAGGATCCAGTCGTCGAGCTGCTGATGGTCGAAGCTGACCGCGCCGTGAATGAGGTCGTCCACCACCGTCGTGCCGTGCTCGGGGATGCGCAGGCGCAGGGCGCCCGCCGGGAGGCCGCGGTCCCGGCAGCGCCCGGAGTACCGAAAGGTCTCCCCGCGCCGCTGCATATCCTCGCGGGCGAGGTCGAGCATCTCGCGTGAGCAATCGCAATAGTAGGCGCGGCCGGCGCGCAAGAGGCGCTGGGCGTGCTCGGCGTAGGTGTCGAGCCGCTCGGTCTGGCGATAGCCGGCCGAGGGCGGTCCCTCGTCCCAGTCGAGACCAAGCCACTGGAGCGCCTCGATGATGGAGCGGATGTTCTCGTCCGTGGAGCGAGAGCGGTCGGTGTCCTCGATGCGAAGGACGAACTGCCCGCCGTGGTGGCGGGCGAAGAGCCAGTTGAAGAGCGCCGTCCGGGCGCCCCCCACGTGCAGGTGCCCGGTCGGGCTCGGCGCGAAGCGGACACGGACTGGCGCCCTCATGCTCCGCCCCCTCTCCTCCTGACCCCCACCATCGTTCTCTGAGTGTACCCCACGCCCGCCCACCCCTGTCCGCCCCCTCGGAGGTCCTCCTACCGCCCGTAGATGATGAGGAGCACGGCCAGCATCCAGCAGGCCGTGTTGATGAGGAGCGGGCGGTCGTTGAGGAAGAGCTCCGAAGGGTTTCCCCCCAGCTGTCGTCGATACAGAAGATAGAGATAGCGGAAGATCCCGTACAGGACGAACGGCAATGTCGCCGGCAACAGGTTCGTGTGAAACTTCGCCACCGTCTCGGGCGACATGGTGTAGAGCGCGTAGGCGGTGACGGTGGAGGCCGTGACCACCGCGATCATCTGGTCGAGTAAGCCCGCGCTGTATTCGGCCAGGATCGGTCGATGTCGGCGAGCGTCCTCCCCGAGGGTGAGGTATTCGTGGCGGCGCTTGCCCAGGGCCAGGAAGAGGGCCAGGAGCAGCGTGCAGATGACGAGCCAGCCGGAGATGGCCACATCGATGGCGAGCGCCCCCGCCACGGCTCGCAGCACGAAGCCGATCGCCACCGTGAGGACGTCGGCGATGACGAGATGTTTCAACCAGGCGGAGTAGATCGCCAGCAACAGGACATACAGGACCGCGGTCGCCGCGAAGGCGCGTCCGATCATCCAGGCCGCCCCCAGGCCGAGCACGATGAGCACGATCGCGATGGTGGCCGCCAGGCCAATCGAAAGCTGACCCGAGGCGATCGGGCGCAATCGCTTCGTGGGATGCAGACGATCACGCTCGCGATCGGCGATGTCGTTCAGCAGGTAGACGGCCCCCGACAGGGCGCAGAAGACGGCGAAGGCGGCGAGGGCGACCCACACCGCCCGCGTGAAGAGCTCCTGCGCGAAGATGAGGCCGCCCAGGACGAAGAGGTTCTTGATCCACTGCCGAGGGCGCAGGGAGGCAAGGATGGGCGGGAGGCTAGGTGCGCGCGCGATTACAGGCCTCGTGGACGGCGCGGACCACCGTGTCGATCTCGTCATCACGGAGCTCCGGGTAGCACGGGAGCGAGACGACCTCACGCGCCGCCCGCGCGCTCTCGGGCCAGACCGACCGGACGGCGCCTGTCCCCGCCGACGCGAACATCGGTTGCTCGGGAAGGGCAATCGGGTAATGAACAGCCGTGCCTACGCCCAGATCGGTCATGGCTTGGATGAACTGATCACGTCGAGGATGCCGCACCGTGTAGAGGTAGTACACGTGGCGAGCGTCCGGATGCTCCCGGGGCAGTGTGAGGGGAAGCCCGCGGAGCCGCTCCCGATAGAGATCGGCGATGCGCCGCCGCTCCTCGACCCACTCGGCGAGACGACCGAGCTTCACGCGCAGGATGGCCGCCTGCAACTCGTCGAGCCGGCTGCACCAGCCGAGCTCGAGGTGGCGATAGCGTCCGCCATCGCCATGGTGGCGCAAGCGGCGCGCCCGCTCGGCGAGGTCGTCACGGTTGGTCAGAATCATGCCCGCGTCGCCGCACGCCCCGAGGTTCTTGGTGGGATAGAAGGACAAGCACGCGGCGTCGCCCCAGGTGCCGACAGGACGCCCCTGCCAGGCAGCGCCGATGGCCTGTGCCGCGTCCTCGATCACGGCCAGCCCGTGACGGCGCGCGATACGGCTGAGATCGTCCATGGCCGCCGGGTGGCCGTACAGGTGCACGGGCATGACTACCTTGGTCCGCGGGGTGATGGCACGCTCGACCGCCCGGGGGTCGAGGGCGAAGCTGTCGGGCACGATGTCCGCGAAAACAGGGGTGGCCCCCGCCATCACGATGGTGGAGCTGGAGGCGATGAAGGAGAAGGCGGTCGTGATGACCTCGACCCCCGGCCCGACCCCGAGGGCGGCCAGGGTCACCCGCAAGGCATCGGTACCCGAAGCCACCCCGATGGCGTGACGAACTTCGCAGAACTTGGCCACCTCCGCTTCCAGGGCCGCGCCCTCGGGACCCAGGATGAACCGCGTCGAATCGAGGACCCGCTCCATGGCTGCCATCAGCTCGCCCTTGAGCGCCGCGTGCTGCCGGCCGAGATCCACCAGGGGAATCATCAGAACAGACCCGAGCCGGAGCCAGAGCCCGAGGTCGTGCCAAGGCCGATTCCGGAGCCGAACCCTCCGACGCCCAACAGGTTCAGGGTGAACCGGAACTCGTTGCTGCTCTGGAAGCGGGTGATGTATTCGAGGGACAGCGCCCAGCACTGGAACTTGATGTCGAGCCCGTAGCGGTTCTCCACGAAGGCGCCGGACTCGACGCTCCAGTTCGTCTGGAAGCGCGCGGTGACGAAGCGGGTGATGTCGGCCGTGGCGCCGCCTTGCACGAAATTGACCTTGGCGTTCTTGTCGTAGGTGGTCGAGATGACGGCCGCGGCCTGCCCGATGGAGGCCGCCGTCAGACCCAGGGAGGCCGCCGCCTGCGGTGGCAGCACCAGCCCGAGGTTGGTGGTCGCGGACTGGAGCCCGCCGCCGTAAACATCATAGGTCGCGTCGCCGCGAAAGTATACGTAGGAGCTGGGGTTGACGATCAGCTCGCCGAAGAGCGATGAGAAGCCCTGCTCAGTCCGCCGCAGGTCGTACGACTGGGCGAGGGTGAACCGCATCACCTCGAGCTTCAGCGCTTCCGTGCCTTCCGGCGCGGGGGTCCGGGCAAACACCCGGTTGATCAGCGAGTAGGTGATCCGACTGGTCTTGTCGATCCGGTCGAGCTCCGTCCACTGCGGCACTCCCTCGAGCCCCCGGCCCCCGATGAAGGTGTAGTTGAGGCGCGGTTCGATCACGTGCATCAATGCCTCGATGCCCATGAACCCGGCCTGATAGACCCGGGAGGCGCGCGCCTCGATGTCTCCGCCGAGAACGGCCAGACCACGGAGAAGCGGATCGTCATTGGTGTCCTCCACCACGATGCCCTGGCCAGGGCCGGGGCTGAGGCCGGTCACCGTCTTGGTGTAGCCCGTGACGATGCCGCCCGCGAAGGGAGTCACCGTGATCACGTCGGCGATTCGGGTGGGCCGCGACACCAGCGGCTGCAAGGCGAGCCGCCCGCCCTGGGAGCCCACGTCGCGCACGAAGTTCACCGCACTCGTGTCGAACTGGTAGAGGAACCCGGGGAGTCCCGGGATCGGCTGGGGAGCGCCGTTGAAAAAGACCTGGGGCAACCGCTGGAGCGCCACCGGACTGCGCTGGGTCAGATCCTGGTACCAGAAGACGTTCCCGGTGAGGTTGAACGTCGGCCAGCGCTGCGACAGAAAGACATTGGAGGGCACGAACTGCGTACCCCGCGTCTGGAGCGGCACGGCATAGTCCCGGAGGAAGGAGTTGTCGGACACTCCGTTGACGTCAGCAGTGAGGGTGAGCCGTCTGGTGATGTCCCACCCGTGCTTGAAGCTCGCGTATCCGCGGAAGTCCTGGTTGACCTCGCTCTCGTAGACGAGAAACCCCGTCAGCGAGCCCTGGTTCTCGGGCGAGAGGACGTAGCGATAGGTGGCGTTGCCCGCCACCCCCCGATCCGTCATTCCGCCGAGTGAGATCAGGACATCCTGGCTGTCGGAGATCGCCCAGAAGAAGGGGATCTCGGCAAAGAACCCCTTGAAGCCCGAATATCCCGCCACCGGAAAGAGAAAGCCGGTCTGACGCTCGCGCCGGATCGCCGCATAGAATCCGGGCAGCCACGGGATGACGGGGACATCCTTTACCCAGAAGGAGGCGTGGGTGCCGTACACGGCGTCGTTGAGGTCGGCCGTGGCGTCGGCGGCGTGAAACGACCAGGTGGGGGGGTCATCTTCGCAGGTCGTGAAGACGCCCCGGCGAATGCCATAGATGCCCTCCCCGAGCCGCTCCATCCGCTCCCCGCTCAGTCGGTAGTAAGGAGCTGTGCGCGACCGTCCGTTGGTGACGACGCCGGTGCCAGTCCGGTAGTTGTAGTCGATGCGATCACCGGCCAGCTGATCGTCACCGTCGTAAAAGATGACGCGACCCGTGGCCGCCACGTCGCCTGTGTCGCGGTTCACCTCGGCCCGATCGGCGAGCAGACGGGCGTTGCCGCGGGTGATCTCCACGTTGCCCGTTGCCACGATCAGATTGTCGGTCCCCAGCTGCTCGATGCGGTCAGCCACCACCGTGACCTGCCCCTCCGTCGACGGCACCGTGAGCGTGGTCTGGGCGCGGGTGGCGTGGCTCCCGGTCAGCACCGCGAGCCCGACCAGCGCGATCACAACGAGGACACGTCGGGTCACCGGTCGCCTCGTTCGACGGGACAGGGCGTGTCGCCGAAGAGGTGCTGCAGCGCGTCGGCGACCAGGTAGAGCGAGCCTGTTACCACCGTGACGGCGGTGGGACTCTGGGCGGCCAGGGCCAGCGCCGACACCACCGAGGACGCGACGTCAGCGTGCGGCCGGTCGGCCGGGAGTTGAGCCGCCAGCGCGGTGGGGGCCGCCGCGCGCGGATTCGAGGCGGCGGTGACGATGAGGCGGTCGGCCAGCGGAGCCAGCTCGGCCAGGATGCCTGCCACATCCTTGTCCGCCGACAAACCCACGATGAGGGTCGTGTTCTCGCCGCCGAAGTAGCTGCGCAGCGACCCCGCCAGCGCGCGGGCACCCGCCACGTTATGGGCCCCGTCGAGGACGAGCCAGGGGCGAGTGCCGATCACCTGGAAGCGCCCCGGCCAGTGCACGCGCGCGAGTCCGGCGCGTATCGCTGCTTCCTGCAGGTCGAGGTGCCGCGCGGCCGCCACCGCGAGTAGCGCGTTCTCGGGTTGAAACGTCCCGAGCAGACCGAGGTCCAGGTCGTCGAGCCTGAAGCCAGGCCCCTCGCATGAGATCCGCTGCCCGTCACGCTCGGGGCGAATCGCCGTGACGTGTAGATCACGTCCGACGACGAGCAAGGACATCCCTGCCCTGATCGCGTGGTCCTCAACGACTTGGGCCACCGCCGGTGCCTGAGCCGCCGAGAGGGCCAGCCCACCGCGCAGGATGGCGGCCTTCTCACGGGCAATAGCAGTCAAGGTGGATCCGAGGACGGCCTGATGATCGAGGTCGACCCGGGTGAGGACGGTCACCACCGGCGTTCCTACTGTGGTGGCGTCGAGCCGACCGCCCAGGCCCACCTCCAGCACGGCCACGTCGACCTCCTCCCGCGCGAAGTGGTCGAAGGCCAGCGCCGTCGTTGCCTCGAACATGCTCGCGTCGAGGCGCGCGACCAAGGTGGCCAGAGCCTCCACGCCATCGGCCACGCAGTCCTCGGAGATGGGAGTTCCGTCGACCCGAATCCGCTCCCGAAACGAGACCAGATGCGGGGACGTGTACAACCCCGTCCGTCGGCCGGCTGCCTTGAGCATGGCGGCCAGCATGACCGATACCGAGCCCTTCCCGTTGGTGCCGCCCACCTGCACGAGGCGGTAACGGCGCTCGGGATGGCCAAGGGCGGCGAGCAGGGCATGGATGCGCTCGAGACCCGCCCGCATCCCCGCATGCTCGCCACCGCGTAGGGCGAGGACGCGGCTCACCGCGTCCCTGTATGTCACGGAGCCGCAGTCGGCTCGGCGAAAAAGGCGAGGAGTCGGCTGAGTGCGTCGCGCAGGTCGCGCCGCTCCACGATGAGGTCGATCTGCCCGTGCTCGAGGAGGAACTCAGAGCGCTGGAAACCCTCGGGCAGCGGCTGGCGGATGGTTTCGGCGATCACGCGAGGTCCGGCGAAGCCGATGAGCGCACGGGGCTCGGCCAGAATAACGTCGCCCAGCATGGCAAAGCTTGCCGTGACGCCGCCCGTAGTCGGATCGGTCAGCACAGAGAGGAAGGGGAGACCGGCCTCATCCAGCCGCGCAAGGGCGGCCGAGGTCTTGGCCATCTGCATGAGGGACAGAATGCCCTCCTGCATGCGCGCCCCGCCGGAAGCGGACACGATGATCACGGGAAGGGCCTTGGCGATGGCCAGCTCGATCGAGCGTGTCAACCGCTCGCCCACCACCGAGCCCATGCTGCCCCCCATGAACCCGAACTCGAACACGCAGAGGACGGTGGGCCGGCCGCCGATCCGGGCCATGCCGCACACGACGGCCTCGGTGGTCCCCGTCTTGTCTCGCGCCCCTTTGACCCGATCGCGGTACCGCTTCGTGTCTTTGAAGCCGAGGGGATCGGCGGACAGCACGCCGCTCTCCCGCTCTTCGAACGAACCCGAATCGACGAGCTGGGCGATGCGCTCGCGCGCGGTAATGCGGAAGGCGTAGCGACACTTCGGGCACACCCTGCCGGCCCGCTCGATCTCCGCCCGGTACACGATCTCTTTGCAGGAGTCACACTTGATCCAGAGCCCCTCGGCGATGACGACTTTACGCTTCGGTCCGTCGTGGTCATCCCCCGTCCGCCTGAACCAGGCCATGGATCAGCCCCGGAGAGGCGCCTTGAGGGCGGCGATGAAGTCACCGACTTCCCTCACGAACTGGGGAGACGAAGCGTGCTCTTCCACGTAGCGAACGATGGCCGATCCCACGACCACCCCATCCGCCAAGGCCCCCACCGCCGCCACCTGCTCGGGAGTGGCGATGCCGAAGCCCACGCACACCGGCTTGGTCGTGACCCGCCGCAGAGCGCGCACCTGAGCGGCCAGCTCGGGTGGCAGTTCCTGCTCGGCGCCCGTCACACCGGTGAGCGACACCAGGTAGATGAAGCCGCGGCTCTGTCGCGCGATGCGTCGCAGGCGCTCGACCGTGGAGGTAGGAGCCGCGAGCTGCACCAGGTCGAGGCCGGCCGCTTCGCATTCCGCAGCGAGGGGCCCGGCCTCCTCGACCGGCAAATCGACCACGATGACCCCGTCGACGCCGGCCCGCGCTGCCGCTCGCGCGAAGGCACCGAGCCCGCGCGCAGCGCGGTAGGCGCGCTCCAGCTCGATGAGTGGCTCCATCAACGTCTCGGGGACAAAGCGTCCGCCGTAGGCGCCGAAATGCCCTCGCCGATCCGGCAGCCTGGCCATCAACCGGCCTGCCGGGCTTCGGCCACGAAGCGCCGTACCTTGGCGGGATCCTTCCGCCCGAGCGCGGCCTCCACGCCCGAATTCACGTCGACCGCGTAGGGCCCCGCGATGCTCACCGCGCGCGCCACGTTGTCCGGTGTCAGCCCCGCGGAGAGGATGACCCGCCCCGCGCTCGTGAGCTGGGCCGCCTGCTGCCACTCGACCGGGCGGCGCGGCTCCCCCTCGCTCCACCTCGCCGCGCTGTCGACGAGGACGGCCACCACTCGGTGTCGGAAGTACTGATCGACCCGTCGCCGTACATCCGCCTCGTCGGCGGCGGTCCCGGACAGCTTGATGGTCTTGATGACGGGGAGCGGATACTGCGTGAGATCGTCCGGAGGTTCGTCGCCGTGGAACTGCAGCGCGCGCAGCCCACACGCCTCGGCCACCGTCTTCACGTGGCCGGCCGGATGATCCCAGAAGACGCCGACCGGGGTCACGAAGGGCGGGAGGGCGCGGACAATCGGCTCCACCACCTCCGGCGTCACGAAGCGCGGCGTATTCTCCACGAAGATGAAGCCGAGAGCGTCTGCCCCCGCCTCCACGCAGGTCATGGCGTCGGCGAGGTTGGTAATGCCGCAGATCTTGACTCGGATCGTCTTCACGCCAATGCCAGCTCCCGGACCTTGGCACCGACGTCTGCTGCCGTCACCAACCCCTCCCCGACCAGGACGGCGTGCGCGCCCGCCGCGACCACGCGCCGGACCTCGGCCGCATGGGCAAAGCCACTCTCGCTCACCACGAGAGGTCCTCTCGGGATCAGGGGCAGCAGCGACAAGGTCGTCTCGATGCGCGTCTGAAACGTCCGCAGGTCGCGATTGTTAAGGCCGATGATGCGTGCCCCCACCGACAGGGCCGTCTCCACTTCCTCGGCGGTATGCGCCTCGACGAGAGCGGCCAGGCCGATTCCCTTGGCTCCCGCCAGCAGATCGGACAGGCGCGGCGTATCGAGAATGGCCACGATGAGGAGGATGGCATCGGCGCCCGCCGCGCGCGACTCCCAGAGTTGGTACTCGTCGAGCATGAAGTCCTTGCGCAGGAGCGGTACCGGCACGGCCGCCCGAATCGCCGCCAGCAAGTCGAGGCTGCCCTGGAAGTACTTCTCGTCGGTGAGCACCGAGATCGCCGCCGCGCCATGACGGGCGTAGGTCGAGGCGAGGGCAACCGGATCGAAGACCGCGGAGAGCACTCCGCGCGATGGCGAGGCCTTCTTGACCTCGGCGATGAGGCGGACCCCGCCCGCCCCCGGCGTGAGAGCCGCCTCGAAATCGCGAGCCGCGCTAAGCTCGCGGCAGCGATGTTCGAGGGCCGACCGTGGCGTCTGCCTGCGGTGGCGCTCGATCTCCGCCCGCTTGTCGGCGACGATCGAATCCAGAATGCTCGTCAGAAATCCGACCTCAGACCGTGCCGGCGCAGGCTGTCGAACGACACCAGCCCGAGCTGGTCCAGCACGAACTCTCGGATCGTGCGCGGGGGTGGCAGATCGCGCACGATGCGGCCCGCCTCCACCAGGGGTTTCAGGAGCTGGTCCCAGGGGCCATTCGAGGCGGGCGGGCTCTGAGCGGCTGGCACCACGACCGTGTCCAGCGCTCCCCGGCGACGGTAGACGGCCTTGCCCCCCGACCACTTTCCGCGCTTGGCCACGGGGCGCCCTTCGATCTCCATGATGTCCAGCGCGAAGTTGAGCACAGGAGCGCTGGCCAGGGACGTGCCGACGCCATACGAATCCGCCACTGGGTTCAGGCGCAGGATCTCGTACTCGTCGATCCCGCCGGAGGCTACCAGCTTGACGTGGTGAAACCCGCGTAGATCGAGCTCCCACCGCACCTCCTCCAGGATGCGATAGAAGTCACCACGCCGCGAGGAAGGAGTGTCGAGACGGACGGCATAGAGGTCCTTGCCGAGAGCCTGGGCCACGCGGATGGCCTCGAACTTTTCGTCCTGCAGGGTATCGATCAGCGCCACCCGACGCACCTTGGGATCGACCACCTCGTGAAACGCCGCCAGCGCTTCCACCGTGTCGCCGACCATGAGCACGAGAGAATGGGGAATCGTCCCCATGGGGTCGGCGTCGATCAGCTCGGCCGACTTGGTCACGGCCACGCCATCGCAGCCTCCGATGAAGGCGTTGCGTTCGATCATGGGCGCCAGCGCGGGGTGCATGCGGCGCGCCCCGAACGAGATGACCTGGCGCTCCCCGGCCGCCTTCTTGCAGCGCGCCGCCTTGGTGGCCACGCCGGACGCTTGGCACAGGAGGCCCAGCAGGGCTGTCTCGTACTGCGCCCACTCCACATAGGTGCCTTCGATCACGAGCACCGGCTGATAGGGGGCGAAGACGGTTCCTTCGTCCATCGACCAGACCGTTACGGGGAGTCCCTCCAAGAGGCCCGCTACTTCCTCGATGCCGGCCAGGACCCCCCAGTCCCAGTCGTCGGGCAAGCTCTTGACGTACACCTCGGCCTTCACCCGCTTGCGGTCGCCGCGCGCCTCGAGGATCTGGACGGTGCGCGCGAAATACACGTCCGACACCAGGCCGCGCTTGATGTCGGCGTCGGAGGCGGTGTGAAACGGGCGTCGTGGAGTCTTGGCCATGCTCGACGGAGCCATCGTTCCGGCTCGAAAGTGCCGAAAGTGTGGCAGAACCCCAGAATCAAGTCAACGCGCCGCCATCCCGAGCCTCATAGATCGAGCGACTTGAGATAGCGACGAAACTCGTCGGCCAGGTCGGGCCGATCGAGAGCAAACTCCACGGTAGCCTTCAGGAATCCAAGCTTGTCTCCGGTGTCGTAGCGGCGCCCCTCGAACTGCACCGCGTACATCGGACGGCGAGCCCGCAGGGTTCTGAGCCCATCCGTGAGCTGGATTTCCCCGCGCGCGTCGGCTGCCGTCCCCGCCAGGATCTCAAAGATCTCGGGGGTGAGGACATAGCGGCCGATAATGGCCAAGTCCGACGGCGCCTCGTGGGCCTTCGGCTTCTCTACGAGATCCGTGATCTCGTACACGTTCTGGCCAAGATGGCGGCCGGCAATCACGCCGTACTGGTGGATCCGCTCCCGGGGCACCTGCTCCACCGCGATGACGGGCCCGTCGTAACGGCCAAAGACGTCAAGGAGCTGGCGCATGCACGGAATACGGGCCCGCCCGATGATGTCGTCACCGAGGAATACCCCGAACGGCTCCTCACCGACCAGCGGGCGCGCGCACAGGATGGCGTGGCCGAGGCCCAAGGGCTCCTTCTGGCGCACGTAGCAGACGGAGGCCAGTTCGGAAATGGTCCTGATCTGGGAAAGTTCCTCGGTCTTTCCGCGGTCGGCCAAGTAGTACTCGAGCTCGAAGGCGGCGTCGAAATGGTCTTCGATCGCACGTTTGTTGCGGCCCGTCACGATGATGATCTCGGAGAGGCCCGAGGCCACCGCCTCTTCCACAACGTACTGGATGGTGGGCTTGTCGACGATTGGCAGCATCTCCTTCGGCTGCGCCTTGGTGGCGGGCAGAAACCGCGTACCCAGGCCAGCCGCCGGAAACACTCCCTTGCGAACCACCATCCCGACACCTCCCTTCGATCTCACCCCATGATACGCGGGCTCGGGGAAAAGACCGTCGTCAGCGTCAGGGGGGCGTGTTCGGGCCCGCAGGACACGCGCCCCTGTCGAGGGGCGTCACGGGTCCCCCGCGACGCCCCGAGCGTACGGGGAGCTTGGGGGGCCTGGGCAGGGCCCCCCCGTAAAGCGATCCTGCTGCGCCCGCCGCCGGGCGATGAGACGGAACGAGACCACATACGTCACGAGGCCGGCGACGACCCCGAGCACGCTGGTGCCGACCAGCAAGGGAAGCGACACATGGTCGAGAAGGATGGGCAGATCGCGCCATCCGAGGCTCCCCGGCCGCGTGAGCAGTTGCGTCAGCCATACGCCACGCGCCCCGGAAGGATCAGGCAGCAGCAGAGTGCCGAATCTCAGGGCTCCTGCGTAGACCAAGGGAGCAAACCAGGGTAGGTTCAGCCACGCGCCCGCTACCGTCGCCGCGCGATTGAGACGACACACCACGGCGACCCCGATGGCCAGCAGGGTTTGCAACCCATAGAAAGGCGTGAAGCTGATGAAGACCCCGACGGCCAGCGAGAGCGCCAGGCGCCAGGTCGGATCGTTAAGGTGGAGGGCGTCGCGCAAGCGGCCACCCGTCCACAGGCGCGCCAGGCGAGAGCGAGCCAGGCTCAGGACTCCGACAACGAACGGCCGCCGTGCTCTTCCACGTACTTGTCGACCGTCGATGTCCAGACGCCCTGCGCCCGCAGAATCAGCTCCACCAGCTCGCGCACGACACCCTGCCCTCCCCGGGCGCGGGTCACGAAGTGGGCCACCGTTCGTACCTCGGGCGCGGCGTCGGCGACCGCCACGGCCAGACCGCACCGTTGCAGAGCGGGAATGTCCAGCAGATCGTCACCAACGTAGGCCACGGCCTCCGGGAGCAGCCCGTGCTCTCGCATCAACTGATCAACGCTTTCACCCTTGCGGCGTGCCCCGAGAAGAACGTGATCGATACCGAGACGGGTGCCACGTACCTTGCCGATGGTGCTGGATTCTCCGGTCACGAGGGCAGTGGTGAGGCCGGCCCGGCGGGCCAGGGCGACTGCGATCCCGTCACGCGAGGAAAAGGACTTCAGTTCATCGCCACGCTCGCTGAGCGCCATGCGGCCGTCGGTAAGGACACCGTCGACGTCCATGACCAGGAGGCGAACCTTCCGCGCCCTCGCCGTCACCGCGGAGCCTCGTCGAGTCGGCATCATCACTGACTCCCCGGTGTCCATTCTACCGGGCGGCAAGGATTTGACACCTGGCTTCTGCCGTTCCTATGCTGGGTCTCCATGACCCCCAGAGCCGCGAGATCCTTTCTGTTCGTCATCGCGCTGATCGCATGCGCCGGTGCTGGATTCTGGGCGCATGCCTTGTGGACGGGGGTCATCGCCAAACCCACCTCAACCGCGCCATCGCCGATGTCGACCGCCGACGCCCTCCAAGAGGCCATCGTGGCCGTCGCAGGACGGGTGCGGCCCGCGGTCGTCCACGTGGGAACGGTCCAAGTCGCGCGTCCCCGACGACCGCCGGCGGGCGCCGGGCCGTTTGCCAACGATCCGTCCTTCAAGGACTTTTTTGACCAGTTCTTCGGGCCCCGAGGGCCCGAAGCGCCGGGTGAGTTTCGCACGCCGGGGCTCGGGTCGGGCGTCATCATTGACAAGCGCGGGTACGTTGTCACGAACTTCCACGTCGTGAAGGGTGCCGATGCCGTCATCATCCGGCTCTCTTCCAAGGAGGAGTTTCGCGGTCGCGTCGTGGGAAGCGACCCCAAGACCGATCTGGCCGTGGTCCGCTTCGATCCTGAGCGGACCGAGCTGCGCGTGGCCCCGCTCGGCAACTCCGATGGACTAAGGGTGGGCGAATGGGCCATCGCCATCGGCAATCCCTTCGGGCTCGATCAGACGGTCACGGTCGGCGTGGTCAGCGCAGTGGGGAGAGCCGATGTGGGTATCGCCACGTACGAGAACTTCATTCAGACGGATGCTTCCATCAATCCTGGCAACTCGTGAGGGCCGCTCGTCAACTTGCGCGGCGAGGTCATCGGGATCAACACCGCCATCGTGGCCACCGGGCAGGGAATCGGCTTTGCGATCCCCGCCAGCATGGTCAAGCGTGTGACGGCCCAACTGGTGGACCGCGGCAAGGTCACCCGGGGCTGGACCGGAGCCGAGACGCAGCCGTTGACCCGGGAGCTGGCAGAGTCCCTGGGACTGCCTGATACGCGCGGCGCCATCGTTTCGAGCATCAAGCCCGGGAGCCCAGCCGCGGCGGCGGGGCTCATGAAGCAGGACGTCATCGTGGCTTTTGGTGGCGTACCCGTCGAGGGCTATTCCCACTTTCAGCGGCTGTCGGCAGACGCGGAAGTCGGCAAGAAGGTTCCCCTTGAGATCATCCGCGACCGGAAGAAGCGCAACGCCGAGCTGACCATCGCGGAGGCTCCGGACAGCCCGAGCCCCACCCGCTGAGGTTCTGTTTAATTGGGGGGCCCCGAACAGGCCCCCCAAGCCCCCCAGGGTGGCTCCGAGCGCCCCGGGGAACCCGTGGCGCTCCTCGGTACTACGCACGGTGCTCGGCCCCGAACAGGCCCCCCAAGCCCCCCAGGGTGGCTCCGAGCGCCCCGGGGAACCCGTGGCGCCCCTCGGTACTACGCACGCTGCTCGGCCC